>OWIW01001295.1_pt1 | contig 13933 bp, 9 predicted proteins | sample 2433821 | NCBI WGS metagenome assembly OWIW01 (sample SAMN05065751, study PRJEB22554) | human gut metagenome | biome: ENVO:2100002; feature: ENVO:00000062; material: ENVO:00002003 | host: Homo sapiens | place: USA | reverse complement strand
CTACACTTCTAGCTTCGTCGGCAGCGTCAGATGTGTATAAGAGACAGTCTTTGTGGTATCGGTGCAGGAATTATCCAGGAGATCGTACAATTCGTTGAATACCAGACTGTCTTATCGGGATATTCCATGGTCCAGACTTTTAGCGGGACAATACCGATGAGCGAATACCTGAATATGATGAATACCGTAGGAGCCTCAGGAGCCGTATATGCGATCCTGTTAGGTTTCGGAATGTTATTTCCTAATCAACAATTGTTCATTTTCCCGCTTCCATTTCCTATCAAGGCCAAATATTTTGTCATCGGATATGCCTTAATCGAACTATATTCCGGATTTGCCAATAATCCTAATGATAATGTAGCTCATTTTGCCCATTTAGGAGGAATGATATTCGGTTTTATTCTGATTATGTATTGGAAGAAAAAAAACAATGATCATGGGACATATTATAACTGATCTTAAAGAAGCTTTTCGCAGAGGAAATGTCTTTATACAACTCATATACATCAATGTAGGGATTTTTGTAGCAACTGCATTGATAAACATTCTATTGCAACTATTCAATAGAAGCGCTGCCGGAATATTCGAACTGTTGGCACTTCCGGCCTCCTTTACCCGGTTTATCCTGCAACCGTGGTCACTGTTCACTTATATGTTCATGCATGCCGGTTTTATGCATATTCTGTTTAATATGCTTTGGCTATATTGGTTTGGTCAATTATTCCTTTACTTCTTTTCCGGCAAGCATTTACGCGGTTTATATATTTTGGGAGGTATATGCGGAGGATTATTGTACATGATTTCCTATAATTTGTTTCCTTATTTCCGTCCCATGGTGGAAGTATCGACAATGGTAGGTGCATCCGCATCCGTACTTGCCATCGTGGTGGCAACCGCCTATCGAGAGCCCAACTATCCCGTACGCCTTTTTCTTTTTGGTACTATACGCCTAAAATATTTGGCCTTAATAGTGGTCCTGACAGATCTGTTGTTCATCACTTCCGGTAATGCCGGAGGACACATCGCCCACTTAGGTGGTGCATTGGCAGGTCTCTGGTTTGCCGCCAGTCTGAGTAAAGGCACAGATATCACTGTTTGGATAAACAGAATATTAGACGGAGTGAGTTCTCTTTTCTATAAAAAAAACTGGAAGCGTAAACCCAAAATGAAAGTGCATTATGGCAATTACAGCCGCGAACAAGACTATGATTATAATGCCCGGAAAAAAGCGCAATCGGATGAGGTGGACCGCATTCTCGATAAGCTGAAAAAGTCAGGATACGAGAGCCTCACTACCGAAGAAAAGAAAAGCCTCTTCGATGCAAGTAAAAAATAAGATATGAAACACATCGGAAAAGTCTTCGCTTATCTGATCTTGGCAGTCAATGCATTCTTTGTCGGAATTCTCTTGCTGACCGCCTATAGCCCACACATTTCTCCCGTAATACACCCGGTCGAAGCATGCATGGGACTTACTTTTCCTATTTTCCTCTCCATCAATTTCTGTTTTCTTATTTTCTGGTTAATCGTACGCTATAAGTTCGCTCTTCTGTCTATACTTGGCTTTGCTTTCTGCTATCCGCAAATCCGGGCCTATCTTCCTATCAATCTTCATACAGCAAATATTCCGGAGGGAAGCATTAAAATACTATCCTACAATATTATGTCCTTTGGCAACATGGAAAAGGAAAACGGCAAAAATCCGGTACTCGAATATCTCCGTAAGAGCGATGCCGACATCATCTGCTTACAGGAACACAACATCTCTCCGACTGCCAAAATACATCTTAATGCCAAAGAAGTAGAAGAGGGTATGAAAGCATATCCTTATCGGCATATTCAACGTGTAGGTCAAGAGAACGGCAATAACCGGATAGCTGTTTACTCCCGATTTCCGATCCTTTCGGCACGAAAACTACAATATGACAGTAGCTACAACGGCTCGGCCATTTATGAATTAAAAATCAATGAAGATACAATTACCCTTATCAACAACCATTTGGAATCTAACAAGTTAACAAAAGCGGATAAAGCGGTATATGAAGAAATGCTGAAAGATCCCAATGCCCATAAAGTGAAAAGTGGCACTCAACATTTGGTCGGTAAATTAGCAGAGGCTTCCGCCATCCGCGCCAAACAAGCAGATGTTATTGCAGCCGAAATTGCAGCTTCCCGGCATCCGTATATTATTGTATGTGGGGACTTTAACGATACTGCGATCTCCTATACCCACCGGGTTATAGCCGAAAAGTTAGATGATGCCTTCACCGAATCAGGACAGGGATTGGGAATTTCTTATAATCAGAATAAGTTTTATTTTCGAATAGACAACATCCTAATCAGTAAAAGCCTGAGAGCTTATAACTGCACGGTAGACCGTTCTATTAAAGACTCCGACCACTACCCCATATGGTGCTATGTTGCCAAGCGGTAATTCACTACAAATGATAATCATAACCCAATTATAATACTTATGAAATTAAAAAGAACAATAATTATTTTAGCAGCAAGTTGTATGATGTACTCCTGCACTACGAAAACAGAAAGTAATCCGTTTTTAAACGAATTTCAAACCGAGTATGGTGTTCCGGCTTTTGATAAAATCAAGCTGGAACATTACGAACCTGCTTTCCTGAAAGGGATAGAAGAGCAAAACCGGAACATTAAAGCAATCATTGAAAATAGCGAAACGCCCACGTTTGAGAATACAATCGTAGCGTTGGATAACAGCTCTCCTATATTAGATCGTGTCAGTGCCGTTTTCTACAATATGACAGATGCAGAAACAACAGACGCACTAACCGAACTTTCCATAAAAATAGCGCCGGTACTTTCCGAACACAGCGACAACATTTCCCTCAATCAAGAACTATTCAAAAAGGTAGATGCCGTATATCAGCAGAAAAACAGCCTGCACCTTACCACCGAACAAGAACGCCTGTTGGATAAAACCTACAAAGATTTTGTTCGTTCGGGAGCAAACCTGCCTGCTGACAAACAAGCACGCCTGCGTGAAATAAACAAAGAGCTATCGACTCTTGGTATCACATTCAGTAATAATATATTAAATGAGAATAATGCCTTCCAACTCTTTGTCGACAAAGAAGAAGACCTTGCAGGATTGCCCGAATGGTTCTGCCAAAGTGCTGCGGAAGAAGCTAAAGCTGCCGGGCAAGAAGGAAAATGGTTATTCACCTTACACAATGCCAGCCGCCTGCCTTTCTTACAGTATTCTGAGAATCGCCCGCTCCGTGAAAAGATATACAAAGCATACACCCACCGTGGTAATAACGATGACAAGAACGACAACAAGAAAGTAATCACCCAAATTGTCAGTTTACGCCTTGAGAAAGCAAACTTATTAGGTTTTGACTGCTACTCAAACTTTGTTTTGGAGAATACAATGGCCAAAAATTCAACCACCGTAATGGAATTCCTCAATAATTTATGGAACCATTCACTTCCCAAAGCCAAAGCAGAAGCTGTTGAACTGCAAAAATTGATGGATAAAGAAGGTAAAGGTGAAAAATTGGAAGCTTGGGACTGGTGGTACTACACGGAAAAGCTGCGTAAAGAAAAATACAACCTGGACGAAGAAGAGATCAAGCCCTACTTCAAATTGAAAAACGTACGCGAAGGCGCTTTTGCAGTAGCCAATAAACTGTATGGTATCACATTGACAAAACTGCAAAACATTCCGGTTTATCATCCCGATGTAGAAGTTTTTGAAGTAAAAGACGCCGATGGTTCCCACTTAGGAATCTTCTATGTAGATTACTTTCCACGTCCTGGAAAAAGTGGGGGTGCCTGGATGAGCAATTATCGTGAACAGCAGGGAGATATCCGACCGTTGGTTTGCAATGTAGCCAGCTTTACCAAACCAATAGGCGATACACCATCCTTACTAACGATGGACGAAGTAGAAACGCTTTTCCATGAATTCGGGCACGGACTTCACGGACTGTTGACCAAGTGTAATTACAAAGGTACTTCGGGCACCAACGTCGTTCGTGATTTTGTAGAACTTCCTTCACAAATAAACGAACATTGGGCCACCGAACCAGAAGTGTTGAAAATGTATGCAAAACATTACCAGACAGGAGAAGTAATCCCTGATTCACTCATCAATAAGATATTAAAACAGAAGACTTTCAATCAAGGCTTCATGACAACAGAATTACTGGCCGCCGCCATCCTCGACATGAATCTGCACAACCTGACAGATGTAAAGAATCTGGATGTAATCTCTTACGAAAAAGAAGCAATGGATAAATTAGGACTCATCCCCGAAATAGCCCCACGCTACCGTACGACCTATTTCAATCACATCATCGGTGGATATGCTGCAGGATACTACAGCTATCTTTGGGCAAACGTGCTGGATAATGATGCTTTTGAAGCTTTCAAAGAACATGGCATCTTTGATAAAGCAACAGCCAATTTATTCCGCTCCAATGTGCTTGAAAAAGGAGACAGCGAAGACCCGATGACACTCTACAAAAACTTTCGTGGAACAGAGCCGCAATTGGAACCAATGCTGAGAAACAGAGGCATGAATTAGATAAAAAAAGCGATCTAAGGCTAAAAAAGAATAAACTCGAAGCCGACTAATTTATCCTCGGAGGATTGCTACTTTCCTTCGGGGATAAATTTTATTTCTTTGAAAGAAATATCAGTTTAACGGCAAAATGCGGTTTTAACCTCAAATATTTAGCTGCTAATTACCACTGGATGTGAAAAAAAAACTATATTTGCAGCCTTATAGCGACAGAATTAATTAAAAAAGTAATCATAATAAATTAAAAGTAAAATGCAAAACAAAGGATTTGTAAAAGTTTTTGCGGTATTACTCACGCTGGTATGCGTGTTCTACCTCTCTTTCTCCTTCGTTACCCGCCATTATACCAATAAGGCAAAAGAGATAGCGAACGGCGATACTAAAGTAGAACAAGACTACCTCGACTCTCTTTCAAACGAGAAAGTATGGCTGGGTAATTATACGCTGAAACAGTGTCGTGAAATGGAAATTAGTTTAGGTTTGGACCTCAAGGGCGGTATGAACGTTATCCTTGAAGTATCCATACCCGATGTTATTAAAGCATTGGCTGATAACAAGCCCGATGAAAATTTCAATCAGGCACTGGCAACTGCTGCCAAACAAGCTACCAACAGCCAGGACGATGTTATCACTCTTTTCATTAAAGAATACCACAGAATAGCACCGGACGCTAAACTTTCCGAACTTTTTGCAACGCAACAGTTGAAAGACAAAGTTAACCAGAAGTCATCTGATGCTGAAGTAGAAAAAGTATTGCGTTCTGAAGTAAAAGCTGCCGTAGAAAACTCTTATAATGTACTCCGTACACGTATCGACCGTTTCGGTGTAGTTCAGCCGAATATCCAAAGTCTTGAAGACAGAATGGGACGTATCATGGTAGAGCTTCCGGGTATCAAAGAACCGGAACGTGTGAGAAAACTCCTCCAAGGTTCTGCCAATCTGGAATTCTGGGAAACCTATACAGCGAAAGAATTATTGCCGGTAATGCAGTCTGTAGACAGTAAACTGCGTGATGTTCTGGCAACAACCGCAAGCACAACAACCGACTCTACTGAAGTAATAGCAACAGAAGAAGTAGTAGCGGAAGCAACACCGGCAAAAGCCATCAGTGCTGCCGACAGTATCGCAGCTGCACTGAAAGGTAACCAACAGGAAGCTTCTATAAATATGGAGCAAATCAAAAAAGAACATCCTTTGATGGCCATTCTTCAGTTAAATTCAAGTGGTCAAGGCCCCATTATCGGTTATGCTAATTACAAAGACACTGCTGAAATCAACAAATATTTGGCGATGAGAGAAGTAATAGCAGAACTTCCTAAGGACCTCCGTCTAAAATGGGGAGTTGCTCCTGCTGATTTCGACAAAAAAGGACAGACTTTCGAGTTGTATGCTATCAAATCTACCGAACGCAACGGTAAAGCTCCGTTGGAAGGTGATGTAGTAACAGATGCCAAAGACGATTTCGACCAGCATGGTAAACCATCTGTAAGCATGTCTATGAACACAGACGGTGCACGCCGTTGGGCACAATTGACCAAACAAAATATCGGACGCTCTATTGCAATCGTACTTGATAATTATGTATATTCTGCTCCGAACGTAAGTACGGAAATCACAGGCGGTAACTCAATCATTACCGGTAATTTCAGTCCGGAACAATCCAAAGACTTGGCAAACGTATTGAAATCAGGTAAAATGCCGGCACCGGCACACATCGTGCAAGAAGATATTGTCGGTCCGTCATTGGGGCAGGAATCTATCAATGCAGGTATTTTCTCATTTGTAGTGGCACTCATCCTTTTGATGATTTACATGTGCGCCATGTACGGTTTCATCCCAGGTATGATTGCCAACGGTGCTTTAATCCTCAACTTCTTCTTCACATTAGGTATTCTTTCATCCTTCCAAGCTGCGCTGACAATGTCCGGTATTGCCGGTATGGTATTAGCACTCGGTATGGCTGTGGATGCGAACGTACTTATCTACGAACGTACTAAAGAAGAATTACGTAGCGGCAAAGGAGTGAAAAAAGCATTAGCTGATGGTTACTCCAATGCTTTCTCGGCAATCTTCGACTCCAACTTAACATCTATTATTACCGGTATTATTCTGTTTAATTTCGGTACTGGTCCTATTCGTGGTTTTGCCACTACATTGATTATCGGTATTCTCTGCTCGTTCTTTACAGCAGTATTCATGACTCGTTTAGTTTACGAACATTACATGAATAAAGATAAACTGCTGAACTTGACATTTACTTCCGGAATTTCTAAAAACCTGTTGGTAAATACTCATTTCGACTTCATGAAAGGTAACAAACGTTCCTTCATGATTACAGGTATTATTATTTTGGTATGTATAGCATCATTCGCTATTCGTGGCTTGAGCCAAAGTATCGATTTTACAGGTGGACGTAATTATAAGGTACAGTTCGAACAAGCTATCGAGCCCGAACAAGTACGTGAGTTGATCGCAAGTAAATTCGATGATGCAAATGTAAGTGTTATCGCTATTGGTACAGACAAAAAAACCGTTCGTATCAGTACTAATTACCGCATCGAAGAAGAAGGTAACAATGTGGATTCTGAAATTGAAGCATACTTATATGAAACATTAAAGCCGTTGTTAACTCAAAACATTTCATTGGCTACTTTCATTGACCGTGACAACCACACAGGTGGCAGTATCATCAGTTCACAGAAAGTAGGTCCAAGTATTGCAGATGATATCAAGACATCGGCCGTCTGGTCGGTAGTTTTAGCATTGATTGCTATCGGCTTATACATTTTGCTTCGCTTCCGTAATATTGCTTACAGTGTTGGCTCCGTAGTAGCACTTACCAGTGATACGATCATGATCATCGGTGCATACTCATTATTATGGGGTTTTGTTCCTTTCTCATTGGAAATAGACCAAACGTTTATCGGTGCTATCCTAACAGCTATCGGATACTCCATCAACGATAAAGTGGTAATCTTTGATCGTGTACGCGAGTTCTTTGGTTTATATCCGAAACGTAACAAACGTCAATTGTTCAACGACTCACTAAATACAACTTTGGCCCGTACAATCAACACCTCATTAAGTACATTGATCGTATTGCTGTGTATCTTTATCCTCGGTGGTGATTCTATCCGCAGCTTTGCATTTGCAATGATTCTGGGTGTTATCATTGGTACATTGTCTTCATTATTTATTGCTTCTCCGATTGCTTACACAATGCTAAGCAAGAAGAAAGAAACAGCAGAAACAACTGCTATTGAAGCTGAATAACCTATTCATATAAAAGAAAAAGAGGCTGTCTCATTTTTCATTTTGAGACAGCCTTACTTATAACTTGTAAGTCACAATATAAAAACCTCCCTCTTTTAGCCTTAATTCATCACAATACAAGACTAAAAGAGGGAATTTTTTTCTTCTAAAGCTTCAATCTATAAGATTTTCAACTTTCAATTTCTATTTTGGAGTGAACCCTAAAAGTTTTTTATCTAACTTTTAGGGTTCACTCCATTTTAAGACAGTCTCTTCTTTTTTATGGTAGCTCACCGTTTATCCTACTATTAATAGAGCCATATCTGTTTATTAGATATTAAAGGTAAAAAACAGTATAAATTAAAAGATAAGACCGGAAAACAAAACGAGTACCTTCGACCTTATCTTTTCAAAAAAAGATATATTGCAGAAATGTAAAATATCTCTAAAATTATATCAATAAAGTAAATCTTCCTGTACCCTCTGAAAGCAATCCATTTCATGCACGTCCACATAGGTTCAGTTCACATAGCCCGAATAAACTTTCGTGATATCCTTACTTTCCTGCTAAAAACTATCAAAAAAGAACTCTCTATAACAATTTACTTGCACAAAAGCACAACCAGCTATATCCCAGACGCTACATAGAGCATTATCCCCTATAATAAAATATTGCCCTCACAAATAACATAATAAAATATGCCGTACCCCTTACACAGCGTACCGAAAAGAATTCTATACAGCATATAAAGATAAGAAAAACAGAATCTAACAAAATATACATCTATTTTAGATTTTTATCGGTTTGACTTAACCGGTTGAAGAATAAACTTTTAGCGAATTATTTGAGAAATAGAGGTAACGATTTAGCAACCGTGCGAATTTCAGCGTTTTGCGTTGCTATACTGTCAAATAACTCTTTCAAGGGCAAAGATAATATCTTTTTCCGAAAGTACGAACTATCGGCGGCTATTTTACAAAGGCTGCTCGCGAAAAAAAGAAAATCATTCGTCCCCATTCACGGACTATGTCATTAACGTAATAGGTGACTTCTCGATTCTAAATAAAGAATATGTAAAGACTAATCTTATTAGAGACACTTAGACACCCAATCGAAATTCATTGGGTGTGTTCCCCGTCATACGTTTGAAGAATCGGATAAAATGCTGTGGATATTGATAGCCGAGCAGATTACTTACTTGTGTAATACTTTTCTGTGGGTCTAAAAGTTGTTCCTTCGCAACATCTAAAAGTTTCTGTTGCAAATACTCCTTTACGGATTTACCCGTTTCCCGTTTTACAAGGTCACCGAAATAATTAGGAGATAAACATATTTGGTCGGCAAAATAGTTCACTGTCGGTATTCCTTGCTTTTCAGCCTTGCCGTTTATCAGATAGTCATTCAACAAGTTCTCAAAACGAATAAGTATATCTTTGTTTAATTCTTTTCGTTCCGTAAACTGACGGTCATAAAACCGCACGCAATAATCCAATAACAACTGGATATTGTCACATAGGAGATTATGAGTATAGCTGTCTATTTCAGTGGAAAGCTCTGTTTGTATAATAGCTATCAAGTGTTTGATTACCTGAAATTCCGATGGAGACAAGTGTAGTGCTTCATTTGACGAATAAGCAAAAAACGAATAATTCATAATTTTTTGTCCCAAAGATGTTCCGTGAATGAAATCGGGATGAAACAGCACACCTACGAATTTCGGGTCTTTACCCGGAATCGCCTCAAAAGCGCAAACTTGTCCCGGAGCAAAAGCTATAATACTTTTGTCTCCGTGGTCATAATGCGTCTTGCCATACGTGATGGTACAACTTGCCATATCTTTTAGAAATAGGGCATAGAATCCCCAGTTCATCATATAAGGTTTTAGTTTCTCCGGCTCGTTACACTCCACCACACCAACCAACGGATGAGTAAGCTGAAAGTCAAAAGTCTTGCAATACGTTTCAATCGTATCTAATTTTATTATATCCATAAGCGTTAAATCAGAGTTTCATTGCAAATGTAGCAATTCTATATAAAGCTGATTTCTATTTTCTTGCATTTGTAGAACTAAAAAGTGAAAATGGTAATATCTGCCCTTATTCGGGTATAAGTCGTAAGAAGCAACCTCCCTAATTTTGCAACAGAAATTAAAAACAGAATGATTATGAATACAAGAAGAAATCTATTATTGGTTGCCGGACTGTTGCTGGCAATGACAAGTCGGGCACAACAGAGTGACCGTATTCCGGCAAAAGGGTTTGCCTTTCATGCAGAGGACGGGCATTTCCATGATTACAGTTTCACTCGCCGTGCGGTCGGCGACAACGATGTGCAGATAAAGATTCTCTATGCCGGTATCTGTCATAGCGACTTGCACGAAGCAGACGGCATAAAGGCAAGAAACGGTGTACCCGTTGTTTTGGGACATGAGATTGCCGGAGAGGTGATAGCGGTCGGTCGGAATGTGACGAAATTCAAAATAGGCGACTATGCCGGAGTGGGTTGCATGGTCGATGCCTGCGGGCACTGTACCTACTGTGATATGGACAAGGAACAGTTTTGTGAAAACGGGACGACATTCACATACGACTATCCCGACAAGTATCATGGTGGAGAACTTTCGCAGGGCGGATATTCCGACAATATCGTGGTTAGCGAGCATTTTGCTATTTCCATCCCCAAGAACGCCGACCTCAAACGTATCGCCCCGTTGTTCTGTGCAGGTGTCACGACGTTCTCTCCCATTCAATTAAGCCGTGTACAGCGTGGTGACAATGTAGCCGTAGCAGGCTTTGGCGGTTTGGGACACATAGCTCTCAAATATATGGTTGCGCTCGGAGCAGATGTAACCGTCTTCGACCTTACTGAAGACAAACGTGAGGATGCGTTACGGATGGGAGCCAAGAAATACGTGAATGTGAAGAATGAAAGCGAAATGAAGGGGATGGAAAACTCTTTCGATTTTATCATCAGCACTATCCCTATGAATTTCGAGCCCCTGACTTATATGCGGATGCTAAAAATCGACACGGGCGAAATGTGCGTCGTGGGATTGGACGGGCAGGCTTCCATTAGCACTATGCAACTAATTCAACATCCGGCTTCACGCCGTAAGATTTACGGCTCGTTGATTGGCGGTATCAAGGAAACGCAGGAAGCCATCGACTATTCCGTCGAACATGGCATCTATCCCGATGTAGAAGTTATTCCTGCCAACGCCGCCGCCATAGACGAGGCTTACCGGAATATTCTCGACGGTAAGGTAAAATACCGTTATGTGATAGATATGAGTACAATGAACAAATAAAAAGAACGAACTATGAACAGTAAAATTTTATCGGAGAGTTTCATGCTCTCCAACGGGGTGAAAATACCTAAACTCGGGCTTGGAACATGGATGATTGACGATGATAAGGCGGCAGAAGCCGTAAGGAAAGCTGTGGAAATCGGTTACCGCCATCTCGACACGGCGCAAGGCTACGGCAATGAGCGTGGCGTGGGCGAGGGCATCCGTACCTGCGGACTGAAACGGGAAGAGGTTTTCGTTACGACCAAACTCGATGCGTTTATCAAAGATTACGACGGTACACAAGCCGCTATCGAAGGTTCGCTCGAACGGTTGGGGCTCGACTACATCGACCTGATGATTATCCATGCACCGCAACCGTGGACGAATTTCCGTGAGGACAACCACTATTTTGAAGGCAATCTCGCCGCATGGTGTGCCATGGAAAAAGCATACAAGGCAGGTCGGTTGCGGGCTATCGGTGTAAGCAATTTCCAGCAGGTCGATATAGAGAACCTGATGCAAAACGGTGATGTGAAACCTATGGTGAACCAGATTTTGGCACACGTCAGTAATACACCCTTTCCCCTTATCGACTATTGCCACAAGCACGATATTCTCGTAGAAGCCTATTCGCCTATGGGACATGGTGAGATGATGAAGAATACACGTGTGCAGGATATGGCAAAACAATATGGTGTAAGCGTCGCCCAACTTTGCATCCGGTACTGCCTGCAACTGAATATGCTTCCTTTGCCTAAAACCGCAAATCCCAAACACATGGAATCAAATGCGAACGTGAATTTCGAGATTTCCGCACAAGATATGGAAACCCTGAAAAATGCGGAACGTATCAAAAACTACGGTGATGCAAGCCTCTTTCCCGTATATGGGGGTAAGATGGACAAAGAGGGGAACTGTGTGCCGAGAGATTTTTTCAACGAATAAATATGAAATCAGCATATATGAACAAAATAACAAAATGGGCTTTGTACTTGTACCTTTCAGTACTTACGCCGTTCACTGCTATGGCTTGTACCTCTTGCAGTGATAATCATAATAACGATTTGGAGCAAATGGAAGAAAATAAAAATCAACATCAAAACCAAAACTCGGATAATACATCAGGCAGCTATATCGAGGAAACCGATGGTATCCGTTTCACGCTGAACGGTATGGAGTTCAAAATGGTAACAGTTGAAGGTGGCTCGTTTACGATGGGACATAACAACCGCCAACCGAACGAGAAACCGGAGCACCAAGTAACATTATCCACCTTTTGGATAGGCGAAACCGAAGTAACGCAACCGCTATGGCAAGCTGTAATGGGTAACAATCCGAGCCGGAGCAATCGTGGCGATAGCTATCCCGTGGAGAACGTGACTTGGAAAATCTGCCATGAATTTGTAGAACGGCTTACAGTCTTAATGCACAAGGCAGGGATGCCACAAGAATGGGAGTTCAGGATGCCCACCGAAGCACAATGGGAGTTTGCCGCAAAAGGCGGTAATAAAGGTAAAGGCTATACATACGCCGGAAGCAATACGTTGAGCGAGGTCGGCTGGAACTTGAACGACGGCAGGGAAAGCCATCCCGTAAAGCAGAAACAACCGAATGAGTTGGGTATCTACGATATGTCGGGCAATGTGTATGAATGGGTAGCGGACTATTTCGCACCTTATACCACCGAGCCGCAGACCGATCCGTGCAACCTTACCAATATCAATTCGTCACGGCAGGTTATCAAGCGTGGTGGCTCGTTTTGGTACGACGATGCTTTTCGTTACACCTGCACTTATCGCTACGCCTACTATGAGGAAGTGACCGATGAAAGTATCGGGTTCCGGCTGGCTCTTGTTATTCCATTGAATAATAAATGATGATATTATTTCTTTAGTGGATTATTACCAAAATAGGATGTGAAAGATTGTTTGAAGAACAAAACAGTCTTTCACTCCATTATTCAGATTTATAACTTCATCCCTCTGCCTTTTCTTTGCGGCTGTATGGGGCGATGTATATTCTGCCTTAGCTTGTCGAATTGCTCCTTGAACCACTCGGCAATGGGCTTTCGGTCGATGGCAAGAACTAATTTCGTCCCGTCCGTGGGATCTTTCATCACTTGAACCCCTGCCTTTTCGGTCTTGAATTTCCGTCTGTGTTCCTCCGAGTAGAGTTCTCCTGCATACTCCAACGGCTTCCCCTTGACGAGCGTTGCCGTCTGCCCGTCGCTGAACCCGACAAGGCGGCAGAGGTTTTCGATACGGAGCATTTCACGGAAATAGGGGAACCATGCTGCCGCCCGTGCGATTACCGTTTTCAGAAACGATATTTCCTGCTTGTGCCTCGCTTCCTTGTCCGCTATCTCCCTGCGATACTTCCGCTCTACCTCCGCCATTTGCCGGCTGTGGTCGGTCTGCATGGTCTGTATTCTATCTTGCAGGGCTTCGATGGCTTCCCCGTGGGTGGCTACCTCCCTATGCAGGGCGGTGTTCTCCCTCTCCAACGTCTTGACCTTGTTGCTACCGAAAAGAGAACCGACACTCTCGGCGATGTTGGCGGCTGCGGTGGTCGCCGCCCCTTTCAGCTTCTCGGTCTGTATCTCTTTTTTCGCCCGTCTTAGTTCCTCCTGCGCCGTTTCTTTTTGCTGTTGCAAATCCACCACCTCCGCTTTGAGGCTGTCGGTGAGTTTCTGTATATCCCGATAATACTGCTGCGTGGACTTGTGCCGTGCTTTCGAGCCGTCAATGCCCCTTTGCAGCCCGTATTTCGCCATCGCCTCGGCGTAGGTGTCTTGGTAGGATTTCAGCCTTAGCCGTGTCATAATATCGTCGGC
>OWIW01001288.1_pt1 | contig 13986 bp, 16 predicted proteins | sample 2433821 | NCBI WGS metagenome assembly OWIW01 (sample SAMN05065751, study PRJEB22554) | human gut metagenome | biome: ENVO:2100002; feature: ENVO:00000062; material: ENVO:00002003 | host: Homo sapiens | place: USA | reverse complement strand
GTTCTGAACGGTATTATTAGCAAAGTTAGTTAGGGTATTGTCGTAAATAGTCACCTAACATAAATGTAGAGATGAACGAAAGCATCTTTTTGTGACTTTGTCTGCATTCCGGTCCATTGGTTATCTGGAGGTTCCAATGCTTGATGCTGTGTGACACGTCCATATTTATGCAGCCTTTGCAAGGTGTGGCTTCTATCATTTTATTCAGCAGGCATTGCAGAGCGGCAGTCATCGTTATTTCGTCCACCCGGCAACTGATATAACTGAAGTCTTTATTAATATTTAATTTTATTTGACGAGTATCGGCGTACGCCCGGCATTGGTTGACGATTGAGGTTATAAAAGTGTAAAGTTCGAATTCAATGGGAGAGGAGCCCGGGTGCAGTTCATTCTCCTTATCGTCGAATACCGCAATGTTCTGGTAGCAACTCATAATATGACTGGTGTATCTAAGTATCCGCTTTACTTTTTGGGATGTAGATTCGGAGAGACTGTCCGAAATGATTTCTTCCAGTAGGTGGTGGATCAAAGTTAACGGTGTCTGAGTTTTATGGGTTATGTTTAAGATCAGTCTCAGCTTTTCGTGAGGAAATAGCTTTGTGCTGTATACCATTCGGTAATATACGATAAGGGAGATAAGTAACCCTATTGCCAGGCCCTCAATAGGATAAGACCATGACGGTTGCCATAAGAACATTGGAATAATGGTGGCCGTTTGAAACTGACTCGCGAAACTTTCATTCATTTCAATAAGTGTATTGGTTGGGCTACAAGGGCATGCGTAATTAAATTGTATGTCCATTAAGATAATTAGTAAGAAAGTGAGAATTGATTTCATAATTATAGCTAGATAAATTTTAATTTTATGTTCCTATTTGATCTATGGTTTTTTATACATTTTTTATTCCTATGAATATCTTAACTATTGTTGTTGCTGCAAGTATATGATTTTTTGAACATCCTGATTGGGTATAATCTTTCAAAAGAAATGGGTAATATTTGGTGCAGAATTGCGATGTATATCTTTTTCGTAATAAAGATCCTTTTGTCATGAGGAGTTATTTATTATTTTGAATTGTCAAGTCTCTTTCTCTTTTTTATGCCCGAATGGTCCTATTTTATATGTTTTTTATTCCTATTTAGATGTCGATTGGCTATATTGAAGATGCTATATAGGGCTTATTGGGTGGGTAGAAAGAAACCTCCAACGGGGTATTTTCTCTAGTTGAATCAGATTCAATTTAGGGATGCCTCTTCTCTATATGTAATACCTGTCTTATGCAACTATCTTTTGGATTATAAGTTGCTGATATACTGATGAAAATATCTGTTTTTGATTTTTGGATATGATGATTTTTTTTTGATTGAAATGGATATCTTGGTCAATCCAAATTCATAAAAATAGTAGTATAATCAAGGGCTGATGCGATTGTGTCAAGTGTTAATTCGATGTGCTAATTGAGGTTAAATATAGATTATTACTTATTATTACCTGTATATGGGGTAAATATCGACATTGTAATACTATGTAATAAATTGTAATACACTGAAATATACCCATAATGTAAAGGTTTCTTTTTAAAGGGAAAATATTAAAGTAATCTGAATTTGATATGAAAAATAAGACAGTGGCAAACATCTGCTTTTTTGTGCCTGTTTGAGGCAAATATTTGAAGGCCTGCTTACCAGCATCAACAATGGGCCAATTGTGAGTTTATTCTCTGTCAGTCAGTGAAATCTATGAGGGAACTTTGAGATAATATTGTAAAGTATTACATTTGTTTGCAAAAACAAACAGTGATGAAACGTTCTAGGTTATTTTTATGGATTTTTGGGATATTGATGCAAGCATTTTTAATTAGTATGCACTTCTATCAGAGGAACATGGAAGCAATGTATGCCGAAACCGAGTATCTTCTGAAGGAAGTTTTGAATGAGGAACTACACAGAAAGCAGCAAGAATTGAATCTATTTTATATCTCCAAAGTAACAATCGATACTATTCCTTTAACGATTCGTGTTACAACAAGTAAGGGAGTCAAGACTTTTACTGTTGATGCTAAAAAGAGTAAAAAGAATATTTCTCAAAGTATGGCAGAGCGGTCTTGGCATTCAGCTGCTTGTATGAAGAGTCGTTTGTCTACAGATACTTTAAATTTGCTTTGGAATAGAAGGCTTAAAAGCCAGCAAATTTTTGCTAAAACCGATGTACATATAACCACAACTCATTTAGATAATACTATTTCTTATTGTAAATGTAAGAATTGCAAAGATTATTGTTTTGGAACGCATAAATTCACTTTTTATGTGGGAAATAGATGCGAAATCGAGGTTATAGCTTTTTGCTCTTATTTAAGATGGGCCGTATATCAGTATGATGGTATCCCATTTGAAGTTATATGGAGTGTGACGGCTGTTCTTATCATTATTCTCTGTAGTTGGTATTTGATAAAGAAGTATATATCTAAAATTCGAAATGATAAAAAACATTTAGCTAATGACCGAGATCGTGAAAGAAAGGTTCGTATACAATTGGAAAAGGATCAGAAAAGGTTGGAGGTAAAACAAAAAGAATATGAAAAACGGATAAAAGACTTTTCAGCAAAAGGCGAAGAATACGAGGAAGAGAGAAAAAGTATGGAGAAAATACTGAAAGAGTATGAGAATCAAATTCAAAAACTGAAAGAATTAAGGGAATCTGGGAAGGAACCATTACTTTACAGATTGAGTCCAAAAGTTACTTTCGATTCTTATGCAAAGGTATTAATTTGTAGCGACCAAACAATATCTCTTACTTCACAAGCATGTCAACTGTTGGATGCTTTTCTGAATGCTTCCGAGTATATTTTAACTTATGAGGAGCTCTTGCGATATTTATGGGAAGATGGTACTGGGGATATGATTCGTTTGCGAGTCGCAATTTCTCGTTTACGTGTTGCGCTAAGTATAGATCCTGAAATTTCTATTTTTCAGAAGGATATTAATAAATACCAACTAGTACTGCCTGAAAAGAGGTGATTTAGGGAAACTTTTATATTATGTAATAAATTGTAATGCAAAAAATGGTGTTATATTGATCAATAGCTTTTAACTTTGCTGTGAATAATTAAAACGTATATCTTATGAAAATGAAAAACTATTTGAAAGTAACTGTATTTTGGGTCGCTGTCCTTTCGGTTTGGTGCTTAAAGCCGACAAAAAAATCTCAAGATACTCTCTTGTTGCAGAATGTCGAAGCTTTGGCAAGTGGAGAAGAGCCTTCACAGATTCATTGTTATTGGCGAGGCTCTGTAGATTGTCCTGTTAGCCATGATAAGGTAGAGGTTGTATATGAGTACTAATTAAACGATTAAGGTTGTACTCAATAACCTTTTTGAAAATGGAGTAGATTTAGAGGAAGGGAGCTGAAATTTAAATACTTTAGAAATAGAGCTATAGCAAAGATAAAAATATTATAGTCAGCTCTAAATTAAAAAGATCATGGGAAAATATATCAGTATATTAATCTTAATAGAGACTATTCTTTTAGGATGTCACTCGGCAAAAGAGAAGATTGAGTTTTCAAACAGAGTGATTTGTAGCGATAGCATATCGCGAGAACTGGTTGTTTTAAATGATACGTTTTTATTTTGGTATCCTTTGCAAATAGAATGTATAGACTCAATGCTACTGGTATTGGATAATGTTAATAATAATTTCTTCCATCTATTTACTCTAAAGGGTGTACCCATAAAATCATTTGGAGAAAAAGGGCAAGGTCCTATTGACTTTATAAATGTGGAATCATTCAATTTATCTGAAGATAGGGAAACCATGTATGCCTACGATACGTCATTACGTAAAATAGTGAAATATGATGTTTCTTCTTTTTTGAAAGATTCATTGAAATCTGAGGTTATACAGGTGAATTATGATAGCTTGCCTCAAGCCGAAGTGCCTACAATAATCTATGATATGCTTTCTCTTAAAGATTCAAACTTTCTGGTAAAAGCAAATCATAAGGGCCTTCGGTTTGGATTATTAAAAGATGGAAAGGTTACTCAATTATACAATTCTTTCTCAGATTGTGTAAATACGAACGATGACGAAGAAGTCTGGTCAGTTTTCTGTAGCAATACCAAAACCAAATTAAGACCTGACAGGACAAAGATGTTGAATGCAACCTATCTTGGAGGAGTATTGGAATTGTTTGATTTGGATGATAATTGTTCCTTATCATTGGCAAAGATACTTTATATTTACGAGCCTAAATATGGTATTGCCGAAGGGGCAATACCCAAATATGTTGTTTTCAATGAAACGACTCAGATTGGTTTTGAGGACATATATGTAACCAATAATAGTATATATACATTATTACATAGTATAGGGAGTGAAACTTTACCTTCGGAAATTACTGTATTTGATTGGGAGGGAATTCCGATAACTAAAATTAAAACAGGGTGCTCCCTCTCTAATATTGCCGTCGATGGGAAGGATAACACAATCTATGTAATTGCCGAGAACGAACAGAATGCTTATGAGCTTTCTTGTTTGTCTTTAAATTGATTCTTTCACATGTCATTGGAGTGATAACCCTATCACCATTGGTTGGAGCTTGATAAAACATACATCAATGGCAGGCTTCTTTTCAAAGAAACAGTAAGCAGTAATAGCTGAAGAGCATTGGCTATAGAGTTTTTGAATTAGCGGTGTCTGGATGTTCAATCTGTGTAATATTTTTCAATTTGTTATTTTAAATGCTCCCGATTATACGGTGAGTGATGAGGATATCATTAAGTTTATTTGGAAAGACGAAACGAGTATTCAGATAAATACGTTTTGTTCTGCCGGAAACAAATTAGGGAAGAGATTGGAGTAAGTTGGTTGTGACGTTTGCTTCAGGCGTTTTGGAACCGATTGTTATCGTATGTTGTTCATAGAGGATCTTGTTGGCAATGATTTGATATAAATGGCAATAAAATTGATAGCAGTTTATCCAAAATCTCTTTTTACCTTTGCTGCCAGTTATTAACACTTATACTTTGAAGCCATGAAAAACTATATGAAATTAATCTTTGGGTTAATAGTCTTGATCGGGTATTGGCCTACCACGAAAATTCCTAAGAGAGTAAATTCCCTATTCTTGCAAAATGTAGAGGCGCTTGCCCGGCACGAAGATAGCGAAAAATTAATTAGAAAGAGTAAATTTTAAAATACAGGAGAGGAGATGATTACTACAATTTTCTTGGTATAACTTCCTGTATTGTTAATTTAATGTAATAAAATTATGAAGAATATCTTGTTAACACTTCTCTTGTTTATACTTTTTTCATGTAAAAGCACTGGAGATAAAACCGACTGTGAAGTATTACATGTCGATTTAGTTGAACATCCTGTTCCAACAGAAGAATTATTTTCTAAAATATCTGTCATTCCATTGGAAACCAATGATAGTTCCTTTCTTGTAAAGCCTGTGAAAGTTATTATAAAAGATAACAGATATTATATTGTCGATGAAGGGGTTCCGGCTGTGTTTTCTTTTGATGAAGAAGGGCACCTTTTGCATAAAATAGGTAAAAAGGGACAAGGCCCCGGAGAGTATCGTGAAATATACGATGCCGTTATTAAAGAAAAAGAAAATGCAGTGTATATGCTGTCTCCATTTGGCTCTCTTTATGTGTATTCTCTGGATGGAAAATTCATAAAAGAAATAAAACTGCCAACTAGGTCGAATTATCAATTGATAGAGGAGCTGGATAGTAAGTGTTTCGTTACATGGACATTACCTGCCTCTGAGAATGAAAATTGTATCAGCGTTATTTCTAAAGAGTCTTTCAATAATGTGAAAGAATTTTGGCATGTCCCTCCCGTTCTCACTACTCTGAATTCTAAACCTTTTTATAATTATGAACATAAAGTATATTTTTCGAATCCTTATCAAAATGAAGTATATGAAGTAAGGACAGATAGCTTACGGGTTGCATACCGTTGGGATTTTGGAAAAGATAATCTTGATTTGAAGGAGTATGGATTCACTTTATTAGAGGATCAAAAGGTTGAGGAATATAAATTAATGTTGCAGTATTTACGTGATTCTACTGTACCTTATTTATTAAGGCATCAATTTCAGAATAAAAAATATTATTATACCATGTTGACGTTTGGCTTTCGGCATCGGATAAATCTGTTTTATCGAAAGGATGACGGCAAGAGTTTCTTTTTTGAGAAAACAGCGGAAGGTGTTTTGCTCCATCCTTTAGCCTTTAATGAAGATTTCCTGACTTGTATTGTTTTCAATGAAGACTTTCCAAACTATGAAAAAGTGCTTCCTCCGGAGGAATATAAGAAGCTGGAAGAGCGTTTAGAAGATGATAACCCCTGTTTAATCAAATTTTATTTTAAATGAAAAATCTTATACTGGTGTTAGGTTGTTTTTTCTTTCTAATCTCATGTCAGCAGACCGAGAAGGAAAGACTTGAAAAACTTGTTAAAAATTAGAATGGGAAGGAGGTACTATTGTAAAGAAAGTGATACTGGATAGATGGGATATATGCATCTCGGTGGATAGTAATGATGAGCGACTCTGCCTGATGACAAAGGAAACGGATGGTGGAGAAGAGCGTTATCATTATTATTGTTATCAGTTAAACTGACTTTTTTATTAGGGTGTTACGGGGTTGCTTGATATGTATATTTTTTGTTTTTCAAATTTTTCTTTATGCAGGGATGGAACAGACAAGCGGGAGGAGGCTTTGTTATTTTCGGGCAATAACCGTGATGAATTTGAAACGGTACTGAATGCAATCTATCTTGGAGGAATATTGGAATTAGTTGACTCGTACAAGAGTTCTTGTTTGCGTGTAAAATGAACAGAATGCTTACAAACTGTTTTGTATATCCCTAAATTTGTTATTTAATTTTTTCTATATTTTAGCTTCTTGTTAGGAAATAATATTATTTTTGTCAGTAAAATAAATCGAAATGACAAAAAATAAATTGCTTTCGTGTGTTATTGGAGTGATAATCCTATCACTATTGGTTGGAGCCTATTTCTATCAACGAAATAAGGTGGCTGTACATCAACAGGCGGAGAGGCTATTCGTACAGATGCTTCAAGAAGAGATAGAAAGAAAAGAAAGAAATTTAAATCTATTTCATCTGTTTTCTGAGAGTTCATCTGATACTTTACCTTTGAAAATTTGCATTATCACAGAAGAGGGGAAAAAAGAGTATGAGGTTGATTCCCTGAAAAGTAAAAAGAACATTTCTCAGAACCTGAGAAACCGGTCAATACACTCTATATTATGTGAGAAATCCCATTTATTGCCGGATTCTTTAAATGAACATTGGCAGAGTATGCTTAAGAAAGATCACATTGATACAGAGTCCACTATACATGTGCGGGTGGAAAATCTTCAAGGAAAGATTATTAGTTCATCAAGTCACGATGGTGTGTGGGATACTTCTTCTGGGATTATAACTTCATATATAGGTAATCGTTGTGAGATAGAGGTCATCGGTCTTTTAGCTTTTAGTTGGAAAACAATATTATGGTATCATTGGCAACCTTTTGGATGGATTGTAATTTGTTTGTTATTGATGCTTTTATTTATCTGCTTTTATTATAAAATGGTGAATCGTCCTCCGGAATTAAAAGAGGTTCCTTATGAGGTTGTCGTTGAAAAGGAAGTCGTTGTTGAGAAAGAGGTGATTCGTGAGATAATAGTTGAAAAAGAAACATCTCCGGAAAAAAAGGCACCTCTAATAAAGCAAATTTGTAAAGTAGAAGGACAACTATATGGTTTACGTTATGGAGTTGTTTTTGATGCCCAGAATAGAGTTCTTAATTGTAATGGCAAGAAAATGTCTTTGTCCCCCCAACAGTGTCAGATTCTAAAGCTTTTTTTAGATGCTCCCGATTATACTGTTACTGATGAGGATATTATTAAGTTTATTTGGAAAGGTCAATCGAACGTTCAGATAAATACGTTTTGTTCTGCCGGAAACAAATTAGGGAAGAGATTAGAGCAAGCTGGTTGTGGTGTTTGTTTCAGGCGTTTTGGAAGCGATCGTTATCGTATGTTGTTCATAGACGACCTTGTTGATAATGATTTGACATAAATGGCAATAAATGGCAATAAAATTGATGGCAGTTTATCCAAAATCTCTTTTTACCTTTGCTGCCAGTTATTAACACTTATACTTTGAAACCATGAAAAACTATATGAAATTGATCTTTGGGCTTGGTTTAATAGCCCTGGTCGGGTATTGGCCTGCCGCGAAAACTCCTAAGAGAGTAAATTCCTTATTCTTGCAAAATGTAGAGGCGCTTGCCGGTAGTGAACACGTTACCAATTTAGGTTGCTTAGGTGACGGATCTGTAGATTGTCCTATTAACCATATTAAAGTAGAATATGTGGTTCAAGGATTTAGTCTTGGGGAGTGAGTGCTCTTTTATATAAATCTTATCACACTAGAATCATTCATTGCATTATTAACTTGGGTTAGAAAGGGAGTGGAACGATCTACGTCCTGGGAGAAGTTTTAGAATCGTCCACTCCCGGATAACCTTTAAAAAAGGAGGTTGCCCGGCACGAAGATAGCGATAAATTTATTGGAATGAGTAAATGTAGCATTTACTTTTTCTACGGAGGAGGTGGCTCCCCGAAAGAGAGACACGACAAACAACAGAATAATTAACATCATAAAAAGTAGATTATGAGTAAAAAGATTTTTGCGGCCCTGATAGTCGCTGTAGTCGCAACTCTTGCAGGCTACAATATATATCAGTCACAGAGAGCAGAGGTGACAATGTCGGATTTGGCAATGGCTAATGTAGAAGCTTTGGCTAATGATGGTGAAGGGGGTAGTACTACCATAGAATGCGGATCAGATCAAACACAAGTTTGTTATACAATACATGTCCTGAATCCAGAAACTGGAACTTATTATGATCATAAAATAATGGGTGGAAAAAGAAATTGAATTAAATAATATTTGGAGTTAGCTATGGACTTTCTTAATGGTTTAATATCTGGAGTTTTATAGCTAACTCTTAAATTAAAAATGGGTAGTAATGAGATTTAATTTAGTTGTCTTTTGGGTAATTTTACTTTCTTTCTCTTCTTGTAGTAGGGAAGAAAAAACTGTGTATGATTTTCCTTTGGAACAATCGCTTAAGAGTGATAAGGAAGTTAGTTTAAACAAGGAACTATTAGCTCCCTATCTGATGTGTTCTTATGATTCCACTCTGTGTCTAATAGATTGGACTGCCAATCCGATGGTGCATGTTTATAATATGAATACAGGGAAAGAGATGGTTGCTTTTGGGAATAAAGGCATGGGACCGGATGATTTTCTATCTATATCCCAAATGTATGTAGATATGGGCAAGCGTTCTTTGGTACTGTATGATCAGTCTTTACAAACTATAAGTTCTTTTCAAATTGATAGTTTAGCTCAAGGCAGTCTTTCAAAGATAGATTGTGTTTCAGCTCCTAAGTTAGGAATGAATAGGGTATATGCTTATTCGGATTCCATATTTTACGGGAGTGGGACTTTTGAAAGTGGCTTGATAGCGAAATGTAATCAGAAAGAGATTTTAAATCAATATCTTCCTTTTCCACACACAGAGCAAGCGGTAAATCGGGATGTAAACTATTTGTTGTTCCAGGGGGATCTTATTATGAAGCCGGATAAAAAACGTTTTGCTTACTTGGCGTATGAGTGCGATTTATTATCTATTCAGAAAGTGGTAAATGATACGTGCCTGGAAAGTGTAGTACATTTGAATACGTACACGCCGGTATTTGAGAATCAATCTACTAACGAAGTGTCTTCTGTTAATGTCTCTACCGATTCTCCTAAAGGATTTCTTCGTGGGGTAGCCACTGAAAACTATGTTTATGCACTTTACAGTGGGCAAATTGGGAAAAATAAGGCAATAGCAAATGAAGTTTATGTATTTGATTGGGAAGGACGTGCTGTAAAGAAAGTGATACTGGATAGATGGGGTATATGCATCTCGGTGGATAGTAATGATGAACGACTCTGCCTGATGACAAAGGAAACGGATGGTGGAGAAGAGCGTTATCATTATTATTGTTATCAGTTAAACTGACTTTTTGGTTAGGGTGTTACGGGTTTGTTTGATATATATTTTTTATCTTTCAAATTTTTCTTCATGCAGGGATCTTTTCTCGAATTGTGTAAATACAAATAATGAAGAAGCATGGCCGTAATGAATAAGAGCTAATTAGAATTTGACAGGACGAAAATGCTGAATGCAATCTATATTGGAATAATCTGAATTGTACAAGAGTTATTGTTTGTGCTGAAAATGAACAGAATGCTTATGAACAGTCTTGTTTGTTTTTTTAATTATTTTCTTCGATGTCTTTGTTTTTGTTGTAAATAATCTTATTTTTGTCAGTAAAATAAATCGAAATGGTAAGAACGGTTTTTCACTTAAATATATTGATATGAAGTATATTCGGTTATTGCTATGCATTGTGGGGATAGTGTTATTAGCATTTCTGGTTAGTTTGTATTTCTTTCAAAGAAATAGAAAGTTGATGCACATAAAGGCGGAAAAGCTGTTTACACAAGTATTGAAAGATGAAATGAAAAAGAAAGGGGAGGAATTGGATTTATTTTATTCTTTTTCCGGGATATCAAGTGACACGATACCTTTAACTATTTCGATAATGACCGAAACCGGATCCAGACAGTATAAAGTGGATGCTGGGAAGAGCCGGAAAAATCTTTCTCAGATATCGAGAGAACGTTCATTACACTCTGTTATTTGTTCTGAGAAGCAGTTATCTCCCATGACTTTGAGTCAGACCTGGGCGGATAGTCTGCAAACACGACATATTTTGGCAAGAGCTGCGATACAAATAGTAACTACAGACTTGGAAAATAATACCTTATATAAAAAGAGTCGGACTGTCAATCTGTCTCCAGAGTTGAAGTTTGTTGTTTATTTGGGGGAGAGATGTGAAATAGAGGTTTCCGGTTTTTTATATTATACTTGGTGGTCGGTTTGTAGATACCATTTCTTTCCATTCGGAATGATTGTTGGTATAGCTTTGTGTTTGATTGTTTATTTGATCTATTTGTTTAGGGTGAAAAACCGTTTGTTTAAAATACAATCTGAGCGTTGGCTGTTAGCGGAGAAGCTAAAAAGAAGGGAAGAAAAATTAGTAGAGTTAGCGAGTATACGGGATCAATATGCGCACCAGATTGAAGTGCAGCGATCTGACGCTCGGGAGAAGGACATATTGTTGAAGGATCTGGAGCAAAAGTTGAAAGAGTGTGAAGATCAGATAGCCGATTTAAATAAGTCAAAAGAAAAATTAGTAGAGTTAGCGAGTATACGGGATCAATATGCGCAACAAGTTGAAATGCAGCGATCTGATGCTCGGGAAAAGGACATGCTGTTGAAGGATCTGGAGCAAAAGTCAAAGGCGTACGAAGGGCAAATAGCGGAATTAAAAAAGGCAAAAGAACTGTTGGGAACAAAATCCTTGATCTATAAATTGAGTCCTATACTGACCTTTGATGCATATAAAAAGATATTGGTGTGTAACGGGGAAATAATTCCACTTAATCTTCAGTCCTCTACTCTCTTGCTGGCTTTCTTAAACGCTACTGATTGTCAATTGACACGTGAAGAAATCGAGAAGTGTTTATCTGGAAGGAGCCGGGAGTGCCTCCGGACAGCTAAACATCGTTTATCTAAGGTACTTCAAATCGATCCTTCTATTTCTATTGTTCAGCACAACAGAGATCTTTTTCAGCTGCAACTGCCGGAAATTGAGGCCTTGTAACGCTTTGTAACGCGGCAAATGATGATGATAAGAAAAATATGGCTTATGTTTGTATGCATTTTAAACGCATATAGACATGAAAAAAACTTTAAAAGTAGCTATTCTTCTTATTGCTATTCTTTCTATGGGGCACTGGATGCCTGTGAAACAAGTTCGTGATTTAAATTCTTTATCACTTCAGAATGTAGAAGCTTTGGCTAGCGGAGAAACTCCTATTTATACTTCTTGCATTGGTACAGGTTCTGTGGACTGCCCAATTCAACATGATAAAGTGAAGTATGTGAGCCAAGGATTTAGTTTGGATTATTAGAAATATTAACTTGGTTAGAAAGGGAGTGGAACGATCTATGTCCTGGGAAAAGTCTTAGAATCGTCCACCCCCGGATAACCTTTAAAAAAAGGAGGTTGCCTGACACGAAGATAGCGAAAAATTCATTGGAATGAGTAAATGTAGCATTTACTTTTTCTACGGAGGAAGTGGCTTCCCGAAAGAGAGACACGGCAAATAAGAAAATAATTAAGATCATAAAAGTAGATTATGAGTAAAAAGATTTTTGCGGCCCTGATAGTCGCTGTAGTCGTAACTTTTGCAGGCTACAATATATATCAGTCACAAAGAACAGAGGTGACAATGTCAGATTTGGTAATGGCAAATGTGGAGGCATTGGCAGATTCTCGCGAATCATCGGCTGATTGTACATTTGGGAATGTAAGTTATGATCAGTATTCCAATACTTTGCATTGTAGTGGTAATGGTACACTTTGTTGTAGAAAACCAGTATCAGAATAGTAGCTTTATTTTTTATTATAGAGTTTGGAGGCTGTTTGGCAGCCTCCAATTCTTTATTAATTCAATATTATTATGGTGGCAAAGTGGAAAATTACAGTTGCGCTACTACTTATACTATTTTGTAGTTGTGCCCAGGAGAAAAAAACGCATGGAAACGGTATAATAATTTCTTTTGAAAAAGATACTGATGTAAATGCGGATAGTATATTAGAGTTATCTTTCTTAAAGCTTCAAACAAAAGACTCATGTTTGGTAAAGAATGTTGGGCTTATTAGAGAATTAAATAATTGTTTATTAATATTGGATTCTGCCAACTCTAATTTGTATGTTTTTAACAAATCAGGAGCTTTTGTAAATCAGATAGGAAAGAAGGGAAGTGGCCCCGGTGAATATATATTGTTATCTTCATTTTTTGTAGACAATAATAAAAATTATATTGCCGCAATTGATGTTGCCCAAGATAAAGTATTGTATTACAATGCGACTGATTTTAGTTTTTTGTACGAAAGGAGATTACCTTTTAGTACATCTTGCTGTTTACAGTTAGAGGATGGTAATTTGCTTTGGAATAGTAGAGAATATACAGACTCTAAATTATCTGACTTCTATTTTGTGGTTACAGATTCTTTGTTTGATATTATAGATTATAAAATGAATAAAGAGTTTAAATCTGGTTATACAACAGGGTCTTCTCAAATGATATATAAGGTTGGAGCCAATGTATTTGCATATACTCCTTTTGATTTGACGATTTATAGAGTGGGTACTTCTGAGATAGTTCCTGCTCATTCTTTTTCATTTGAGGGCACTGATATCCCTTCTTTAGATTTTCTGAATAAAATTAGTAATCAGGGAAACTCTAATTACTTATATGATCTGATTCAATCTGATTATATTTCTTATTATAGTGTAGAAGAAACTGAACGTGATTTGTTTGTATGCTATATGAAAAATAAAGAAAAGTATATAGGGTTGTATGATAAGGATACTGATAGAACGTATAATTATCCAATTAAAATATTTCAGGATCAGTTAAAGGTCGGTGAACTCAATTATTTTAGTATAGGTTCAGTTGATGATTATCATGTGGCTCCATTGGATGTATTATCCTTAAAAGATATGGCAGGAAATGGATATGTGTTTGATGATAAGTTGTCTGAATTGCTAACAATATCGAACGAAGAGGATAATTCTATATTATTATTTGTTCGGATTAAAAAATAGAACGCTGTATGAAAAGTGGGTTGATTTGTTGTTTAATGCTTTGCATATTATTGGTTGGTTGTGAAAGTAAAAAGGTGAAAGGTATTAAAAATATGGTAGATAGCGTAAGCTTCCAAAATTGGCGTATTGACTAGCATGTCTCTTTCGCATACCTTCGTG
>OWIW01001284.1_pt1 | contig 14040 bp, 10 predicted proteins | sample 2433821 | NCBI WGS metagenome assembly OWIW01 (sample SAMN05065751, study PRJEB22554) | human gut metagenome | biome: ENVO:2100002; feature: ENVO:00000062; material: ENVO:00002003 | host: Homo sapiens | place: USA | reverse complement strand
CTGAACAGTATGCCAGGTGGTGTGGAAGGGGGATTAATCATCCCCCTATCCGATTATTCTTTTGTCACAGGCGAGAGCAGCAGCTCTTCTTGATTCTGTCTTTGTGCGCTGCATACATGGCGTCTTCGGGCTGTATAGTGTAAGTGTCAAAGAACTCCTGGAAATTTACGGTTACCCAGTTTATTTATCCTGCACCTGCAGTCACAGAAAATCGGAGTTGTTGAGTTTGAAAATCCATGGTACTATAAGTATGGCAGTTTTGTTGAAAAAGTAAAGGAGAAGCGCAGCTTGGCCGGCTGGTGTGTCAGCACTTTGGTACAGTATCCTGAAAACAAATAAATAGTTCCGTGACAGCTCACGATGTGGAGCGTTACGGTAAGAGAGGAAATGCAAACGCTTTTTCGTTTGAATATACCTATGATGATTACGAATCTCCAAATCAATGCGCTGGCTGCCGTAGTGATACTGCTGATCCTGGCAAATAACCGGAACAGTCCCGTCTGCCCTCCGGAAAATCGATCCTTTCGGCTGCTGCTGATACATCTGTTGATTTTGCTGGCGCTGGATTCAGCCATGTGGTCGGTGAACCTCCGGCAATTTCCAGGAGCGCGTATGCTCAATCTTATCATCAACTATGCTTATTATGCAGAACAGAGCATACTGGGCTACCTATGGGGGCTGTACAGCCATCGGCTGACCTGCCTCGAACTGACTTCGCAGGGCCGCTGGTTACACCGGCTCCCTCTTGTGACTGGACTTGCCATACTGTGTGCCAATCCGATGACACAGAGCGTATTTGTTATTAGTGCGGATAATGTTTATTCCAGAGGATGGGGAATTTTGGGAAGTATCTATGCGGTCTGTGCATTTTTTTACCTGATTGAGGCGATGCTTTTGGCTGTCTTCCGGCTTAGCCATCTATCCGATGAGGAACGGAAGGATGGCTGGAACCTGTTGGTCGGCTCTGCATTGCCGGTGTTAGGTGCAGTTCTTCAGATGCTCTGGTACGGTGTGACTGCTATCTGGAGCTTTGGCGCATTGAGCGTGCTTATTCTGTATCTTAATGTACAGTCCCGTCATGCAGCAAAGGCGGAAAAGGAGCTGGAACAAAGCCGCATATCCGTGATGCTCTCTCAAATACAACCGCATTTTTTGTACAATGCACTTTTAGGAATCAAGGAGCTGTGTGATACGGAACCAGGGAAGGCTTCTGATGCATTAGAGCACTTTTCATATTTTTTAAGAGGCAATCTGGATTCGCTGACCATTACGAGGCTGATTCCATTTACCAAGGAACTGGAGCACATAGAGGATTATCTGTATCTGGAAAAAATGCGCTATGAGGAACGGATTGAGATTGAGTGGCAAATCGAATATAAAAACTTTATGCTGCCTCCGCTGACGCTGCAGCCGATTATAGAGAATGCAGTGCGCCACGGCATCACCAAAAAGAACGAGGGCGGCAAGCTGACGATCCGTACGGAACAGAATGAGTACAGCATCCTTATCACTGTACGTGATGATGGAGCAGGATTTGATATCAATGAGCCGAAAAATGACGGCAAGACGCACATTGGTATTGAAAATGTCAGGAAACGGCTGGAGATGATGTGCGGTGGTGCTCTGATCGTCAAAAGCGAAAAAGAAGTTGGCACAGAGGTAACGATAATCCTGCCGCAAAGGAGGGTGGATCCGGTTGAAAATTATAGCGGTGGACGATGAGCGTCTGGCTCTTGATAACTTTGTAAAGCTGTTAAAAAAGGTTGAGTCAGAGGCTGAGATTATCAGCTTTATAAAGCCTGCCGATGCGATGGAATACCTGTCGCAGAACCGGGTGGATATTGCATTTCTGGATATTGAAATGGGAGAACTGAACGGAATCGCTTTGGCGAAAAAATGTAAGGACCTCTGTCCCATGGTCAACATAATCTTTGTGACAGGATATTCCCGGTATATGTCGGATGCCTTTCGGCTTCATGTCAGCGGATATCTGTTGAAGCCTGTGCGGGAAAGGGATCTGCGCGCGGAAATCGACAACCTTCGGTTTCCCGTATCCCATGTACCGACGAAGCGTGTTCGTGTGCAGACCTTTGGGCATTTTGAAGTGTTTGTTGACGGCAGACCCCTTAACCTTCCCCGTGCCAAAAGCAAGGAATGCCTTGCCTATCTGATTGACCGCAAGGGTGCGCGCCTTACAGTGGCAGAGATTGCTTCCGTCTTATGGGAAGATAAAGAAAATGACATCAATACGCAGAATAATGCACATCAAGTCATTTTTACGTTGATGAAAGCACTTAAGGATGCAGGGATAGAAGATATTGTTATTAAGAGCCGAAGGGAAATCGCCATTGATGTTTCGAAGGTGGACTGCGATTATTATGCGGCGATCAGCGGGGATATGACGCAGATGAATGCTTTTTCAGGAGAATACATGACTAATTACAGCTGGGCAGAATTTACGCTCGGGGAACTTATCAGCAAAAAGAATTATGAGAAATAAGAATATTAAAAATCCGGTAAGCAGCGGTGGCTGTCTTACCGGATTTTTTTGTACCAGAATCGGATTTGTAAGAACTGTGTAAGGAAGGAGCCTTATAATAGAGCTATATTGAACAGGTAAGTTTAATCTGCAGAGTAAGGAGAATCCATATGAAATCAATTCAAACAAAGTTCATTTTTTTGATTTTAGGGTGTGTACTTCTTTCTTCCACGGTCATCGGCGGTGTGGGGATTTTTACTGCTAAAACCGTTGTGGACGAAGATTCGGCACGGATTATGAATCTTCTATGCTCAGAAAAAGCGCAGGAGATTAATGCTCTCTTATCGCGTATTGAACAATCTGTGAATACGCTGGCCGTATATGCGGTAGGGGAACTGGACAGTGTGGAGGGTCTTCGTACGGATGATGCATATATTGACGCTTATACACAGAAAATCCAGTCTGTCGCGATCAATGCAGCTAACAACACGGAGGGCGCGCTGGCGGTTTACCTGCGCTTTAATCCGGATTTTGGGAAACCGACTTCCGGGCTTTTCTGGAGTAAGACAGCCCAGAACGGTAATTTTCAGGAGTTTGTGCCAACGGATTTTTCCCGCTACAGCCCGGAGGACGTGGAGCGTGTAGGCTGGTACTATCTGCCGGTAAAAAAAGGGAAAGCCATTTGGATGGAGCCTTATCAAAACCAGAATATCAATGTGGAGATGATTTCCTATGTGGTACCGCTGTATGTGGACAATGTAACGGTAGGCGTAGTTGGGATGGACATTAACTATGACGTTATACGGGAAATCGTAGGAAGTATCCGGGTCTATTCCAGCGGTTACGCTTTTTTAACGGATAAACAGGCAAATATTATGTACCATCCGGAATTTCCCATAGGCACCTCCATCTCGGGCATGGGAGGCAGTCTGCGCTCTGTGGCGGATGAACTTCAGAATATGGGCGGAGGTAGTTACCTCTTTTCTTACACCATGCGGGATGAAGCCAGAAAACTGGCATTTTGCAGTCTGCAAAACGGTATGAGACTGGGAATAACGGCACCCACAGCAGAAATTGATGCGGCAAAAAACAGGATGATTCTGCAATGTGTAATCGTGTTGACAGTTTTTCTTGCGTTGTCGGCACTGCTGACGGTGCTAATGACGCGCCGGATAATCCGTCCCTTAAAGGAGCTTAACGAGGCGGCCAAAAAAATTGCCGAGGGAGATCTTTCGATTGCTCTGACCCATCAGACCAAGGATGAAGTTGGGATGCTCGCAGACAGTTTCCAACAGACCGTCAATCATTTGCAGAAGTACATTAACTACATTAACGGTCTTGCTTACCGGGATGGACTGACCGGAGTAAAAAACAAGACTGCTTATCAGGAAACCGTCATCAGGCTGGAGGAGCAGACCCGGATTGGCAGACCGCAGTTTGCCGTTGTGGTGTTTGATATCAATGGCTTGAAGGAAATTAATGACACTAACGGCCATGATTTTGGCGATATGCTGATTATTGACGCCTGCAAGATTATCTGCAAGGTATTTAAACACAGTCCGGTCTACCGCATTGGAGGCGACGAATTTGTAGTGATTTTAGAAGATGAAGATTACCAGCACTATAATGAGCTGCTGGTACGGTTTCAGGGGGCGCTGAATGAGTTTAACCAGTACGCGCGGCCTGACGGACAGATTTCTGTTGCCAGAGGAATTGCTCTTTATGAGGAAGAAACCGATTTGACCTTTGGCGATGTTTTCAAGCGGGCGGACGAATCCATGTATCAGAATAAAGCGATTATGAAACGACAGAACGCAGAAGTAAAAGTGACAGATAGAGTATAGGAGGCAAACGCGTCATGGTCATTGCAGCAGTTGATCCCAATAAAAAGGATTTAGCAAAACTGGTGAGATATTTAAGAATGGTTTTTCACGGATGCGAGGTCGTGATGTTCTCTGACCCTGCATTTGCTGAACAATACATAAAAGATAATCCCATTGATGTGCTCTTCACGGAGATTCCCATGCTTGGGCTGACGGGACTAAGACTGCAGGTAAAATGTGAAGCCGTTCAGCCTGGCGTGCTGACCGTGTTTACCACCGCCACAGACACCTATGTTGGCGAGGCGCTTAAGTCCCGTGCACAGGGATATATTATAAAGCCAGTGACAAGAGAAGCGATCCGGGAGTCATTAAATGATACGAAATACAGTTCCAGGCAGCAGGGAGGCATTTAATAAAAGAGGTGTGATTGTGACTGTATGATCAAATAGAATACGGAATACCGAGGCTGTGCTATGAATTTAAGAAAACAATTATTTACATCGTTTCTCATGCTGGCAATGCTGCCACTGGCCGCGGTGGGCATATATATATTTGCCACAAATCTCATACTGGCCTTTGATCTGCATGAACAAAATCTGCGTGATTCCACACAGATTCAGGCAGAGCTGGTGGAAGAAAATATCAACCGGCTTATGGTGCGAGCCAGAAAGTTTGTGTCATCCCAGGAGGTAAAACGCGTCTGCGGGGATAACTCGCACCGGGGGGAAGGCACCATCAGTGAATTATCCGATGATATTCTGAACTTTACGGATGAAACGCTGGACAATGTGGCTATTTTTGCCCTTTTAGACCTGGAGGGAGAGATTATCTACTCTTCCGGTTCTGTCAGCGACAGCCGCGTGCTAAAGGCCAATCTGCCAACGCTGTCACAGTTGGAGCAGCAGCTTGTAAGTGAAATCCCGTTTACAGACCCAGGCAACAGCCTTGTGATTTACACGCCGGTGCAGGAAAACAAAACTGCCGTGGGAACATTAGTCATCGTGTGCCGGACGGATTATTTTTTAAAACTCATCAGCAGCCACCGCCAGTTGGAATCCTCCAACGCCCTGATTTACTGCAGAGAACATCATCAGATCATTACCTCAAAACAGGACGTGTCTGGCTCTCTGTCGGAATTGGATCTGAAAGTGGGAGAGGAAAGTCGGGGGGGCCTGCTTTGCAAAATGAATGACCAGTACAATCTGGCCTATTACCAGAGTCTTTTAAAGACACCCTGGGTCCTGGTAAGTACTGTAGATACAGCGCAGATTTTCTCCAAGGTAAAGAACTATGGACTGATTAACATAGCAGCGCTACTGACGGTATTCTTCATAATTATCATCCTGTCCAGAAATCAGAGCAGAAAGATGCTGTATCCGTTGGATCAACTGCTCGGGGCTGTAGAAGAATTTTTTCTGAATGGAGCGACAAAATTCCCCGAAGCAGATATAGACCCTAAAACTGAAATTGGGTACCTGGCCGAAAAATTCTCTAATCTGTCAGATGAGATGACACTGGTTCAGGATAAAATCAGGGAGAGCAACTACCTTTATGCTGCGCTGCTCATGGCAACCTATGAATTTCGCATTGTTATTGATTTTCAGGCGGACACTGTAGAATGCTCTTCCGGGAGACTGTCGGCACGGATTGATGATATGCAGGGCCGGACGGCGTCAGAACGGGTGCTGGCACTGTTTTCGGAAGAAGGACAGGATATATCGCCGGATACTGTCCTGTATCGTATTGTATGCGGAAAGCTGACGGAACCAATGGAGACGGAAACCTGCTTCAGCATAAAAGAAAATGAAATAAGAAAATGGTACCGGGTAGTAGCGGTTCCTGTCATTCAGGGAACTGCCGTCTGGAGGGCAGCGCTTCACTTTGAGGATATTACGGATAAGAAGCTGGAGGAATTACGGCTGATTCAATCCTCGCAGACAGACCCGCTCTGCGGGCTTTACAATAAGACGGCATTTCCGCTGCACTGCAAGCTGTCAAGAGAGGGACGGCAGGATGCTGTGTTTTTTATCGATCTTGACAAATTTAAGCAGGTTAATGATACTCTGGGACATGCGGCAGGCGATGAGGCCTTAATATCTACGGCACAAGCCATTCGCGCGCAGTTCCGTGAGTGCGATGTGGTTGGCCGTTTCGGAGGGGATGAATTCGTCGTATTTGCACCGTGCATCGGAAGAGAGATGGCAGAGCAAAAGGCAGAGCGGTTGGTGCAGGCGGTCTCTTTTCTGCTGGATGCGCCGCCCGACGGTCAGATCCATCTGACAGCCAGTGTCGGAGTTTATATGGTAACGCCGCCCGAAACACTGGATGATGCCGTGAGGCGCGCTGATGAAGCCATGTACCGTGCGAAAGAAAAGGGCCGCTCCCAGTACTGCATCATGTAATATAATAGAAAAGTGAGAGGATAAGAAGTCTATGAAAAAACGAATCAGCAGATTACTGTATTTTTTGATGCCGGTGGTTTTCCTGTTGGGAGGATGCGGCACACAAAAAGAGGATATGGTTCCCATCAAGGTGGGAATTACCGATGACATTGTATCTTTAGATGTGGCCGGTACCAAAGATATTTTATCCGAGACTGTAGGGCGCTGCGTATTCTCCACCCTATATACCTTTGATGAAAAGCTCAACCTGTCCCCCTGTCTGGCTGAAAATGCGGAACAGGTCTCAGAACTGGAGTGGATCTTTAAGCTTCGAGACGATGTGAAATTTCATGATGGAACGCCGCTTGCTGCCTCAGACGTAGTATTCAGCATACACCGCGCCATGAACATCGAGAAAGCGGAGCAGTCTCTGCTGGTTATTGCAGATATCGAGGCGCTTAATGATAAGACAGTAAAAGTAACCACTACAGACCAGATGAACAACCTGCCGACACTTTTTGTGCGTACCAGTACCTCCGTTATGTCTGAAAAAGCCATGTCAAATCCTGACTACGACGTGAATAAGCCTGTAGGCTCCGGACCTTTCAAGGTGATAGAGCGCACAGAGAGGAAAGAGATCCGGCTGGAGCGGTTTGACGATTATTTTGGAGGTGCAGCCAAAAGCAGATATTTAAGCTTTGTGGTGGAACCATCCGAACCAAACAGTACGGCCATGCTTCTCAATGGAAAGCTGGATATCCTATACAGGGTAGCGGCCAATGACGGCGATTATCTGGATTTAAATGAGTCTGTGAATCTTTATCAGACAGACTCTACAAAGACAGAACTGCTGATTCTGAATCCCAGGGTGGCGCCCATAAACGATATCCGTGTCCGCCAGGCCATTGCCTGTGCGATTGACAAACAGAGTATTATCGATAACGTGCTTTCCGGCTTTGGCAAAGCGCAGAGCAGTATCATTCCTGCACCGATACTGGGCTTTGCTGACTTCAAGGAATACTCCTATAACCCGGAAAAAGCCAGAGAATTGCTGGCACAGGCGGGATATCCAGATGGATTTGATTTTACCGTACTTACCTTTGATTCTCAGAGAAAAAAGCTGATGGAGTATCTGAAGATGGACTTTGCCGAGGTGAACATCAACTTGAATTACGAATTTTTAGAGCTGCAGGAATACCTTGATATTGTGGGCAAGGGGACTCAGATGGGCAGTATCATGAGTTGGACGAGCAACCCCGATCCGGACAGTACGCTGACACAGCTTTTTTCCAAAGCAGGCCATCCTACCGTGAACCAGAGCGGATTCACCAATCCCAGAGTGGAAGAGCTGCTGGAGCAGGGGCGTATGGAGACCAATACAGAAGCGCGGGAGGCGATCTATCAGGAAGCAAATCAGATCATTGCAGGCAGCTACTATGCAGTCCCGCTTTACCAGCCGGCAGTTTTGGTTGCGGCGCGCGCTGACATTGCAGGCGTCTGTGTAAATCCACAGGGTATTTTTGGCTATGAAAACCTTTATCGGAAGAATCAATAATAAAAATTGCAAAACATATTGACATTTTGTCCATTTATTGGTATTATGATGTAGCTGTGCGGGAGTGCTGGAATTGGCAGACAGGCAAGACTAAGGATCTTGTGGGTGAATGCTCGTGTGGGTTCAAGTCCCATCTCCCGCATGATAAGAGCGAAGGCTCAGGTGAGGATTTTGTGAAAGGTGAAAGCCTTTTATGAAATCCTTTTTTCGATTTACCGGTACAGCGGTATGCAGCAGGGAAAGGACAGTTTGATGGACAGGGTAAAGGGAAAAGGATCATTTGGTGATAAGATACGCAGGATGTGGCTCTCACTTCCCCTGCGCAAAAAGGTGGGCGCAATTACGGTGCTCGCCGCATTTGCGGTGTCATTCTCAATCCTGATGAACCTTGTGACCGCAGGCTTCGGTATGAACGGGTTTCGAAAAATCCTGGAGGACAATTCCCGCAGCGCTTCCTTTCAGGCGGCGATGGAGACGGAGAGCCGGACGTTTAAGACCATGATCCGGGACCGTTCAGAGGATAACAGAGCCGCTTACGACGAGGCGTGCAGTGCGGCAAGAAAGGCCCTGGAGGCTCTGCCATACGATTACGGCGAGATCGGTCGGGAACGTTTCGCAAAGATGTGGTCCGTGAAGAACAGCTACGATACGTATGAAAAGAGGAAGGCCGAGCTGCTTTCGATGTCTGAGGATGACCCTGAGTACGTTCAGAAGCTGTATGAGATCTATCAGATACAGAACTACATCAAGAGCTACGCCGGAAGCCTTCAGGAGATGAATGTGGCCGCGGGAATCCGGAGATATGAAAAGCAGATTCCGCTGTTTCTCCTGATTCCGGCGCTGACGATTCTCTGGGGATCGCTTGCGCTGGCCGCCGTCCTATGGCTGAATCGGTCGGTTGGCAGACACATTGTCAGGCCGGTGCAGGCGCTGGCGGAGGATTCCAGGCGGATCGCGGAAAATGATTACAGCGGTCCTCCCGTTTCAACGGAATGTGAAGATGAGATTGCGGATCTCGTCCGGGCGTTCTGCCGGATGAAATGTTCCACACAGGGATATATTGAGACGCTGAAAGAGAAGCACGAGGTCGAGACGCAGCTGGAGGCGGTCCGGCTTCAGATGCTAAAGAACCAGATCAATCCCCATTTTCTGTTCAATACGTTAAACACCATTGCCGGAGCTGCGGAGATGGAGGAGGCGGAGACGACAGAGAAGATGATACAGGCCATGAGCAGGCTGTTCCGTTACAATTTAAAATCAACGGCGTCCGTGATGCCCTTTGAGCGGGAAAAGAAGGTGGTGGAGGATTACATTTACCTTCAGAAGATGCGGTTTGGCAGCAGGATCCGGTATACCTCAGACTGCAGCCAGGATACCATGGAGGTCATGATTCCGGTATTTGCCTTACAGCCGCTGATTGAGAACGCCATTGTCCACGGCCTTGCGGTAAAGCCGGAAGGCGGACGGCTCCATATCCGGTCCTGGATAAGGGGAAAACGAATCTTTATTTCCGTATCCGACACCGGAGCCGGGATTGCGCCGGAGCGGCTTGCAGAAATCCGGGAAGAGCTGAGGAACGGTGAGAGCCAGAAGCTGGGAATCGGAGTCAGCAATATCAGCCGGCGGATTAAGACCATGTATCCCGACGGAGAACTGCTGATCGACAGCAGAGAAGGGCGGGGAACTGTCGTGCGTATGGCGTTTACGGTGGCTGAGATGTAGGGAATTATGGTATGCGTGGGGACAGATAAACAGATAAACAGAGAAACAGTGATGCAGAGATACCGAGATACAGAGATACAGAGAAACAGATTACAGAGATACCGAAATAGAGGTCAGAAAACAAATGGGAAAGCGGGGAAAGAGCCATGTACCGGGTTTTGATAGCAGATGATGAAGAAATAGAAAGGCTGTCCTTCAGCAGGAAACTCAAAAAGTATTTTGGAGAGAGCTGTGAGGTCTTTCATGCGGAAAACGGCATGCAGGCGATCCTGGCGGTGGATAAGAACGACACACCCATTGTGATCATGGATATTGGAATGCCGGGGATGAACGGCGTGGAGGCGGCGGAGTGGATCAGAAAGAGCCATCCGGACTGCGTTATTATCTTTTTAACAGCGTATGACGATTTTTCCTATGCGAAGCGGGCGGTTTCCCTCCATGCGCTGGAATATCTCTTAAAGCCGTGTGATGACGAGGAGCTCATCCCGGTGATGGAGGAGGCCATGCGCCAGGTGGATCTATGCAGGAAAAAGGCAGAAAGCCCGGCGGGTGGAACGGGCTTTGCAGGAAGCAGTTTTGCTGCTGCCGGGGGAGGCGGCAGAGGCAGGGAAGGCGGCACAGACGGGGAAGGCATCCGCAGTACCGAGGCCGGAAACGGCCGGGACGCGGAGGACGACCCCGGTCAGGAACCGGAGAACGGGTACTCCAGAGTAGCTGCCGCCATCCGTGCCTATGTCAGGGAGAACTACAGCCGCGATATTTCCATGCAGGACGCAGCACGCGCCATGAACTATTCAGAGGTATATTTCTGCCGCCTGTTTAAGCAGTGCTTCGATCAGAATTTTACCGCATATCTGACCCATTTAAGGGTGAAGGAGGCGAAAAAACTGCTGGAGGACCCACGGGCCAATATTAAGGATGTGAGCAGAAGCGTGGGTTACAGCGATTCGAAATATTTCTCAAAAATCTTTAAGCGGATCACAGGTCAGCTGCCTTCGGAATATCGGGACGGTCTTCCATCATAGAAATAAAACACGCCCTAATACTGGAAAATTGGGTAATATTACCCTCCTTAATGTCAATATTTTACTGTACACATTTAATCTCCATGGCTTTATAATGTTACTGTTAAGAAAATGTCAAGATCTTAACGATTTCGTAACACAAAAGCAGCCATGGAGATTTTTTGTTTCATGGGAAGGCTTTCCGGCACGCGAGTCCGGATTGCCCGACTCTTTGCCGGCTGTTTTTGCTGCCGGAGAGTATTCCGGCCGTTTCGAAGTATATACATACCTTGGAACGGGGATAAATAGTATGTGAACTATGTAATGTATGAGAAGGAAAGGAATGGAGAGCATTGAAAAAAATGATTAAAAAAGCAGCCGCTGTTTTAATGGCCGCGGCCATGGCGGTATCCTTGACCGGCTGTGGTTCCATCACTTCAGGAAAACGGATTATCCGTATTTCCCACGCACAGTCAGAGACCCATCCGGAGCATCTGGGACTACTGGCCTTTAAGGAATACGTGGAGGAACGGCTGGGGGATAAGTATGAGGTACAGATATTCCCGAATGAGATTCTTGGTTCCGCCCAGAAGGCGATCGAGCTGACACAGACGGGAGCCATCGATTTTGTTGTGGCAGGAACCGCCAACTTAGAGACGTTTGCAGATGTCTACGAAATTTTCAGCATGCCGTATCTGTTTGATTCGGAAGATGTATATAAAACTGTCATGGAAGACTCCGACTACATGGAACAGGTTTACGAGTCCACCGACGAGGCAGGATTCCGCGTCGTTACCTGGTATAATGCGGGTACGAGAAACTTCTATGCAAAAACGCCGATTTGTACTCCGGAAGACTTAAAGGGAAAGAAAATCAGAGTACAGCAGAGCCCGGCCAGCGTTTCCATGGTCAACTCCTTTGGAGCGGCGGCGGCGCCCATGGGCTTCGGCGAGGTCTATACCGCGATTCAGCAGGGCGTGATTGACGGTGCGGAGAACAACGAGCTGGCCCTGACGAATAACAAACACGGTGAGGTTGCAAAATACTACAGCTACAACAAGCATCAGATGGTACCGGACATGCTGGTTGCCAACTTAAAGTTTTTAGAGGGACTGAGCCCGGAAGAGTATCAGATCTTTAAGGATGCGGCAGCACTTTCCACGGAAGTGGAGATGAAGGAATGGGACAAGAGCATCGAGGAGGCGAAGAAGATCGCCACAGAAGACATGGGCGTGGAATTCATCGACGTCGATGTGGATGCCTTTAAGGAAAAAGTACTTCCGCTCCATGAGAAGATGCTGAATGACAATCCGAAAATCGGTGATTTTTACAAGCACATTCAGACCGTTAATGAACAGGCGAAAGGGGAAGAGTAAGAATGGAAGCACTGCATAAAATCAGAGAAGTCCTGATGAAGATTCTGGGACTGTTCATTATTTTCCTGTTTGCCATGATGACGATCATCGGCACATACCAGATTGTTACGAGATACTTTTTTAACCGGCCAAGCACCGTGTCGGAGGAGCTTCTGACGTATTCCTTCACCTGGATGGCTCTGCTCGCCTCCGCTTATGTGTTTGGAAAACGGGACCATATGAGAATGGGCTTCCTGGCCGATAAAATAACGGGAACTCCCAGAAAGGTACTGGAGACAGCCATCGATTTTCTGACCTTTGCGTTTGCGGCGGTCGTCATGGTTTACGGAGGAATCTCCATCACGAAGCTGACCATGATCCAGACGACGGCCTCCCTTCAGGTTCCCATGGGATACATCTACATGATCGTTCCGGTGACAGGAATTCTGATTATGTTTTTTAGCTTTACCAATGCCATGGACATGCTGCATGGCGATTTCAGTGAGAAGGGAGAGGCGAGAGTATGAATATAGCGGTTGCATGCGGACTGATTATCCTGGTCCTCTTAGTGATTATGCTGCTGGCCGGCGTACCGATTGCGGTGGCTCTGGCGGTTTCCTCTATCTGTGCGATTTTGCCGGTTCTCAATACGGGAGCGGCGGTACTTACAGGAGCACAGCGTATCTTTTCAGGAATCTCAGTGTTCAGCCTTCTCGCCATTCCATTCTTTATCCTGGCGGGAAATATCATGAACAAAGGCGGAATCGCGATCCGTCTCATTAATTTTGCAAAACTGTTTACCGGAAGAATTCCGGGAGCGCTGGCTCATACCAATGCGGTTGCCAACATGCTGTTCGGAGCGATATCCGGTTCTGGTACCGCGGCGGCCTCCGCCATGGGTTCCATCATCGGACCGATCGAGGAGGAAGAGGGATACGACCGTGATTTCTCAGCGGCGGCCAATATTGCGACGGCGCCAACCGGACTTTTGATCCCTCCGAGCAACGTGATGATTACCTTCTCCTTAGTCAGCGGAGGAACCTCTGTTGCGGCGCTCTTTATGGCGGGTTATATTCCCGGAATCCTCTGGGGACTTGCCTGTATGCTGGTGATCTTCTTTTTTGCGAAAAAGCGCGGCTACCGCAGTACGAAGCGGTATTCCGCCAGCGAAAAGGTGAAGGTGTTTTTCCAGGCGATTCCCTGTCTGCTGATGATTATTATCGTAATCGGAGGAATCATCTCCGGGATCTTTACGGCGACGGAGGGGAGTGTGGTGGCAGTTGTATACAGCCTGATTCTGTCCCTGTTCTTCTATCGGTCAATTAAGCTTACGGAACTGCCGAAGATTTTCCTGGACAGTGCGGAGATGACGGGAATTATTATTTTCCTGATTGGCGTTTCCAGCATTATGAGCTGGGTTATGGCATTTACCGGTATTCCGTCTGCAGTATCGGAAGCCATGCTGAGCATCAGCAATAACCGTTATGTCATTCTCTTTATCATCAATATTCTTCTTCTGGTCATCGGTACATTCATGGACATGACGCCGGCATGTCTGATCTTTACGCCGATCTTCCTGCCCATCTGCCAGAAGCTGGGAATGAATACCGTCCACTTCGGCATCATGATGATCTTTAACCTGTGTATCGGAACCATCACGCCTCCGGTAGGCACGACGCTGTTTGTAGGTGTAAAGGTAGGTAAGACGAAAATTGAAAATG
>OWIW01001276.1_pt1 | contig 14135 bp, 7 predicted proteins | sample 2433821 | NCBI WGS metagenome assembly OWIW01 (sample SAMN05065751, study PRJEB22554) | human gut metagenome | biome: ENVO:2100002; feature: ENVO:00000062; material: ENVO:00002003 | host: Homo sapiens | place: USA | reverse complement strand
GAGATTAGCGAGTGTCTCGTGGGCTCGGAGATGTGTATAAGAGACAGATGCTGGATTTTGTACCGGATACAATGGTTGCACACTCTGCGATCCATGCGCACGCACGGAGAATCAGCCCTGTAAATACCCAGAACTTCGGATCAGCTGTATGTCGGCCTACCGCGTGGATGTAGCGGAACTGGTATCGCGGTGCGGTTTGCCCTTTGCCTGGGACGCAAACAAGCTACATTTGTTGGGGATGATCGCATTTCACATGATATGTTGCTCCGTTGAATAATGAATTTAAGTGTGCAAGAGAGTGCAAAAGAGTCCATTGATATTTTGAATAAAACGAGGTATCTTTAAGTAAGTAAAATCCACATTTCAGACAAACTGAATATTAACTCCGGCTTTTGTGGCAAAAGTGCGCGACCGGAACGGTGTTCCAGCACCGTGAAGACACGCATTCTTGTTCTGGTGAACAAGGGAAACGGGTGAAATTCCCGAGTATGTGTCGGTATGCGGCGGTTTTATCAAACCGTGGCGTAACCGGCTTAGTAGCTGTGATTACGGAGTGCAGCCTCTGTGCGTCCTGTGGACGGATATTGCGAAAGCAAGTCATTGGAATCCCTGTAATGGGGATGAGAGAAGGCGAGGTTTGCGCGTTGGTGCCTGTATAGCGCCTGAACGTATAAGGCAGAAGACCTGCATAATAGATCATACCCATGCGGAAGCATACGCTCCGCAAAAAGACTGATCTATGCCGAAGGGGCGCGCGGATGGGTTATCCATTCCGGTGACTCCGTTTTTGCATACAAAGGCGACAGTATTTTTACTGTCGCTTTTCTGTGCCATCCACAAATGCGGGCGTAGCCTATACGTTCGCATTTTTTATTTCTCCAAGGCATGGAAATACGGTACTGCATCATTCCATCGGGCCTTCGCCCGATTCCAGAAAGGCGATACGCGCCGACAACTGAATAGCCACATCGGGAAAGAATACCGTGCCCGGGGAAACGCGCGAGGAAATGAGCGCGTCAAGGCACGAAAAACGCGGTCTACGTCGCGGCGGGCGGGAGCGCAGGAACCGATACCGGGTATGTGGTGGAGGCTACATCATCCATGCAAAGTCAGCGGCCTCCGTGCCGTGACGATAAGAGGTTTTCATGTTTACAGGGATATGAGGAGGTGGGGCCCGTGGGCCATTCACTGAAGGCGCAGTAAAATTCTATGCGCTCTGTGCCTGTTCCCGCGAAGCATAGGTTAAAATTTAGAAGGGAGCTTTTCACATGAAAATGAAAAAATTCACAGCTGTTATCCTTGCGCTCGTCATGGTTTTCGCCATGAGCGCTAATGCGTTTGCCGCCACCAATGCAACAGCGTCCCTCACTGTTTCTTACGATAGCGTACCCCTGCTTGAGGAAACTGTCAATGTTACGAGTGGTATGACCGCGAAGGCTATGCTTGACCAGTATCAGGACTATCTTGATCTGGTGTGGGGCACTGTTCCCAACCTGAACCCTAACCCTGCATTTTCCAGCACCGCGTACATTGTTGATACGATTTATAGCACGGGCAGTGAGCCTGTTGGCGCTGCTTCCGGCATTCCTGCTCAGTTCTGGAGCTCTACATACCCGGGCTATGGCATTGAATATACGGAGACAGTAAACGGGGAGACCGTTTATCATTTTATCTATGTCGGAAATGATTGGCAGTTTACCGTGAATGGCGAGATGCCTGTGGACCCTGTTTACACGGATTCTGACGGCAATAACTATCAGCTTTATGTGGATCAGTATGTTGTCAACGCGAATGACGAGGTAGTTCTGAATTATGCGGAGACTGTCACGCGCTGGACCGGCACCGACAACTGGCTGACTGCGTAAGCACCTCTCCGATTGATTTTTGAATGACATAGTCTGATGGTCCTCGCCCGGTCTTGCGCATTGCTGGCCGGGCGGGGGCCATTTTGCTATATGGCGCTTATGCAGTTAGGAGTGAAAAAATGGAAAGCGCAAATTTCGTGTGGAAACGCATACCAGCACTGTTTGTCTCCCTCGTTCTTTTTTTGATATTGATTCCCAGCTTCATGATTTCTGCTTCGGCCTCGGAGGCGGGTGGGGATAATTCGCATGGGTATGTTAGTGATATGCAGTTGAATGCGTCGATACGAACGGACAAAAATATACCTACGTTTGAGTTTTCTCCTGAAAAGACCAAATATGATGGTGTTAAGTTCATTGATACATCAACAGGCGCGCTTATTCTGACGTTAAATGAAAATGCAAAAACAGATGGGAGCTTAGGCTACTCAATTTATTTAGGGGATACAAAAATTGCAACAAAAGCAATAACCAATGTGAAATCAAAAATAACACTGGCGCCTTTATTCATAAAGCTGACTATGGGTGAGGTAAACAACATCTCGATCCGAGTCGGTACATTTGTCGACACCAAATCCAGCGTGACTGATTATGACGAGTATCTGCTGTCCGCCTCAGTTCTTCCTGGCATCAGTAAGCTATCTGTATCTGATAGCTCAAGTGAAATAGAGATTTCCCCTGAATTCGAGATGGGCGTAGTTTATTTCACTGACACCTTCACCGCAGTTAGCACAGATGACGAAGTCGCCTTGACGGTTACGTTCAAAAACAATAAAAATGTACAATGCTATGTAGGAACCGGCGAAGAAAAGATCGCTTTAACAAGCAATACAGCGCAGACGATTCAAATCAAAGATTATATTGACGGGGACGCCGCCGCTCAGATCGCAAAAATTCCAATCTACCTTTTATATGACGTTGAGGAAAAGGAAAAATGCGAGAATACGTTTTATCTTTATGTAGCTGATCCGGAGAACTTTAGCCCTGTGATCACGGCGCAGCCGCAGGGTCTGGCCTGTAAGAAAGGATCAACTCCTGAACTATCTGTTGAGGCGACTGACCCGGATGGGAATGATGATCTCACTTACCAGTGGTATAAAGGCAGCGTAACAAGTAATATGAAGGCGATCCCCGACGCGACCGGCCCTTCGTATACGGTCCCGGAGGACGACACGGCACGCGCGGGAACAACCTATTATCGATGCGATGTCACCAATTCCATCAACCTGGAAGCATTTGGGGAATTGAGCTTTGTGAGCCAAAGCGAGACGGTGGCGGTTGAGACAGAGCTCACCTATGTATCCCATCCGGAAATACTACGTGACCTGGGTAGTTTTAAACAAACAGAAACAAACAAATTTGCGGCAGATTATTGCACGACCTATTCTGCCGGCGAAAAATTTGATACGATATATATCGCGGTCGAACCGCCTGAAGCGGGCGTGACGCTCAGCTACGCTTACTATGTCAACACGGAGCAGGATTTTGAAACCGCGGAAATTTTAGAAGTAAAATCAGACAAAGTAACTGCTGGCTATGATCCCCGTGTTGGTTCATTTGAGACATATGGCGTGAAACCAGTCAGCGGCTTTGCGGAAGGCGAATATTATATTTGGTGTGCCGTAACGGCATCGGCAGAAGACGGCAGAACAGCGCAATCGATCAGCGGTCCGGTCAAGCTGACCTTTGAATCGCTTCCGCTTGACTTTGCCAAAGGCAGTGGCACCGAGAGCGATCCTTACATCATTGAAACGGAAGCGGACTTTGCGAAAATTCGTGACTACGTTTACAACGGGCAATGGTGCTCGGGCGTCCATTTCCAAATGGGAAATGATATCGAGCTGTCTGCCGATTGGACTCCCATTGGCGGAGAAAACGAATTTCTTGAGGTAAACGGAAGAACAATTCAGGCATTTAGCGGCATTCTGGATGGTGCAGGCCATAAATTGACCGTTGCCGCAGGCGGAAAGCCGTTGTTTAATTATGTCAGCGATGCGGTCATTAAAAATCTGAATATCTATGGTGAGAAAATCGATGGAAACGGCTTAATTGACTATATGCATGCTGATTACGGCCCGGATGGCGATTACTGGACCGGTGTACCTGATTGTGTAACGCTTGATGGATGCCGGCTGTTGAGCGGTTCTTCTACCCTTAAAGCCGGCTTTATGGAGGGCAGCGGGTCCGGTGCAAACACAATTACAATTCGTAACTGCGTCGTTGAAGAAAATGTAGTCATCGGATACAACAAGGACCAAAACGGCATTGGCTCGTTTGTCGGCTCCATGTTTAACGGCATGATGGAAAATTGCACCAGTTCGGCCACTGTATTTGGCCAACATAAAGTTGGCGGTCTGGCCGGTAAAAAGGGGCAGGCTGTCGGACTGTGCGAGGTCCGCAACAGCAGCTTCCTGGGAACCATTGAAGCGACAGGCAACTGGGTCGGCGGTATTATTGCGGCAGGGTATTACAGCGATTCCGCACCGAACACGGTCCCTGTTTCCGTTGTGAATTGCTATGTAGCTGCCGATATTACTGGCAATGATTATATAGGCGGTATATTCGGCGGTGAAGAAGGGCTGAAAGGCGCACTCAATCAGTGCTGGATAACAGACAACTACTACTATGGAACAATCAGCGCAACCGGAACCAACGTGGGTGGTCTGATTGGCTGGTATGAGTCTGTCAACAACTTACAGCATATAGAAAATAACTACTATTATGACGCTTCTGGAACGACTCAGAATTTAATCGGCGGAGTAGGAAAGTACTGGGTCGAAGAAGACGAAAAAGACGCCATTATTTACGGCATGGGCTCTGCCAAGACTGCCGAAGAATTCAAAAACGGGACGGTCAAAGACCTTCTAAACGCCGGGAGCGACTACAAAAACTGGACACAGGACGAAGATGCGCTGTATCCGACGTTGTTCAGTGTGTCCACCATTACCAGCCTTGAACTTTCCGGAAATTACAAAACGGAATACTATCTCGGAGAAGAACTTGATTTGACCGGAATGGAAATTACTGCTGTTTACAGTGACGGGAAAATAACGAAACCTACGCTTAATGATGTTTCCATTACGGGATATGACAAAAATAAGCGTGAATACCAGACGGTTACTGTTTCTTATGGGGGTGCTTACGCAGAGTTCCGAGTTGTGGTGAAAAAACCCGCCACCCCAAATGCTCCCAACACCATCACGGTATATTTCAAGCTCATGGGCGATGACAACCACAACTGGGCGGATGATTACATCCCCGAGGAGGGTGAGGCCCACACTTTGCAGTATGGCGGCTTGAAAACATGGATCAGCAACGCAGCCTATACGGTAGACCAAAACGCGACCGTCGCGGATCTACTGGATATAGTCGCTGAAAAGCATGGCGTTGTTTTTGACAACCCCACCGGAAACTATGTTGAGAGCGTCACCTACAATGGCATCACCCTTGGCGAGTTTGATAACGGGAAACTGTCCGGCTGGATGTATACGCTGAACGAAAGCCATCCGATGTTCGGCGTCAGCGAGCAATTCCTTGAAAACGGCGACCGCATTATCTGGCACTATACGGATGACTACACCAAGGAAGAAGGCTCCGAAAAGTGGGGCGGCGGTTCTTCCACTAATAAGGATTCTGATGAGAAAGTAGCGGATGAGGTCATTGAGTTGATCGACGCCATCGGCACCGTTACCAAAGACAGCGGCAGCAAAATTGCCGCCGCCCGCACGGCCTATGACGCTCTGACAGACGTGCAGAAGAGGCTGGTCTCCAACTACGAAGTGCTGACTGACGCGGAGGCAGAATTTGAACGACTGGGTCTGCCCACCGTTGCCGGCCTGCCTTTCACGGACGTCAGCGTCCACTGGGCGCTAGAGGCCATCCAGTACGTCTATGACAAGGGCCTGATGGCCGGTACCAGCGATACGACCTTTGCCCCCGATGTGACCCTCAACCGCGGCATGCTGGCCACCATCCTCTACCGGTTGGAGGGCGAGCCCGCCGTCAAGAGCGCCGGCACTTACTCCGACGTGGCGGCGGACGCCTACTATGCCAAGGCGGTTGCCTGGGCGACCGAGAACAAGATTGTTTCCGGCTACGGCAACGGTTTCTTCGGTCCCGCCGACAACATTACCCGCGAGCAGATGGCCGCCATGCTCTATCGCTACGCCTCTTATAAGGGCTATGATGTGAGCAGGTCGGGAGACCTGAAGTTCTATACCGACGCAGCCTCCATCGGTTCCTGGGCGGTGGACGCCCTCCGGTGGGCCAATGCGGAAGGGCTGATCAACGGACGCACCAGCAGCACCCTTGTACCCGCAGGAACTGCTACCCGTGCCGAGGCTGCGACCATCCTCACGCGCTTCTGCCAGCGGTATGTACCGGAGTTGACCACGCCCGAGGAGCGGGAATAGACCGTCAACACCAATGGAAGCATCGGCGTTGATTCCAGGACCAACACTCTGCGTCCCCGCGCCGTACCGGACAGCTCAGGCAGCGCCATGGTCCGGCTTTCCGGGACTCAGCTGAAAAAGCCTGATCGAGATGGCGGAGAATCTGGACACGGCCCGTGCGCTGATCATTCCCACCGGTCAGGGGAGCCTGAAGTCACTCACCCTGGAGCTGCCCAAGCTGGAACTGAACCAGATGGCGTACCGGTCCGAGGTGGGGCTGGAGCTCCGGACGCCCCACGGCGAGCTGATCCTGATTACGGAGGCATTGCAGATGCTGTCCAACCACGTGCGCAGCGATTTTGCAGCACTCACGCTGGGTGCCGGAGATGCCACCGATGCGCGGACGGCGCTGGGCGGTGTGCTCCCGGAGGGCGTGACGGAGGATCAGCTGGAGCAGGCGCATGTGCTGCGTGTGTCTGCAACTTCCGGTTCCAATAAGATCACATCTCTGGGCGAGCAGCGTTATACCCTCCACCTCCCGGTGGAAGCGGGTTTTGCTGCAGCGGGCCCGGCCTGCACCGTGCTTTTTGCGGCGGAGGACGGCACTGTGACAACGCTGGCCGGGAAGTACGTACAAGACGAAGCATTCTCCTACATCAGCGTTTCCCTTTCGGGCTTCGGCATGGTGATTGCCCTGCCCTCCGGTACAGCCGCGGAATCTTAACTGCCGGGGTATGTGCCGCTGAACCTGTTCGCTTCGTGGAATGTCCCACGGGGTGATACCTTCCATTCTGTCTGGCCGGCCTCCGCGGGGTGTCGTCCGCACCCCGCGGGGGTTCCGCCGCAGAAAAGGACGGTCCTGTAACAGGCAAACCGAGACGGAGGCCGTGCGGCAGTAAAGTACGGGGCTGTCCGGCACGGTGAAACACAATTGATGCCGTTTTGCTCGAACGGCGGACGGTGGAGCGCTCCTGCCCGTAGGGGCGGGAGCACTTTTTGACTACGCAGGATCGATATGGTAAGATGATAAAAACCTCGCTGGAATGCACAATTTTCAACACATAAAACCTTGCTGAAATGAAACAGCGGGGAAATGAAACGATGGCGGATCGATCCGCTGAAAAGCTTGGGAGGAAACCATATGAAGCAATGGAAAGAAAGAGGCCTTAGCCTCCTGCTCGTGCTGGCTCTGCTGATGAGCCTGTCCGTCACGGCCCTGGCAGCAGTATCAAAGGATACGCTGGCGGACGCCATTACGGACACGGCGGCCTATCTGTACAAGACCGTCAAAAGCCCGCAGGTGGGCTCCATCGGCGGCGAGTGGGCAGTGCTGGGACTGGCTCGCAGCGGCTATGATGTACCGGAGCAGTATTATCAGGACTACTATGCCACCGTAGAGGAATATGTAAAAGCCTGCGGCGGCGTGCTCCATGAGAAAAAGTATACCGAGTATTCCCGCCTCATCGTGGCGCTCAGCTCCATCGGCAAGGACGCGCGGGATGTGGCGGGCTACGACCTGACCCGCGCCCTTGGCGATTATGACAAAACCATCTGGCAGGGGCTAAACGGCCCTATCTGGGCGCTCATCGCCCTGGATTCCCGGAACTATCCCATGCCGGAAAATCCACAGGCCAAAACGCAAGCCACCCGCCAGATGTACATTGACCGGATCTTGGAGTGTCAGCTCCCGGACGGCGGCTGGAGCCTGTTCGGCGGTACGGCGGCGGCCTCCTCCGGCGACAACACCTCCGACCCGGATATCACCGGCATGGCGCTGCAGGCGTTGGCCAAGTACCAGGACCAGCCCGCGGTGAAAAAGGCGACGGACGAGGCTCTGGCCTGTATGAGTGAAAAGCAGAACTCTGCCGGAGGCTTCTCTTCCTGGGGTACCGCCAACTCCGAGAGCTGCGTGCAGATCATCGTGGCCCTGTGCGAACTGGGGATCCCCCTGGACGATCCCCGCTTCGTCAAGAATGGGAACACCCTGCTGGACAATCTGATGACCTTCTACCTCAAGGGCAGCGGATTCCTGCACACGGCGGACGGCTCCGGCTCCAACCAGATGGCCTCCGAGCAGGGCTTCTACGGGCTGGTGGCGGCCCAGCGGCTCCAGCAGGGCAAGAACAGCCTGTACCGCATGGGGGATGCGAAGGTCATCTCTGCCGGCGAGGGCGGGCAAGCAGCTGGCTCCAGCCTCGCAGGAAAGGACCCCGCCGTACAGGCCAGGCCGGTGATTGCGCCGGGCAAGACCTTTTCGGATATCTCCGGCGCAAATGCCCATGCAAACCAGCCCGCTATTGAGGCGCTGGCCGCGCGGGGGATCATTGATGGTAAGGGGAACGGCCTGTTTGACCCGGACGCCAATATGACCCGGGCGGAGTTCTCCACCATTGTGGTCCGCGCCCTGGGCCTGACGGCCAAGGCCAACAGCGCGTTTACCGACGTTACAGCAGATCAATGGTATGCCCCCTTTGTGGGAACGGCAAACACCTATGGCATTGTCAACGGCACGGGAGACGGACGCTTCAATCCGGAAGGCACCATTACCCGGCAGGAGGCCGCCGTTATGGTGGCCCGCGCGGCCGGGCTCTGCGGGATGGATACGACAATGGACAATGCAACCACGCGAGACGTCCTGGCGCAGTTTGGAGACTATGTAACGACCGCCGAGTGGGCCAGGCCCAGCCTTGCCTTCTGTTACAGCGAGGGTATTTGGGATGACGCCGCGCTGGAGATTCAGGGCGCCGCGGCCATCAAGCGGTGTGAAATTGCCCAGATGCTCTATAACCTGCTTGGCAGCGCCAATCTGCTGTAACAACGGAGAATACTATGTGGTGGAAAAAGAACAAATGGAGAGTCATCGTTCCCGTCATCATTGCGGCGATCCTTGCCGGGGCGTTTTGGTACGGCGGCGGCGCGCCTGGTCTCCAAGGCTGGACAGTGGAGAAACAGCCGGCGGTGACGCAGCAGACGGACAAACCGGCGGACAGCAGCCCGGAGCTGCCGGAGAAGGGACAGAACGTCCCAGACGATACATTGGAGAAACCAGAGGATACAGAGCAGCCCGGTGAAACCGTTCCGGCAGAGACGCCGGAGGGCGGCGCGCCTTCTGAGCCGCCCGCAGATACGGAAATGCCGACAACGGAACCCACGCCCACGGAAGGTATAGATAGCCGCCCCGGCGGCCTTGAGGGCGGGATGACCGTGCAGGAGAAGCTGGATGCCGCGGCGGAGATCGCCGGCGGCAGTTCTCTCGGCGTGCTGTCCGGCGACAAGGATTACTCCGAGTCCCAGGGCATGGTCATCGACCCGGAGACCGGCAAGGACAAATATCTCACCGACCCGGTGCCGGAGGGAAAGCCTCTGCCTGTGGAACCCCAGGATGTAACCATTTCCGATACGGCCTACACCTGTACCCTCTCCATCTCCTGCGCCACCATCCTGGAACACATGGACTGGCTGGACCCGGAGAAAACTGAGCTGGTTCCGGAGGACGGCTGGATTTTAGAGCCTATGGAGGTTACCTTTTACGAAGGCGAAAGTGTGTTCAACGTTCTTCAGCGTACCTGCAAGCAGCAGAAGATCCATATGGAGTTCGAGAACACGCCCATGTATAACAGCGCCTACATTGAGGGCATCCACAACCTGTACGAATTCGACTGCGGGGAGCTCTCCGGATGGATGTACAAAGTCAACGACTGGTTCCCCAACTACGGCTGTTCGAGATACCAGCTTCAGGACGGCGACGTCATCTGCTGGGAATACACCTGCGACCTTGGCGTGGATATAGGCGGCTTCTACTCCACAGGTGCCTAACAACATACAGAGGGCGGCGAACTGCCGCCCTCTTTTGATCGGAAGTGATGAAAATTCAGAATCGGGATACCTTTTCCAGCTACCATCCCATCATTAATTTTTTGTATTTTGCGCTGGTGCTGGTGTTCAGCATGTGCTTCATGCACCCGGTCAGCCTGCTCATTTCCCTGGGCTGCGCCGCGGCCTACAATATCGATTTGAACGGCAGGAAGGCCGTGAAGTTTCAGCTGGCGTTCTTGCTGCCCATGATGCTCATGGCGGCTGTCATCAATCCGGCCTTTAACCATGAGGGTGCCACCATCCTGACCTATCTGCCCACCGGAAATCCGCTGACGCTGGAGAGCATGGCCTACGGCGTGGCCGCTGCCGTGATGCTGGCCTCCGTCATCACCTGGTGCTCCTGCTACACGGCGGTTATGACTTCGGATAAGTTTGTGTATCTGTTTGGTCGGGTTATCCCTGCCCTCAGTCTGGTGCTATCCATGACCCTGCGCTTTGTGCCGAAATTCAAGGCCCAGCTCCATGTGGTCAGCGAGGCCCAGCGGTGTGTGGGCCGGGACGTGTCCAACGGCAGTATGCTCCAGCGGCTGAAAAATGCCATCACCATCCTGTCCATTATGATCACCTGGGCGCTGGAAAACGCCATTGAGACCGCGGACAGCATGAAAAGCAGGGGCTATGGTCTGCCGGGCCGGACGGCCTTTTCCATCTACCGCTTTGACGACCGGGACAAGGCGGCACTGGCGTGGCTTTGCTTCTGCGGCTTTTATATCGTCTGCGGCTGGGCGGTGGGCGGCCTGTATTGGCGCTATTATCCCACCATCAAGGGCGCGGCGGTCATGCCCTTCACCGTCAGCTTTCAGTTGGTTTACCTGGCCTTGTGCCTGACGCCGGTCATTTTGAATGGAATGGAGGACAGGAAATGGAAACATTTGAAATCCGAAGCCTGACCTTCTCCTATCCGGAGCAGGCGCGGGCCGCGCTGGAGGAGATGAGCCTCACGGTCAAACAGGGTGAGTTCCTGGTGCTCTGTGGTCCCTCCGGCTGCGGCAAAAGCACGCTGCTCCGGCAATTAAAAACTGTCCTGGCCCCTCACGGCAGACGGAGCGGTGAGATCCTGTTTGAGGGCCGCCCGCTGGACGAGCTGGACCAACGGGAGCAGTCGCAGCGCATCGGCTTTGTCCAGCAGTCTCCGGAAAACCAGATCGTCACCGATAAGGTGTGGCACGAGCTGGCCTTTGGATTGGAAAGCCTGGGGTACGACACCCCAACCATTCGCCGCAGGGTGGCTGAAATGGCCTCCTTCTTCGGCATCCAGACCTGGTTTTATAAAAATGTGACCGAGCTGTCCGGGGGCCAGAAGCAGCTTTTGAATCTGGCCTCCGTCATGGCCATGCAGCCCTCGGTCCTCATCCTGGACGAGCCCACCAGCCAGCTGGATCCCATTGCCGCGTCGGATTTCCTTGCCACCTTGGGCAGGATCAACCGGGAGCTTGGAACAACCATCCTTTTGACTGAGCACCGGCTGGAGGAGGCGTTTCCTCTGGCTGCCCGTGTGGCAGTCATGGACGGCGGCAAGCTCCTTTGTACCGGCACTCCCAATGAGGTGGGGGCCATCCTGAAGGACGCGGGCCACGCCATGTTCCTGGCCATGCCCACCGCCATGCGGGTGTGGGCGGCGGTGGAGAACGCGGCATCCTGCCCCGTTACGGTACGGGAGGGGCGGGACTGGCTCACAGGTCTGGCGGCCTCACGACCGCTGGAGCCTCTGCCCAAGGAGCGGCGGCACAGCTACCCCGAGGGTGCGGCCATCGAGGCGGAGGACCTGTGGTTCAAATACGAAAAGGAGCTGCCCGATGTGGTGAAGGGCCTGAGTCTGCGGGTCGGGAAGGGGGAATTCCTGGCCCTCCTGGGCGGCAACGGCACGGGCAAGACCACCACCCTCAAGCTGCTGGCGGGACTGCACAAGCCCTACCGGGGATCGGTCCGGACCCATGGGGGCGTGGGGGTGCTGCCTCAAAACCCCCAGGCGCTGTTTGTGAAAAAGACGGTCCGGGAGGACCTGTTTGAGATCCTGAGGGACCGGCGCATGGCGCGGGAGGTCCAGATGGCCAGGGCGGCATGGGCGGCGCGGCTGTGCCGCCTGGAGGAGCTGCTGGACCGCCACCCCTACGACCTGTCCGGCGGCGAGCAGCAGCGGGCGGCGCTGGCAAAGGTGCTGCTGCTGGACCCTGAGATCCTGTTGATGGACGAGCCCACCAAGGGTCTGGACGCCGAATTCAAGCAGACCTTTGCGGAAATTCTTCAGGTATTGTTGGGCCGGGGTGTGACCATCCTCATGGTCAGTCACGACATTGAGTTCTGTGCCCGGTACGCCCACCGCTGCGCACTGTTCTTTGACGGAAGTATCGTTACCGAGGCGCCGCCGAGAGCCTTCTTCTCCGGCAACAGCTTTTACACCACCTCCGCCAACCGCATGGCGCGCGGCATTATCCCGGATGCGGTGACGGCGGAGGATGTGGTCTCCGCCTGCGGCGGCGTATTGCCGCCCGTGCCGGAACTGCCCGATGACATCCCGCCCCTGCCGGAGCCGGAGGAGAACGGCCCGGACGCCAAGCCGGCAAGGCTACCCTGGAGGCGCAAGCTGATTGCCGTGATCTCCGGGGCGGTAACAATCGTTTTGTTTGTGCAGGCTCTGGGGATCACAGATCTGACTGCCCTGGTTACCCGGGAAGGCGTTACCGCCCTGGCAGGAAGCCAGCTGCACCTCTACGGCATTATGCTATTTTGTATGTTTGCCTTTGCCTTTTCCATTACCCGCCGCGCCCACCGGCCGGACTATCTGGTACAGACGCCAAAAGAAAAGCGGAAGCTGGCGAAGCGCACTATTGTGGCTGCGGCGCTGATCCTGCTGCTCATCCCACTGACGCTGTTTGTCGGCGTGTACTATCTGGACGGCAAAAAGTATTATTTCATCTCCCTGCTGATCCTGCTGGAGACCATGCTGCCCTTCTTCCTGATTTTTGAGGGCCGAAAGCCCCAGGCACGGGAGCTGGTGATCATTGCGGTGATCTGTGCCGTTGGTGTTGCTGGCCGTGCGGTGTTCTTCATGCTGCCGCAATTCAAACCGGTTATGGCTCTGGCGATCATTGCGGGCGTGGCGTTTGGCGGCGAGACTGGTTTTCTGGTGGGGGCCATGACCATGCTGGCCTCCAACGTGCTGTTCTCCCAAGGACCGTGGACGCCCTGGCAGATGTTCTGCATGGGGATCATTGGCTTCCTGGCCGGCGTCTTGTTCCGGAAGGGCTGGCTGCGGCGCAGCCGGGTCAGCCTGTGCATATTCGGGGCACTTGCCGCCATTGTGATTTACGGCGGCATCATGAATCCGGCCTCCGCCCTGATGTGGGCGCCTGATCTGAACGGAAAGATCCTCTTGACCTACTATATATCGGGCTTCCCCATGGATTGCATCCAGGCTGCCGCCACATGGCTGTTCCTGTGGTTCGCCGCCGAGCCCATGCTGGAAAAGCTGGATAGAATTAAAGTGAAATACGGTTTGGTGGAGTAAGCCGCAGAACTATGCGGTGACACGCGCCCGCATAATCTGGAACCAGTTTCCGATGTGTGGGCGCGTATTGCCTTTTTGGGGGTGAGAATCCAGGCTATAGTGCGATGCAACACAACAATAGGCATTACTTTCAAATTAAATAAACTATCGGCAGGGCGGTGGATAAGGTAGAATAAGTTTCGCAAATATAAAAGAGGATAAAAAGAGACATGGTTTGCAGATCTCTGGTAGAATGAAGTCGCAACACACCATTCGAAAGGAGACAGCAAACCATGTCCGAGAAGATTGTACAGCTAAATGAGGAAGCAATCAAGGGCCAGCTCAAGGAACTGGTGCGAGGCAGCGTAGAAGAGACCCTCAACGAGTTGCTGGAGGCCGAGGCGGAGAAGCTGACCCAGGCAGCCCGGTACGAGCGCAATGAGCAGCGCCAGGGCTACCGCAGCGGCCACTACAGCCGCAATCTCACCACCACTTCTGGAGATGTCACGCTCAAGGTGC
>OWIW01001270.1_pt1 | contig 14180 bp, 12 predicted proteins | sample 2433821 | NCBI WGS metagenome assembly OWIW01 (sample SAMN05065751, study PRJEB22554) | human gut metagenome | biome: ENVO:2100002; feature: ENVO:00000062; material: ENVO:00002003 | host: Homo sapiens | place: USA | reverse complement strand
TACACTTCTAGCTTCGTCGGCAGCGTCAGATGTGTATAAGAGACAGAATATGAATTGCTCAATGAGAAGTTATATGTGGTAAAAACTAATAAATTAAAAGTATGGAAGAAAATCAATTGCAATTAGAAGATGATCAGATAGCTGAAATTATAAGACAGTATAAACTTATTGATACTGAATCATTAAGAAAAAGAGAACATGGTAGTGATGGATATTCGGAAAGAGATGATTTCCAAAGAGACTATGCGCGAATTTTGTATTCTCCGTCTTTTAGAAGACTACAAGGTAAAATGCAGATTATGGGTATCAAATCAGATGCATTTTTCAGAAATAGATTGACTCATAGTCTTGAAGTTGCACAAATAGCAACGAGTATAGCTTTCTTATTATCAAAGGTCTGCAGTGAAGCTAATAAAGAAGATAAAGAAAATAAAGAACAAGAACAAGAACAAGAAAAAAAAGAACAAGAACAAGAAAAAAAAGAACAAGAACAAGAAAAAAAAGAAATATATAAGGATGATATTTACGTATTAGAAGCAGCTGCTCTTGCTCACGATATAGGACATCCTGCTTTTGGACACAAGGGTGAAAGGGTTTTAGATGAAATTGCTAAAACAATTGATAAAAGGTTTGAAGGTAATGCACAAAACTTTCGAGTTTTGAGAAATCTTGAGATTAAAGGTGATAAGTGGAAAGGACTTAATCTAACATATCGTACGTTGTTAGCAATAAATAAGTATATAGTAAAAGAAGATAAAGAAGTTAAGAAATTCATGTATGAAGAAGATTACGATTTTCTTGACAAAATAAGAAAAGATAATAATTTACAAGGTGTTAAGACTTTAGATGTTCAAATTATAGAAATTGCAGATGATATAGCATATGCCGTTCATGATTTAGAAGACGGCTTGGCCTTAAGAAAGTTTAATGTTGATGAAATATTGTATTTATTAAAGGCAGAGGAGAATAGGGCAGAGGATCCACCTTCTAAACAGTTCGAAAAAATTATAAAGGAAGCAAAAAAATATGCAGAGAATAGTAATACAAATATTCAAGAATATTCTAAGATTTTTAGGACAAGACTGACATCTCTCCTTGTTGATACATTTGTACATGATATTACGTTAGTTAAAGTTTCTGACGACGAAGTTAAAAAGCGTGGAATAAATATAGAAGAAGGTAAGTTTGAATTATCATTGAACAAATATAAGAACCTATTAAAAGCACTGAAAAGCAATATATTCACTTGTGCTACAAGAGATACTAGTATTCAAGAATATGAGATAAAAGGCGAATTGATTATAAAGACTCTATTTAATATTTATAGCAATCCTAAAAGTAATCCCAATGCAATGCTATTACCTCCAGATTATAGACCAGACAAAGATGAACCTAATTTTGAAAAGATGCTCAAGGAGAATTCCATAAATTATATAGCGGGTATGATGGATACCTTTGCAATTTCTAAATTTGAAGATTATACAGGAATAGCTATTGATAAAGTAAACCTGGATTCTATTGAAAATAAGAATACTAACGAAAATATTTTTCTAAAGATAATAAAGATAATAAAGAAGAGTCTAAAACTTTGTTGATAAATCAATACAGGCTATCTTTGAGAAAGAAAAACGAATACTTACTTAACTGGATAGTTTGGTAGGGAACAATTTTCTTTTAGTTGTTAAAGCGGGTGCTGAAGAAAAAGGGGAAGGGTGAAAAAGAAAAGCGGACTCAGCAGAGTCCGCCTAAATTTAATCAGTAACAATTTGTTTTGTCTTAGCCTAAGCTAATAGCTTCGCTTGGACAAACACTTGCGCATGTGCCGCATTCTGTGTGGAATGGCAAATAATCTCAATCAGTTGGCACATCGTGCCAATGCGGAAGGGTTTCATGTCATTGCTCCTTTCCATAAAACCATCATTGGCAAGATAGATGAAATATTAAATCTGATACGAAGATGATAGCCAAAATTATGAAAGGTTCGGGCTTCAAGGGTGTCATCAATTACATCCTTGACCCGAAGAAAGGAACGGAACTTATAGACAGTTCTGGAGTGAGAACAGACAGTATCAACCATATTGTTCAAAGTTTCATCGACCAAAAGGAACTTAATCCATGAGTGGGTAAGGTTGTTGTGGGACATACCTCCTTGAGTTTCTCCGTACAAGATTCTTCCAAATTAAGCAACGAGTTCATGGCACAGATGGCTCGTAAGTATATGGGGAAGATGGGGATAAAAGATACGCAGTATATTATCGGTCGCCATTTCGATAAGGAACACCCACATATTCATATCGCTTTCAATCGCATAGATAATAATGGAAAGACCATTTCTGACCGTAACGACAGATTTAGAAGTGAGAAGATTTGCAAGGAACTGACCGTCAGATACGGTTTATACTTTGCTGGTGGCAAGGAGAAGGTCAAGGAACATCGCTTGAAAGAACCTGATAAGACCAAGCATGAAATCTATCAGGCGTTGAAAACCGAAATAGCTCGGTGCAGAGATTGGAAAAACTAGCTTGTTCACTTAAAAAAGCAAGATATTGATGTCCGCTTTAAGTATAAAGGTAACTCACAGGAAGTACAGGGGATCATCTTTGAAAAGAACGGTTATCATTTCAATGGCTCTAAAGTGGATAGGGGTTTCAGTTATTCCAAGATAGACTTTGCCTTGCACCAGAATAACAGGAAACACGAACAATAGATGCAAGGAATGGTAAACCTCATCTCCAATGTTGCAAGTGTTACGAGCGAAATTACCAACAACCTCATAGAAGGAGGATTGGATTTGTTTCAAACTCATGGTATTATCCCTGCGGAGGTTTACAACACATTCGACAAAAAGAAGAAAAAGAAAAAACGTAAAATACATTTATAACTATGGCTGATAATAATACATTTGTCCTCTTTGAGGAAATCAAAAACAAACTGGAGACAATTTACAGGGAGCTAAAGGAGTTGAAAGAAAAGGAGAACAGTTCTGTTTCCCTCCCGGTTCAATCTACACCAGCACAAAGTGATGAGCAGAAAGAACAGGAATTGCTCAATCAGTATGAACAGCGTACAAAAGACGTGATTAACAAGTATATTGGAGTACAAGTGCGCATCAAGGGCGAGGAAGCTAAATCCATGGACAAATTGGTGGCAAGTGTCTTGACTATGTTGCGCGAATGGCAGGAGAAGAAAGAGCATCCAATACCGCAGGAACATATTCATAGGCACAGCTTTGACATTAAGTCCTCGAAAGTCTTTACTTATATGGTAGCAGTATCTGTCCTTTGTTTTGTTTCTTTGGTCGGCAATTACTTCTTGTGGCAAAATAAACAGCAATACAAGGATGATGCCTTGAAATTCCGTATCATCAGAGTTTGGAGAGGTTCAGTCCAAAGGAAATCCTATGGCTCAATGATGTGTTCGATATTCATCGCAATGAAAAGATTATCAAACTAATCAAGGAAAAAGCAGGTGATTACGACATGGAATTGAAGCAAAAGGTAGATAGTTTGATGCAGAATAACCTGCAAAATAAGAAAAACAAATAGTGTTGAACACATAAACATTAATAAGAGGGGAAATTTCCCCTCTTATTAAGTATTTTATACAAGAAAATTTACTATATTTGCAAACAATCATATAATATTTATGGAAAGTCCAACTAATAGAATTAAAGAGGTGCTTATCGAGAAAGGGATTAAGCAAACATGGCTTGCAGAGAAACTCGGTAAGAGTTTCACTATCGTAAACTCCTACGTTTGCAATCGTCGACAGCCAAGCCTAGAATTGCTATTTCAGATAGCAGAGATCTTGCAGGTTAATCCAAAGGAATTGATTAACACCCCAGATGAGTAATAAGAAGTTTTTCGATTTACATCAAGAATAAAGTTCTGACATAATAAAAAAGAATCATGGCAAAACAAAATACAGCTGATATTGGTTTTGAAAAGGAAATATGGAAAGCAGCAGATTTGCTTCGTGGCAATCTTGATGCTTCCGAATACAAATCGGTAGTATTGGGATTGATTTTTCTAAAATACATCTCCGATAAGTTTGAAACCAAATATCAAGAATTAGTCAATAATGGTGAAGGATTCGAGGAAGACCGCGATGAATATATGGCGGATAATATTTTCTTTGTCCCACAAGAAGCACGGTGGAGTGTGGTAGCAAAAGCAGCCCATACACCAGAAATAGGTACGATAATCGACAATGCCATGCGTCTTATTGAAAAGGAGAATCTCCGTTTGAAAGGCATTCTGCCCAAAAATTTCGCCCGACCAGAATTAGACAAAAGGCGTTTGGGCGATGTGGTAGATTTATTTACCAATATTCAAATGAAAGAACATGGAGATTCCAAAGATATATTGGGACGCACATACGAATATTGTCTTTCTAAATTTGCAGAAGCAGAAGGGAAATTAGCAGGAGAATTTTATACACCTGCTTGTATTGTTCAAACACTTGTCGAAGTTCTGAAACCTTATCACGGACGAGTATATGACCCTGCTTGCGGATCTGGTGGAATGTTCGTACAGTCTGCCAAATTCATAGAGAGACATCAAGGCAATATCAAAGATATTTCTGTCTATGGTCAAGACAGCAATCCTACGACATGGAAGATGGCTCAGATGAATCTTGCCATTCGAGGCATTGAGGCTGATCTGGGTAAGTTTAATGCAGATACATTCTTTGATGACCAACACCCCACATTAAAAGCAGATTTTATCATGGCTAATCCGCCTTTCAATCTCAGTGATTGGGGAGCTGACAAGCTGCAAGATGATGTGCGTTGGAAATTTGGCATTCCACCATCTGGCAATGCCAACTTTGCATGGCTGCAACACATGATTCATCATTTATCTCCCAAAGGGAAAATAGGTATGGTATTGGCAAATGGTTCTTTATCTTCACAGACAGGAGGAGAAGGAACAATTCGTGAAAATATCATTAAGGCCGATTTAATAGAAGGTATCGTTGCCCTACCCTCACAGCTGTTTTATACCACAGGTATTCCTGTTTCTCTATGGTTCCTCAATCGAGAGAAGAAACAGAAAGATAAAATTCTGTTTGTAGATGCAAGAAACATGGGAACAATGGTTACTCGCAAACTTCGTGAGCTCCAAAAAGCAGATATAAAAAAGATTGCAGACACTTTTGATAAATATAATGATGGTACACTTGAGAATGAAAAAGGTTTCTGTGCAGTTGTAGCCCTTGGCGATGTGGCAAAACAAGACTATATTCTTACCCCTGGACGTTATGTCGGCATTGCAGAACAGGAAGACGATGGTATTCCTTTTCAAGAGAAGATGGACAAACTCACAACCGAATTGTCCGATTTATTTGCCCAGTCTCATGATTTGGAGGATGAGATACGAAAACAGTTGGCAAGCATAGGTTTCACTATCAAGTAAAAGGCTGCATGTTCTTCCATATTATCAATTCATTAATATAGAAGAACATGAAAGAAAATTTGATTTCAGAAATTAGCAATGCAATGGCAGGTATATTAAGTGTAGAACAAATGGCACAACTCAATGGAGTATTACTGCAAGTAATCAGTAACTATTCCATTACGGCAGACGACGAGCTGATGCAAGAGAACAATGCATCTAACGAACGTCTGTTAGAGATATTCTTGTCAGCTAAGCAAGTTGAAGGTTGCACCACACCTACCATAAAATATTATGGCTCGACCATTAATCAGCTTTTCAAGAAAATGCCTAAAAAAGTTACGAACTATACAACAGAGGATATTCGTGCTTATTTGGCTGTATTTCAACGGAAACACAAATCGAGTAAAGTTACAATAGACAATATCCGTCGTATCTTTTCATCTTTCTTTTCATGGTTAGAGGATGAGGATTACATCATTAAAAGTCCTGTACGTAGAATACACAAGGTTAAGACAGGAACACAGATTAAGGAAGTCCTTACTGACGAAAATTTGGAACAACTACGCGATAACTGTTCAAGGGTACGAGATTTAGCCATGATAGACCTCTTGGCTTCTACTGGTATGCGTGTTGGAGAACTTGTAAAGCTCAATCGTGAGGATATAAACTTCAATGAGCGTGAGTGTATCGTTTTCGGTAAAGGCAACAAGGAACGTATCGTGTATTTCAATGCTCGTGCAAAGATACATCTACAGCAATACCTCGCAGAGCGGAAAGACAGAAACAAAGCATTGTTCGTGTCTCTTGCCAAGCCACACAATCGGTTACAAATATCAGGGGTTGAGACAAGATTAAGAAAGATTGGGAAGCTTTCAAAGATTGTCCGTGTCCATCCACACAAGTTCCGTCGGACACTTGCGACTATGGCTATAGATAAAGGTATGCCCGTGGAGCAAGTACAAAAACTCCTTGGGCATGTTAAAATTGATACAACCATGCACTATGCAATGGTCAATCAAACAAACGTCAAACTCTCTCACCGCAAATTCATCAGTTAAATCAAAATGCAAACAGCATATCACACATATAGCTCATATCAACCGCTATTTCATAAAAATAGGCGGATAAATGATAATTTAGAGCAACAGGCTCAGGCGTTGTTCAAATCTTGGTTTGTGGATTTTGATCCATTTAAGGATGGAAAGTTCGTAGAATCAGAGTTGGGGAGAATACCAGAAGGGTGGAGAGTTGAAAGGCTTGGAAGTGTTTGTAAATGCTTATTAGGAGGAACGCCAAGTAGAAATAAGGAAGAATATTGGAACGGCAAGATAGCATGGATAAACTCTGGTGAAATAAACGAGTTTAGAATTACTAAGCCATCAGAATATATAACACAAGAAGGGCTAAAAAAATCCGCGACAAAACTTTTACCTAAGAAAACTACCGTGCTAGCTATCACTGGTGCTACTTTAGGTCAAGTTAGCCTGTTAGAAATTGATTCCTGCGCTAACCAATCTGTTATTGGTCTTTTAGAGAATGAGGATATATTCCATGAGTATATATACCCGCTCATTAAGAATAGAATTGACGATTTATGTTCTCACATGACAGGTGGGGCACAACAACATATCAATAAAAACAATGTTGAGCAACTGGAGATTCTTGTTCCACCTAAAAAAATACTAGTAGAGTATAAACAAATTGCAACACCAATATATTCTCTTATCAGTAATATTTGTTTTGAGTCCCAGAAAATATCCAAATTAAGGGACTCGCTTCTACCCCGTTTAATGTCAGGAGAATTAAAATTGGACAAAATAAATAACTAAATTCCCATTTATGGAAGAGTGGAGAAAATATAAGTTAAAGGATTTTATAGAATTTAATCCCAAAGAAAAAGTACCCCAAGGAGAACTCTGTAGAAAGATTTCTATGGATCAAATAACTCCGTTTACTCGTTTTGTAGAATCTAACATATATGAAGTATATAAGGGAGGAGCAAAATTTAGAAACTATGATACTATTATGGCACGTATCACACCATGCTTAGAAAATGGGAAAACTGCTTATATTTCATCGCTACATCCTGAAGAAGTTGCCGTTGGCTCAACTGAGTATATCGTTTTGCGGAAGCGAGAAAACATTAGTGACAGTAAATTTATCTTCTATTTAGCTATATCTCCAATTGTTCGTGACATTGCGATAAAATCTATGGTTGGCTCATCTGGTAGACAAAGAGTTCAACAAGATGTATTAGAAAATTATGAAATTCCTATACCATCGCTACCTATGCAAAAGAATATTGCTCACATTCTTTCTGTATTAGATGATAAAATCGAGCTTAACAAACGGATAAATGATAATTTAGAGCAACAGGCTCAGGCGTTGTTCAAGTCGTGGTTTGTGGATTTTGAGCCCTTCTTAAGAGAAGAATTTTTCAAATCAGATTCTCTCTTTGGAGACATTCCTGTAGGATGGCATATTGTAGCAATAAAAGATCTATCTGTTTACATAACAGATTATGTTGCTAATGGTAGCTTTGCTTCATTAAGGGAGAATGTACGACTATACGATAAGCCGAATTATGCACATTTTATTAGAAATACAGATTTAAAAACTGAATCTTATAAAATGTATGTTGATAAACATTCTTATGAATTTCTTTCAAAGTCTGTATTAGAGGGTGGTGAAATAATTATATCGAATGTTGGTGATGTTGGTAGTGTCTTTCTCTGTCCAAAATTGGAAAAGCCAATGACTTTAGGAAATAATATTATACTTCTTAGACCTAAGAAAGACTATTTGACGTTTTATTTGTATATGTTATTTAAAGGTGGGATTGGACAGCATCTTATTGATGGTGTTACGGGTGGATCTGCCCAAAGGAAGTTTAATAAGACTGATTTTAAGTCTATAAAAGTTATGATGCCACCTGTGAATATACTTATTAAATTTGATAGAATTGTAAAACCTATATTTTCTAAAATAGAGGAAAATAGAGACGAAATTTCACGTTTGACATCACTTCGTGATACGCTTCTTCCCAAACTGATGTCTGGTGAGCTGAAAATTAATGATATAAACAACTAAATTCCCATTTATGGAAGAGAAGAAAGAACAACATAAGAAATCAATTCGCTTCTTCAACGACCGTGAAGTACGTGCCGTATGGGATGAAGAAAATAATTGTTGGTGGTTTTCTGCAACAGACATTGTGCGTGCCATTAACGATGAGCCTGACTACACCAAAGCTGGTAACTATTGGCGTTGGCTAAAACGTAAGTTGAAACAAGAAGGAATTGAACCCGTGAGTACTACTCACAGCTTTAAATTTGAAGCACCAGATGGCAAGATGCGTATTGCAGATGTCCTTGATAGTGAAGGAGTGACTTTATTAGCAAAGCACTATCCTAACAATCGAGCAAATGAGTTCCTTGATTGGTTTACATATAGTGATAACACATTGGATGGTCAAAGTCGAAAAAAAGCATATCAGTTATATGAAAGTGGTTTGCTGAAAAGTCTTGAGCCTGGCAGCATACAATGTTTACAACAGATTCATGCCTATCTCTTTGGAGGTCTTTACGACTTTGCAGGACAAATCCGAACTAAGAATATATCCAAAGGAGGTTTCACTTTCGCTAATTGTATGCACTTCCCTGCTACGCTACAAACGATTGAAAGAATGCCAGAAAACACCTTCGACGAAATAATGGACAAGTATGTCGAAATGAACGTAGCTCATCCATTTATGGAAGGTAATGGACGAAGCACTCGCATCTGGCTTGATCTCATGCTGAGGCGTTCTCTCAAGCGGTGTGTGGATTGGAGTCAAATAGACAAAAACGAGTATTTGTCGGCAATGCGTGAGAGTGTGTCTGATAGTATGCACATTAAGACTTTAGTAGAGTCTGCACTCACAACAAAGATTGACGACAGAGAAATGTTTATGAAGGGCATAGACTATTCATATTATTATGAACAAAATGATTGATTTTCATCATGGAAGAGTGGAAAGAATATAAACTACATGAAATAGGTAGAATTGTAGGCGGTGCAACTCCTCCTACAAAAGATAGTGCAAATTACGATGGAGAAATCTCTTGGATTACTCCAAAAGACTTGTCTAATTTTACAGGAAGATATATTCAAAAAGGAGAAAGATCTATAACACAAAAAGGATTTGAAAGTAGTTCATGCCAAATATTACCTAAAGGAAGTATTTTGTTTTCTTCTAGAGCCCCTATTGGTTATATTGCAATTGCAGCAAATGAGTTATGTACAAATCAAGGATTTAAGAGCATCATACCAGATAACAATCTCGTAAACAATCTCTTTTTGTATTATTTACTAAAATACAATAAAGAGGAGATAGAAGGCTTAGGAAGTGGTACAACTTTCAAAGAAGTTTCTGCTAAAGTGATGCAGAACTTTGATATAAAAATACCTTCTATTCAAACTCAAAAAAAAATTGCAGATATTCTCTCTTCCTTAGATGATAAAATAGAACTCAATCGACGGATAAATGATAATTTAAAAACATCCAATTAGTATTATACGATGATCTGTATATTCATTGATACAAATATTCTGAATTCTGGTTGTAAAGATTTTACATCAGCACATTTTATGTCTAAATTAGATGATATTACACGAGAAATAGAATCAAACGATTACTATGGTGAAGTCAAGATTCTTCTGGCACAGATTGTCATAGATGAATTATTTGATCATCAAATTAGTGAGCACGATAAATACAAGGAAACTTTAAAAGGGCTTAAATTACATAATACTGTTATAAATATTCCCGATAATTATAAGGAACTTCTTACAAGTATTTTTAAAGATGCTCTTGCTTCCTTGTCTTTTGGTAGTGTAAAATGTGAAATCGTACCATACCCACCTGAAAATTCATTACAAAATATTATTAAACGTTCTCTTGAAAGACGAGCTCCGTTTGAAGGAAAAGACAAAAAGTCAGATAAAGGATTTAAAGATGTTATTCTCTGGGAATCAATACTCGAATATAAAAGGAGCAATAAACTTGATACAATATTATTGTTCAGCGCAGATAAACGAATCTGTGATATCTCACTAAGAAATGAATTCAAAAAAATTTTCAGTGATGAAATTTTCTTGATTTGTAGAGAAAATGATAATGGAAATCAGCAATTGTTTGAAGTAATCGCAAAATTGCAAAAAAAGCAGTATCAAAAAACATATTCAGAATCTTTGAAATATCATCTGATAGAGCTACTTGAAAACGAAACTCTTTCGGGATTAGTTCAAGGAGAACCTGTCTTTTATGAGAATGACGATCTTGGCTTTACTGTCGATAATGTGGATATTTTAGATAAAAACATAATATCAGTTGTAGATGACGCAGAAAATCAAAGAATTCATTTTCAAATCTCTATGAAAATCATGCTATATGCAAATGATGGGCAAGGCGCATATACACAAGGTGAGAGTAAATGTGTACTTGATGCTGACTATTCATTTGAAGATGATACTTTTTATGCTATGCATATAGCATGTGATTTATTAAATGATATAGATTATACAAATGGATATCCAATAAATTAAATAACATGTCTTTTACAGAAGATAATTACGAAAAAGCACTGATATCCCTCTTTGAGGGAATGGGCTATCAATATTTGTACGGTCCAAATATTGAAAGAGACTACTATGTGCCATATTATGAAGCACAATTAGAAGAAAGTCTGCAAACTGTTAATCCAAAGAAGCCACATGCAGCTATTCACGAGGCGATTATCAAACTACGCAATATTGATATGGGTAGTTTGGCGCAGCGTAATGAAACTTTTACAGACTATTTGCAGCATGGCATAGAAGTCTCTTATTTCAATGGCAAGGAAATGCGCAATGAAATGGTTTATTTGATAGACTTTGAGCATACGGACAAAAACACTTTTCAAGTTATCAATCAATGGACATTCATTGAAAATGCAGAGAAACGTGCCGATATCATTGTATTTGTGAATGGTTTGCCGTTGGTGGTTATGGAACTGAAATCGCCTTCCCGTGAAGAGACGGACGCTTCAGAAGCATATCTTCAACTCCGCAATTATATGAAGGATATACCATCGTTGTTCGCTTTCAATATGTTCTGTGTAATGAGCGATATGGCTCTTTCCAAAGCTGGAACAATTACCAGCAAGGAAGATCGCTATATGGAATGGAAAACAAAAGATGGCAATTATGAAAGTACAGAATTTGTCGATTATGATACATTCTTTGAAGGAATATTTCAAAGGGATCGACTCTTAGACATAATCAAGAACTTTATCTGTTTTTCCAAAGAAGAAAAAGGGAGTGCCAAGATATTAGCAGGGTATCATCAGTATTTTGCAGTGAAGAAAGCCATCGAACGTACCAAACATGCTACAGTAAGTAATGGTAAAATCGGTGTATTCTGGCATACGCAAGGCAGCGGAAAATCATTGTCAATGGTTTTCTATGCCCATTTGCTACAACAAGAGTTATCACAACCCACTATTGTTGTGATTACCGACCGCAACGATTTAGACGATCAACTCTATATCCAATTTTCTAAATGTAAGGAGTTCTTGCGCCAAACTCCAATACAAGCCAATAGTCGTCAGAATCTAAGAGATCTATTAAGTGGACGAGAAGCTAATGGCATTATCTTCACAACCATGCAGAAGTTTGAGGAGTCTGACGAACCTTTGTCAGAGCGAAGAAATATTATCGTGATGACTGATGAGGCGCATAGAGGACAATATGGTTTTGAGGAAAAAGTCGACGCCACTACAGGTAAGGTCTCTATCGGTACGGCAAGAATCATTCACAATTCACTACCCAATGCTTCATATATTGGCTTTACTGGTACACCTATTTCTACCAAAGACAAAGATACCGTAGAGGTTTTTGGCGATTACATTGATATTTATGACATGACGCAGGCTGTCAATGACGGTGCTACTTGTCCTGTATATTATGAATCTAGAGTTATCAATCTAAATCTTGACGATGCTACCTTGCAAGCCCTTGATGACGAATACGAGCTGTTGGCTGAAGAAGGTGCAACGACAGAACAGATAGAGAAAAGCAAGAAAGAGATGTCACACTTGGAAGAGATACTCGGTGCACTAGCTACCATCGATTCTCTTTGCCAAGATATTCTCAAACACTATGAGGAAAACCGTCAATATGAATTGACAGGTAAGGCCATGATAGTGGCATATTCGCGTCCCATAGCGATGAGCATTTATCATCGACTGTTGGAGCTTCGCCCAAAATGGACGGATAAAGTGAAAGTTGTCATGACGGGCAGCAACCAAGACCCAGAAGAATGGCACGACATTATCGGAAACAAGCAGTATAAGAAAGAACTTGCCAAACGATTTAAGGATGACAACGACCCGATGAAGATTGCTATTGTGGTTGATATGTGGCTCACAGGCTTCGACGTTCCCTCATTGGCAACTATGTATGTTTACAAACCAATGAGCGGACATAACCTAATGCAAGCCATTGCGCGAGTGAACCGCGTATTCAATGGCAAAGTGGGTGGATTGGTTGTTGACTATATCGGTATTGCCAAAGCCTTGAAAGAAGCCATGCGTGATTATACGGGACGCGACAGAAAGAACTTTGGAAATCCTGACATCAAAGGCATGGCTTTTACAAAGTTCAAAGAGAAGTTGGAAGTGTGCCAAGACTTATTTCATGGTTATAATTATAGTAAGTTCCACACAGGGACAGATGCCGACCGTGCTCAAATTATCAAAGGTGGCGTGAACTTTATGTTGGCAGCCGATAAACAAGAACAACTGCCATTATATATGAAAGAAGCTGCATTGCTGCACAATTCCATCACTCTTTGCCGAAGCCTGTTGAATGAAGAGCAACGCTTCTTAGCTGCATTCTTTGAAACTGTGCGTACTTTGCTCTCCCGAATGACAGGTAAAGGAAAAGTTACGAAGAAAGAAATTAATGCTCGTATCAGTGAATTACTGAAACAAAGTGTAAAAAGTGAAGGCGTAATCAATCTTTTCTCTGATGTTAAAGCCGAATTTTCCCTCTTTGATACAGCCTTCTTAGATGAAATTTCTAAGATTAAAGAAAAGAATATAGCTGTAGAACTGCTCAAAAAACTATTGGCGGAGAAAGTGACACTCTATCAAAAGACCAATATTGTGCAGTCAGAGAAATTCTCTGACCTGCTCAATCGCTCTTTATCCAACTATTTGAAAGGATTACTCACCAATGAAGAAGTTATCCAAGAACTTTTGCAGTTGGCAAAAGATATTGCCTCGGCTGATTCAGCAGCTAATGAACTTGGTCTCACTCCCGAAGAAAAGTCATTCTATGATGCCTTGACCAAACCGCAAGCAGTTCACGACTTCTATAGTAATGAAGAATTGGTAGCTATGACAAAAGAACTCACCGACTCTCTACGTAAGAACCGCACTATCGACTGGCAAAAGAAAGAGTCTGCCCGTGCAGGTATGCGCAGAATGATTAAACATCTTCTGAAAAAATATCATTACCCGCCAGAGGAAGCTGCCAATGCATTAGAAACTGTCATCAAACAATGCGAACAGTGGACGGATAATGAACAAGAGAATTATTCAACAAAATCAGCCAAGATGTATGAAATCCACGAAGATGAAATACAGATGGCTGCTGAACCATAAATAAAAGTTACTAATCAAATTTATAAAATCATATTCTATGGGACTTATTTCAAAGATAACAGTTAAGAATCTGTCTCTTATACACATCTCCGAGCCC
>OWIW01001269.1_pt1 | contig 14182 bp, 16 predicted proteins | sample 2433821 | NCBI WGS metagenome assembly OWIW01 (sample SAMN05065751, study PRJEB22554) | human gut metagenome | biome: ENVO:2100002; feature: ENVO:00000062; material: ENVO:00002003 | host: Homo sapiens | place: USA | reverse complement strand
CGAGATTAGCGAGTGTCTCGTGGGCTCGGAGATGTGTATAAGAGACAGCGACTATCTGGATTATAATTTTAAACGGGAATGGAAATATTTTAAAACGAAAAGACAACAAAGAAAGAGAAAAATGAAAGAATTTGTCCTGCAAAATGAAAAATTACGAGTGACTTTACTATCCTATGGAGCTATTATTCAGAAAATAGAAATGCCCGACAGAGAAGGAAATTGGCAAAATATTGTTTTAGGTTTTGAAAAGAAAGAGGAATATCTTGATAAAAATAGTGCCTATTTTGGAGCGGTGATAGGACGAACTGCAGGAAGAACCAAAAACGGAGTTTTAAAAATAGGAGAACAAGAATATGCTTTGGATAAAAATGCTTCGGGAAAACATTCCATTCATGGAGGAAGTTATAATTTAAGTCAAAAATATTGGAAAGGAGAACAAGAAGAAAATCGAGTCCGTTTTTCGATTGAAAGCCCACATTTGGAAAATGGTTATCCGGGAAATGCTAAAATAGAGATTGAATATTCATTGGAAGACGACAGCTTAAAGCTTCACTATAGAGCCTGTTCCGACCAAGATACCTATTTTAATTTGACAAATCACAGTTATTTTTCTTTGTCAGGAAATTCGGAAGAAGAAATTGGGGAGCAATATTTAACCTTAAAGGCGGAGGAATACGGAGAAGTGGATGAAGATACTCTCCCTATCAGATTATCTTCCGTTGAAAATACTTCTTTCGATTTCCGAGTTCGAAAGCAATTACAAGAGCTTTTTAACAGCCGAGAAGAGCAGGTTCGAATCGTAGGGCAAGGAATCGATCATCCTTTTGTTGGCAATTATGCCAAGCTGGAAGATGAGAAGAGCGGAAGATGCTTGGAAGTAAGAACAAATAATAAAGCAATGGTTATTTATACTGCAAATTGGTTTCGTGAGATTGGAAGAAAAAATCATACCGGAATTGCTTTTGAAGCACAAGAATTGCCATGTCTATCAGAATTAAAACCGAAAGAATACAAAGTGGGGAGAGTATATGAAAGAGAAACAAGTTTCCGATTTTACATTGATTTTCAAAAAAATAAGTGATATAATATGGGGTAAAAAAGAGGAAAAAATAGAGAAGAAAAAAATAGGAGGAACTATGTTTGACGAAAAAACATTGGAAATAGAACTGGCAGGAAGAAGCCTGAAAGTTTCTACTGGAAAGATTGCACGACAATCTTGTGGAGCCATTATGATTCAATACGGAGATACGGTGTTACTTTCTACCGTAAACAGAAGCAAGGAAGCAAGAAAGGGTGTCGACTTCTTTCCTTTGACAGTGGATTATATTGAAAAATTTTATGCAGCAGGAAAATTTCCCGGAGGATTTAACAAAAGAGAAAGTAGACCTTCAACCGATGCCACTTTGATAGCTCGTTTGATAGATAGACCCATTCGACCGATGTTTCCGGAAGGATTTACTTACGATGTACATATCGTCAATACTGTATTCTCCTTTGATGAAAAAAATACACCGGATTATTTAGGAATTATTGCTTCGTCCTTAGCTTTAAGTATTTCGGACATTCCTTTTTTAGGACCGGTAGCCGGAGTGGTTGTGGGATATATCGACGGAGAATTTGTATTAAATCCTACTCCCGAACAATTGGAAAAAAGTTTATTGGATTTATCCGTAGCAGGAACAAAAGAAGCGGTCAATATGGTGGAAGCGGGAGCCAAAGAATTGGATGAAGAAACGATGTTAAAAGCTATTTTGTTCGCTCATGAAAATATTAAGAAAATTTGTGCTTTCCAAGAAGAATTTGTAAAAATTTGTGGAAAGGAAAAAATTACTTTTGAAAAAGAAGAAGTCGATCCGATGATCTCTTCTTTCATAGAAGAACATGGTCATGAAAGATTACAACAAGCGGTTCTAACACTAGGAAAGAAAAATCGAGAAGAAGCTGTAGATAGCTTGGAAGAAGAATTATTAGAGGCATTCGTTGCAAAACATTATCCGGAGATCCCGGAGGAAGAGCTTCCGGAAGAACCTATTTTGGCGTTTAAGAAATACTATCATGACTTGATGAAAACATTGGTTCGGGAAGCTATTTTGTATAAAAAGCACAGAGTCGACGGAAGAAGCACAACAGAAATTCGACCCTTGGACGCTCAAATCAACGTATTGCCAATTCCTCACGGTTCCGCTTTGTTTACCAGAGGAGAAACGCAGTCTCTTGCCACTGCAACTTTAGGAACCAAAGAAGATGAACAATTGGTGGATAATTTGGAAAAAGAATATTATAAAAAATTCTATTTACATTATAACTTCCCTCCATATTCTGTCGGAGAAACGGGAAGAATGGGAGCACCCGGAAGAAGAGAATTGGGACACGGATCTTTGGCGGAAAGAGCTTTGCGTTATGTCATTCCGACAGAGGAAGAATTTCCATATACCATTCGAGTCGTTTCCGATATTACGGAATCCAACGGTTCCTCTTCTCAAGCGTCTATTTGTGGAGGTTCTTTGGCATTGATGTCGGCAGGAGTTCCTATTAAGGAACATGTGGCGGGAATTGCTATGGGACTTATCAAAGAGGGAGAAGAGTTTACTGTTTTAACGGATATTATGGGGTTAGAGGACCATTTGGGAGATATGGACTTCAAGGTAGCAGGAACAAAATCAGGAATTACAGCCTTACAAATGGATATTAAAATTACAGGAATTACGGAAGAAATTATGAGAATTGCTTTGAGTCAAGCTCATGTGGCAAGACAACAAATTTTGGAAGTGATGAATGCTGCTATTTCCAGCCCGGCAGATTTAAAACCGAATGTGCCTAGAATTCAACAAATTATGATTCCAAAGGATAAAATTGCCATCTTGATTGGACCGGCCGGAAAGAATATTAAAGGAATTATTGAAGAAACCGGTTCTACCATAGATATCACTGATGACGGAAAAGTTTCCATTTTCTCAAAAGATGCTGATGTATTGGAACATACTTTGCGACTGGTAAATAATTATGTGAAAGATGTGGAATTGAATGAAGTGTATGAAGGAAAAGTGGTAGGAATTCAAAAGTTTGGGGCTTTTATGGAAATCTTGCCGGGAAAAGAAGGATTGTTACACATTTCTGAAATTTCAAAGGAAAGAGTATCCAATGTAGAAGATGTTCTTAAAATAGGAGATGTTTTTAAAGTAAAAGTAATTTCCATGGAAAATGGAAAAATTGCATTGAGTAAGAAAAAGCTGGATGTGGAATACAAAGTAGCAGAGTAGGAGAGGAACAAACAGAATGAATTTTGCTTTCATAAGCTTAGGTTGTAGTAAAAATTTGGTGGACAGTGAAAATTTAACAGGCATTTTAGTCAATCGAAAAGGCTTTCAATTGACGAATGACATAGAAGAAGCCGATATGGTCTTAATCAATACTTGCGGGTTCATTGGAGATGCAAAGAAGGAATCCATTGAAACCATTTTAGAAGTGGCGGAATATAAGCAACAAAATTTAAAAAAAATTGTAGTTTGTGGATGTTTGGCTCAGAGATATGCAGAGGAATTGCTTCAGGAGATTCCGGAAATTGATGCCGTCATAGGAACGGGAGAAATCGATAAAATTGAAAGAGTTGTGGATGAAATTCTTCAAGATAAGAAAGTGGTGGAAACAAAAAGTTTTGATTTTTTGCCAAATGCAGATACCGATAGACTGCTGACAACACCACCTCATACCGCCTATTTGAAAATTTCAGAGGGTTGTAACAGACGTTGTACCTACTGTATCATTCCACAACTGCGAGGAAATTTACGAAGTAGAAGCAAAGAAGATATTTTAGAAGAAGCCAGGCATTTGGTAGCCGGAGGAGTTCGGGAATTAAATTTACTTGCCCAAGAAACGACAGAGTATGGAATTGATCGATACGGGAAGAAAGCTCTTCCTGATTTGTTACGAGAATTGGTAAAAATTGAGGAATTAGATTGGATTCGAAGTTATTATATGTTCCCGAAATCGATCACAGATGAATTGATTGCCGTGATGAAGACGGAAGAAAAAATTTGTAAGTACTTTGATATTCCGATTCAACATATTTCCAGCAATGTCTTAAGAAGAATGGGAAGGGCTATTACAGGAGAACAGACCAAAGAATTGCTATACAAAATTCGAAGAGAAATTCCGGAAGCTGTCTTTAGAACAAGCTTGATTGTCGGATTTCCAGGAGAAACGGAAGAAGAATTTGAAGAACTGAAAAGCTTTGTGGAAGAGTTTCAGTTTGATTATATTGGAGTTTTTCAATATTCTCGAGAGGAAGATACTCTCGCTTACACGATGGAAGCTCAGGTGCCGGAGGAAATAAAAGCAAGACGACAGGCAGAACTCATAAATTTACAGAATGAGATTGCAGAAGCAAAAAATAGAAAGCTGTTAGGAAGAGAAGTGGAGGTTCTGATTGACGGCATTTCTTCCGAGAGTGAATATATGTTGGAAGGAAGACTGAAAACACAGGCCTTGGATATAGACGGCAAGGTATTGACCTCAGAGGGAACTGCACAGGTTGGAGAAATCGTTCATGTTGTATTGGAACAAAATTTTGAGTATGATTTTATAGGACGTATTGTACAAAATGAAAAATAAGGAGTTGATATTGTGAATTTACCGAATCAATTGACAACAGCCAGATTTATACTTGCAATACCGTTTATTTATTTTTTACAAACTTCAGATGTTCATGGCTTTTGGTATCGAATAATAGCCCTTGCTATTTTTTCGGTTGCCTCTCTTACTGATTTTTTCGATGGTTATATTGCAAGGAAATATAACCTCATTACAGATTTTGGAAAAATTATGGATCCCTTAGCGGATAAAATTTTGGTCATTTCGGCTCTGGTTCTTTTTGTAGATTTAAAATATATGCCTGCTTGGATGTCTATTGTAGTCTTGGCAAGAGAGTTTTTAATCAGCGGAATTCGAATTTTGGCAGCAGCAAAAGGGGAAGTGATTGCTGCCGGAAATTTAGGAAAATATAAGACAACAAGTCAAATGATTGTTGTCATTATTGCTCTTTTAATAGGAAAAATCTCTATCTATTTGTTCGGAAGTTACTATACTATTTGTGAAATATTGATGATTATTCCTGTAATTCTGACTGTTTGGTCGGGAGCTGAGTATACAGCAAAGGCAAGACATTGTTTTTTAGGTTAGGAGGTATTGGTGTATACAATTTTACATGTGGTAAATAAATTGGTAGAGGTATTTAATATTCTATTATTGATACGAGTTGTTCTCTCTTGGATCCCGATGGGAGAAAATGCCTTGACAAGGGCGGTATATAGCGTGACAGAACCTATTTTGGGACCGATTCGTAGAGCAATCTATCCTTGGATGAGAAACATCCCTCTTGATATTTCTCCTATTATTGCCTATTTTTTAATACAATTGATTCGAAATATTATTTTTAGAATCGCATACTTGTTATACTTTTAATAAGGGGGAAACGATATGCAGGAAATTGGAAATGAATATCACATTCCCGTCTTATATGAAGAAACTTTGGAAAATTTGCTGTGGAATCCTGATGGTATTTATATCGACTGCACCCTAGGAGGGGGAAGCCATTCTGAAGGAATTTTGAAGCGTTTATCGGAAAAAGGAAGATTGATTTCTATTGATCAGGATGCAAGTGCCATTGCTTTTTGCAAGAAAAGATTGGAAAAATATGGAAAACAATGGAGTGTTTTTCAAAATAATTTTGAAAATATCGACATTGTTTCTTATTTGGCAGGCTTGGATAAGGTAGATGGAATTTTAATGGATATCGGAGTTTCTTCGACACAATTGGATGATGGAGAACGAGGTTTTTCTTATCGTTATGATGCAAAATTGGATATGAGAATGAATGCCGAACAGGAGCTGTCCGCCTATGAAGTGGTAAATCAGTATGCGGAGCAAGACTTGGTTCGTATTTTATTTGAGTATGGAGAAGAAAGATATGCGAAAAAAATAGCTGCCTTTATCTGTGAAAATCGAAAGGAAAAACCCATTGAAACGACAGGAGAATTGGTTGCCATTATCAAAAGAGCCTATCCGGAACGAGCCGCTAAGCATCCTGCAAAAAAAACCTTTCAGGCGATTCGAATGGAAGTGAATCGAGAGTTGGAAGTGTTGGAAACGGCAATTCAAAAATCGGTAGAATTGTTGAAACCCAAAGGAAGATTGGCAATTATTACCTTTCATTCTTTGGAAGACCGTCTTGTAAAAACAGTTTTTAAAGATTTGGCAAGGGCTTGTAAGTGTCCTCCGGAATTACCTGTCTGTGTTTGTGGAGGAAAGGCGAAGGTAAAAATTATAACCAAAAAACCGATTCTTCCCTCAGAAGAAGAAGTGGGGAAAAATAATCGGGCACATTCTTCAAAATTAAGGATCGTAGAGAGGTTAGCATGAAAAAAGCATTTATTTTAATGGGAGTAATTGTCGGAATTATCTGGGGAATACACGGATATTTTTTAATGCAGATTATGTCCTTGGAGCAGGAACTTCACGATAAAAAAACAGAATTGGATAATAATATTAAACTCTTGAATCGGAAGGTCATGGAGTATGATAAAAAACTTGATTTGGCTGCCATAAAAAAGAATATGGAAGAAAAGAAGGGAATGGTAATGGCGGAAGAAATCAAATATTTTGAAGTCAGTGAATAACGGAGGAATCATGGTAAAACTTTCTCAAAAAATAGAGTTAAGAATTGAAAAGATTGTATTTGGTGGCGAAGGTCTTGGGTATTTCCAAGGATTCGCCATTTTTGTACCTATGACAAGTATAGGGGATGTCGTAGAAGCGGAAGTCATTTCCGTGAAGAAGAATTATGCGAGGGCTTTGGTAACCAAGCTTATCAAGGCGGGAAAAGACAGAGTGAAAACAGACAAAATCACCTTCGAAGACTTTCAAGGTTGTGATTTTGCAATGCTCAAATATGAAGCACAGTTACGATGTAAAACCAACATGGTGAAAGAAGTCATCGAAAAAATTGGAAAATTAAATGCAAAGCTTGTCTTGGATTGTTTGCCCAGTCCGGAAGAAAAAAATTATCGAAATAAGGTGATAGAGCCGTTCTCACAGAAGAAAGGAAAAATTATTTCAGGATTTTTTCAGAAAAGATCTCATGAAGTTTTTGAAGTGGAAGAAAATATGCTAAATTCCAAACTGGGAAATCGAATCATTGAGGTCTTTAAAATGATTGCAAATGAAGAAAAATTGACAGTTTATGATGAAAAGAAACATCAGGGACTGCTACGAAATATTATGGTAAGAACGAACTCTTTTCAAGAAGCAATGTTAGTGCTTGTGGTCAATACGAAAAAGCTGGAAGAATCTTTGAAAAGAATTTTATTAGAGATGACACAGAGAATTCCGGAATTGAAGTCGCTCTATCTTTCTTTCAATACCAAAAAAACCAATGTTGTTTTAGGAGATAAAAATATCTGTATTTGGGGAGAAAAAACGTTAAAGGAAGAATTGTTCGGAATAGAATTTCATATTTCTCCGACTTCTTTTTTTCAAATCAATGTACCCCAAACAAAACATTTGTATGAGAAAGCCCTTTCTTTGATTCCTGATATAGAGAATAAGAATGTCGTAGATGCCTATTCCGGTACCGGAACCATAGGAATGTTATTATCGAAAAGAGCAAAGAAGGTCTATGCTATTGAGATTGTGGAATCGGCTTCACGGGATGGAGAAAAAACAGCAAAAGAAAATCGGATTACGAATATTGATTTTATTTGTGGAGCTGTGGAAGTGGAACTGGATAGATTGTTAAAAGAAGGAAAGCAATTGGATGCCATTGTCTTTGATCCTCCTCGAAAAGGAATTGAGGAATCTATTTTACGAAAGGTGGCGGAAGTGGGTATTCCGGAAATGGTCTATATTTCTTGCAATCCTTCCACTCTTGCAAGGGATTTGAAAATTATGGCAGACTGTGGTTATCAAGTCGGAGAAATTCAGCCTTTTGATATGTTTCCTCAAACGTCACATGTGGAGTGCATAGCGTTGCTACAAAGAGTGAAATCGTAAAAATCCTACATTTTAAGCAGTTTTACAAGCATTTTGTCTTTGTGGAAGATGGCGAAGGTGGACAAAAAAAACTCCTTAAAAATTACATTGATGTGAATGTTTGTCTTGATATGGTGTGTGTAGATACAAAAAATGCTTTAGAAAGTGAGAATGAATAAATGATAAGATGGATCATTAAAATAATCTTGTTTCCAATCAGCCTATTATTAAGTATCCTCACTGCATTTCTGACATTCTTGCTTAGTATAGGAACAGCGATACTGTACTTGCTTATGCTGATGTGTGTATTTGTGGCGATAGGCTCGTTCTTTATGCTACACAACACAAGAGCAGCAATAGAAGCACTCATTATCGGATTTTTAGTAAGTCCTTACGGTATACCGATGATCGGAGCAGCAATCATAGCATTTCTACAAGGAATCAATGAAAGCATAAAATCAATATAAAAAATTTCATAAAAATGGTTACCAAAGGCGATAGAGAAAAAAACTATCGTCTTTTTTCGTGCAAATTTTAAAGAAGGGAGGGAGGTGAAAGATGGACTTTGATTATTTTTACAATCAAGATACGGAAAGATTCAGCTTTTATATGCTGCTTAAAATTTTGGTAACCGAAGATTTATATAAAAATTTATCTTCCGATGCCAAAATACTCTATGCCTGTTTATTAGAGCGTTCCAGTCTGTCATTCAAAAATGATTGGATTGACGAGCAAGGTAGAGTTTACATCGTGTTTACGGTCGAAGAAATCATGAAGATGTTAAACAAGTCCAATAAAACAGCGGTAAAGATTCTAAATGAGCTTGATGCCAACACAAAGGGAATCGGACTGATTGAGAGAAAAAGACAGGGACTTGGAAAACCAAACATCATTTATGTGAAAGACTTTATGAGTGTGTTTCGCCCCGAGTGTAAAAATTACACTTCAGAAGTGAAGAATTTACACTCCGGAAATGTAGAAATTACACTTCAAGAAGTGAAGAATCTACACAGTAGTAATACTAATATAAATAAACCTGATTATAGTAATACTGATTTTAGTAAGGGGCAAACCGGACTTGGAACATTTCAAAATGTCTTTCTCACAGAAAAAGAAACAAAAGAACTGAAAGAAATATTAGGCTATCAGTTTGACAATTACATTCAACGCCTGTCAGCCTATATTCAAAGCACCGGAAAGACCTATAAAGACCATAAAGCGACTATTCTTTCATGGTTTTATAAAGATCAGGGAAACAAGAAAAGTTCCAATATTCCTACTTGGGAAGATTATGATAGAGGAGATCATTTATGATAAGAGAAACAGTAAAAATAATGATAGAGGATATAGAGTATGCCTATGATCCTGAAAAAGAATATATCAAAGACGGACACGCTTATTGTAAAGCCTGCCATGAGCAAAAAGACGGAAAAGTCTTAGAAGTTTTTGGAAAGAAGATGATATTTAAGATTTCCTGCAAGTGCGACAGAGATAGGCAAGCCAAAGAAAAGGCAAGAGAAAAACAGATGGAGATTGAACGATTAAAGAGTAATTGTTTCGGCTCCGTTATTCAGTGGTCATATACCTTTGATAATTATCAGGGAGAAGAAAATCAAAGCCTGATTATTGCAAAGAATTTTGTAAAAGACTATGAAGAGATGAAGAAAGAAAACATCGGACTTTTATTCTATGGCTCGGTAGGAAGCGGAAAGACATATCTTGCCTGCTCTATTGCCAATGCCCTTATTGAGCAGTATCAAATCAGTGTGAAAATCAGAAACTTTACAGAGATCATCAATGATTTACAAAAAGGCAGTTTTGACTTTGATAAAAATGAATACATTGATTCCATCGTGAATACTTCCGTCCTCATTTTGGATGATTTAGGTATTGAGCGAGATACCAGCTATGCCAAAGAGCAGGTATATAACATCGTAAACAACAGGTACTTAAAGCACAGACCGACGATTTTTACCACAACTCTTTCTTATGACACCATTGCAAATTGCACAGAGAGTGTGGAATATCAGCGTATCTACTCAAGAATTATTGAAATGTGTATTCCGGTAATGGTCGTGGGAGAAGATTTCAGAAAGAAAATTCAAAAAGATAAGCTAAAGAGAAATAAAGAAAGACTATTACAGGGAGGTGAGCGAAGTTGATCAATGAAGAAATTGCAAGAAAGACGCTGAATATGGAAGTGAAGGCAGCTAAAGTAACAGGAAGATTACTGATAAGCCTGCTTAAAAAAGTGATGAAAGAAGCGGAAAAACTGGGTGGACTTGAGAAACTTATCAAGACAAACGGAAGTGAAGTAAAGCTCAAGGATATGGTAAAGAAAGGACAGCTTGAAGAAATTCCCGTTCAGGAAGCAGAGCTGAAAGAACTGAAAAAGGAACTCAATCGGTACGGAGTAAAATTTTCAGTGATGAAAGACAAAGAAACCGGTAATCACTCCGTATTTTTCCAAGCCAAAGATATGAAAGTAATGGAGAAAGCCTTCAAACACGCTCTTGAAACAACAGAGAAGAAAACGGAACGGAAAGAATCTATTCATAAAAAGATTGAGAAATTCAAGGAGATGGCGAAAAATACTGTTTCTAAAGATAAAATCAAGAACAAAGAGAAGGAGCAGAGCCTATGATATACAAGATATTAAAGGACATCAAAGGCTTATTTAAGGTGCAGGATAAGGTGAAATTTGCAAAGCAAAACATTCCCTATCTTGCATTTTTCTATTTAGGAAACATCTTTTCCCATCATGTAAGAAGTTATGTGGGTGGAGATATTATTGACAAAATCTTTCAGGGGATATTAGAGCTTAACACAATGATCTTTTTTCCAAGTGTCCACCCAATGGATATATTAACGGGAATTGCCATAGCTGCTTTAATTAAATTCATTGTCTATATTAAAGGCAAAAATGCTAAAAAATTTCGTCAAGGTAGAGAATATGGCTCGGCAAGATGGGTTGCATAATATTAACTGTAAAGGAATGATATATAGACACAAAAAAAGGAGGATAACGCCATGATGGAATATGCAACCAAAATCACTGCGCTATACTCCCGCCTTTCAGTTGGTGATGAGGATAGGGATGGTGGCGAAAGCAACAGTATCGTAAATCAAAAGGCATTCTTAGAAAGGTATGCAAAACAACATAAGTTGATGAACATTCGCCACTATATCGACGATGATGAAAGTGGTAGGTTCTTTGACCGTTCCGCCTATACACAAATGATAAGCGATGTGGAAAACGGTAAAATCGGCATTGTCATTATGAAAGATATGACAAGATGGGGACGAGATTATCTCCAAGTAGGAAATGCGATGGAGATATTCCGTAGAAACAATGTACGCTTTATTGCCATCAACAACGGAATAGACAGCAAAGACCAAAATACATTGGAATTTGCTCCCTTTATTAATATCATGTCCGAGTGGTACGCAAGGGATATTAGCAAGAAAGTAAAAACAGGCATTAAGACCAAAGGAGCAAGCGGAAAGCCCGTTGCAACAGAAGCCCCATACGGCTATATCAAAGACCCGAACAACAAAGATTATTGGATCGTCGATAAAGAAGCTGCCGAAGTGGTAAAACTCATTTTTACGCTTTTTATGGAGGGGAAAAACCGCAATCAGATAGCCGTTTATTTGAAAGAAAAAGAAATACTAACCCCAACCTTTTATATGAAACAGCAAGATAGAGGAACTGCAAAAAGCAGAACACTCAATGAAGAAAATCGCTATAACTGGAATAAAGCAACCCTAACACGCATACTCAAAAGGCAGGAGTATTGTGGCGATGTAGTCAACTTCAAAACTGAAAAGCATTATAAAGATAAGCGAAACCATTATGTAGATAAAGACAAGTGGCAGATAATAGAAAATGTGCATGAGCCAATCATAGATAGAAGTACCTATGAGAATGTACAGCGGATATTAAAAAATGCACCGGTAAAAAGACCGAATGGAGATGGAGAAATTCACCCATTATCGGGATTGATGTACTGTAAAGATTGTGGAACAAAAATGCACATACGCACCATACACAAGAATAATAAGTACAGCATGTAACCTATTGTAGTGAATATGCCAAAGGCAAAGCTAAGCACCCTAAATGCCATTCTCCACATCGCATTGATGTCGATGATGTCATGGAAACGCTCAAAGAGGTTTTACGAAAGATAGGCAAGTTTTCATTCACAAACAAATCAGAGTTTGAAGCACTGGTAAAAAACAGTCTTGCCAAAGAACAGACCGAAGAAGTAGGGAAACAAAAAAAGCGTATCCCACAAATTACAGACCGAATGGAACAGATAGAAAGAGTGATGAATAAGCTGTATGAAGATAACGCACTGGGAAATATCGAGCCGAAACGCTATGAACAACTATCGGGAAAATATGCAGAAGAATATTACAGCTTAAAATCAGAAAAGGAGCAAATAGAAGAACGCTTATCCGAATTTGAAAATGCCAATCAAAGAGCCAAGAACTTTATTAAATTGGCAGAAAGCTACTCAGACTTTGAAGAACTTACCCCTACCGCCATCAATGAGTTTATTAGTAAAATCGTTGTGCATGAGCGAGATGTCAAAAGAGCCAAATATGCCGTTCAGCGTATCGAAGTCTATTTCAACTATATCGGAAAATTTGAAAATGAACTCACAAAAGAGATAGAGCCGACAGAACAGGAAATGATACAGATGAGAGAAGAAATTGAAGAAGCCAAGAAAGAAAAATCACGAGCATATCATAGAGCATATTCCAAAGAATACAGAGCCAAAAACATTGAAAAGTGCCGAGAGTACGAGAAAATAAAAGCAAGGGAATATAGAGCAAGAAAAAAGCTACAAGCCATAAACTAAAAGCAATACCTAAAACTAAATATCAACCAATATGAAAAGAGGTTTCCTAATTACAGGAAATCTTTTTTTGTGCAAGTCGAAAGGAGGATTAAATGGCAGAAAGTGAGAAAGTAGATATTAAAGAAATACAGACAGAAGAACAACTACAACATCAGAAGCCTGACGGCATTCTAACAAAAAAGATAAACGGAAAGACCTTTGTAACAGAGATATATTTTGACCCAAACAGTAAGGATACCTTTCAAGAAAAACTGTTAAAGGTAGTGAAGTCGGAACGGAAAGAATAAAGGGAACAAGCACTTTTTATCAAGTCTTTCTGTTCTTTTCTATCTGTTTTTATGTGAGATTTGAAAGCAAGCAGAAAATCTGACAGTGGAAAAAATGCCTTAAAAATAGTATAATATTCTAAAATATTAAGAGAAAAAAATTGAATTTGGAGAGGAGGATAAAGTATGGGAGCTTGGAATGCAACAATTTTTGGAAATGACACTTCACTTGATATTAAAGATGAATTTTTTAGAAGATACAACCGTGGTGAAGAAGTAAGTGATATAAAAAGTTCATTATTGACAGAAGACGATGACGAAGACAGATTTAATGTGATTTTCGCTCTTGCTCACTGTATCTGGGAAGTTGGAGAGCTTGATGATGAGTTTTTAAATAAAGTGAGAGAGATAATTTTTAAACAAGAAGATTTAAAAATTAATGAAGAACTAGGGGCAGATAGTAAATTTCTAAAACAAAGAAGTAAAAATTTAGAAAAGTTTTTAGAAAAAATCAGTACCCCAAAAGAGAAACCAAAGAAAAGAGTTGCACCACCTGTTCCGGTAGAAAGTAAATATTGTAGTGGTGCTGTGATGATATTTCAGTATGCAGATGCGATGTGGGGAGCAATCATATCTGTTGGAGGTGATTTCTATGATAAAGAAACATATTATCGATATCTACAAACGGATATTAAGATGTTTAGTAAGCCTACAATGAAGGATGTTTTAAATGCACATATTATAGATCCAAGTTTTCATAGCAAAGAATACAATTCATTTCGTGATCCGATATTTTACCATTATTTTGTATACTTAATTTCCGGATATTTAACAAATGCCGGAACAAAAAAATTTGAAAAGTATAACGACAGCACTTTCGAAATTATTGGGTATTTAGCTGACTGGGGAAGATGTTCCAGTGCTATTTATAATAGTTTTGGTTATTATAAACAAAAAACAGCAGAAAAATTTAAACCTGTCTCTTATACACATCTGACGCTGCCGACGAAGCTAGAAGTGTAG
>OWIW01001256.1_pt1 | contig 14253 bp, 14 predicted proteins | sample 2433821 | NCBI WGS metagenome assembly OWIW01 (sample SAMN05065751, study PRJEB22554) | human gut metagenome | biome: ENVO:2100002; feature: ENVO:00000062; material: ENVO:00002003 | host: Homo sapiens | place: USA | reverse complement strand
CGAGCTTGCAAGGTTCTTCGGAGTTACATGGAGAAAAGTCAATGGCAGACTTCGGACGATAACCGAAGAATCCGTCCTGCATCCAGAAGAAAGGGGCGCAGACGAAAGGAAAATAGTCACGGATAAGGAGGTAAGGGGCTACGCACCGCTCTACCCATTACCTACAATTATCGCCCTTTCCTTCTTGCTTGACAGCGTAGAAGTCCATCTGTTCAGAAAGCATGTGTGCAGTGAGTTGATGCGTCCAAGGAACTCTGTCATTCCTATCATCATATATGACAGGGGTGTCAATAGCTGAATATGTACCAATCCTTTTTCTTTCACTGTTATCTTACTACATCACTACAATACAAGATAATACGGTGAAAGAGAAAGGATTACGTTGTAGTTGGTAGATGACTATATGTGCACCTACGGTATGACTACATACTACCGATCCATGAACGGAAAGGATATGTTTTTTAGCCGTGGAATGCGGTCAGAGAGGTTTATGAACCTTCAGATATTTCAATCTATAAAATGGAGGAAACGGCATGAATACAAAAAACAAATCACAGATAGAAGTAAAATCCATTCAATACAAAGAGCGCAGTTATTATGAATGGGGCAGCAATATGCAAATAGTCCGCAAAGGAAATGGAGAAATTGCCATGACTGAGGGCGAACTTGCGAGGTTCTTCGGTGTAACGTGGAGGAAACTCAATAATAGACTTCAAGAGATAATTCACAATCCCAACCTGTACCCTGATGAAAGGAGTGCAGGTGAGAGGGTAATAGTCAGAGATAACGAGTTGGTAGGCTATGTACCGCTTTACCCCCTCCCAATCATCATTGCCTTGTCCTTTCAGTTGGATAGCACAGAAGCCCATTTCTTCAGAAAGTATATCATCCATGAGCTACAACGACCGTCCGCAACCATAACACCGATATTCCTTTTTGGAAGTACACACCATTAAATTATCTCTATCCTTTTCTTTCACCGATATTATCCTACTACATAACTACAAAAGGGATAAAACAGTGAAAGAAAAAGGATTATGTTGTATTTGGTAGTTGTTTATATGTACTACTACGATATGACTACATACTACCTATCCATGAACGGAAAGGAAACGCTTTCTTTAATAGTGGAATAAAGTCAAAACTATGGTATACCCCTCGGGCATGAAGAGAAAGAAACTGAACTTATCAAGTTTGCCGATAACTTTGAAGTACGGTGGAATGCAAGGCAAAATAGCTGAGTCCACTTTTAAAAGTCAAAGAACTCGATTTTTAAGTTCGCAACCCACCGATTATCAGTAGGAGATTTTTGGAGAAATCATTTTTTTAAGTGGACGCATAACCTTGATAATAGTGAACGAATCAGAGAAATTTATTTAGATAATAGGCATGCCATATTTGTTTTGAAGTTGGGAGTATCTTCTTTACTGGGCAGATGACGTTTAAGTAATAAAAATATTTATTAGGAATTATTCGTGCGTCATAGCGTATCTTTGCAACTAAGTTCAAAAGTTATTTCGTATCTTTGTTGCCAAATATGAAATTGATAGCATACATACTGAGCATTTACGTCTTTTTGTTGGCAGTGATTCCCTGTCAATGCAAGGAAGTTGTGTATGCACAAATTCAACATACAGAATCTGTGGCAGAATTCCATTCTGTCAACAATTACGAGAGCGGCATGCAGAAGTTTGATGCTGGTACGTGCTCACCTTTCTGTGTAAATGCCAGAGTGCATGCTTTCACCTTATATGTAACTAACGATTCTTTCCAACTATCCAAATTTGCGGCTATTGTAACAAATCCGCAAATAGTGCATTATGAGGCTGTTCTTCTGCAGGCGTATACTGCGGGCGTATGGCGTCCACCTATAGCTTTGATGTTTTATCCTTGTTCTTTTTTGATAAAATATTAATAGCTAATCCATCATGTTTGAAAAAATCATCAATTTTTCCATACAGAACAAATTGGTGATTGGTATCATGACATTGCTTCTTATAGTATGGGGAGCCGTGTCACTGGGCCAATTGCCATTTGATTCCACACCTGATATTACCAACAATCAGGTACAAGTCATCACTCAAGCTCCCACGCTTGGCGCAGAGGAGGTTGAGCAGTACGTAACCACGCCACTTGAAATGGCTTTTGCCAACATTCCCGACATTGTGGAGCGTAGAAGTATCAGTCGCAGCGGATTGAGCGTTGTGACGCTCGTATTTCGCGACAATGTGGACATTTACTGGGCGCGTCAGCAGGTGAGCCAACAGCTGAAGGAGGCAGAGGAGGAGATTCCACGCAGAGCAGGCAAGGTGAGCTTGGCTCCTATCTCCACTGGACTCGGCGAGATTTACCAATACACCATTCATCCAGAGAAAGGATATGAGAAAAAATTCTCTCTATCAGACATCCGTACCGTACAAGACTGGATTGTACGAAAGCAGTTTGCTGGTACCGAAGGTGTGGCCGAGGTGAACGGATGGGGCGGCTATGTAAAGCAATATGAAGTAGCCATTAATCCTGACCGTCTTGCCTCATTCGGTCTCACGGTGGTCGATCTTTATAAAGCCATAGAAGGTAACAATGAGAATACGGGTGGCAGTTATATAGAACAAGGCAACAATCAGTATTTTATCCGTGGTATCGGACTGGCGCGCACGTTGGATGATATCCGGCAAATTCCCGTAAAGACTGTCAATAGTATTCCTGTGCTTGTGAGTGATGTAGCAGAAGTGCGATATGGTTCGGCCATGCGTTATGGAGCTGTAACACGCAATGGTGAAGGCGAAGTGGTGAGTGGTATCACACTGATGCTCAAGGGAGAGAACTTCCAACAAGTCATCAAAAACGTAAAGGAACGCATGAACCAAGTGCAGAAGAGCTTGCCCAAAGGCTTGGTCATTGAACCGTTCATAGACCGCACGCAGTTGGTAGACCGCGTGACGTTCACTATCACCGAGAACTTGGTACTGGGTTTACTTATTGTGATATTTGTACTCATGCTATTTTTGGGCAATATCCGAGCAGGATTAGTGGCAGCATCGGTCATTCCGCTTGCCATGCTCTTTGCTTTCGGTATGATGAAGGCTTTCGGTGTGGGAGGCAACTTGATGAGTCTTGGTGCGCTCGACTTTGGAATTATTGTCGATGGTGCAGTCATCATCGTGGAGTGTATCACCACCTATATAGTCTCTTATGGCAAGAGTATCAATAAAAGTGTACTTTCGCAGGACGATATGGATCATGTGGTAAGCATGGGTGCCAACAAAATACGTAAGAGTGCAGCATTTGGTGAAATTATTATCATGACAGTCTACGTGCCCCTCTTCACATTGGTAGGCATCGAAGGAAAAATGTTCAGACCGATGGCAATGACAGTATTCTTTGCCGTTCTCGGAGCGTTTATTCTATCGCTCACGTATGTTCCTGCTGCCAGTGCATTGTTTCTATCACGAAAAACGGAGCATGGAAAGAATTTCTCTGATCGTATGATGCATCGTATCAGTGAGGTTTATTTGCCATTACTACGCGTCAGTCTTAAGCACAGCAAAGTCATCGTGGCAACAGGTATTGCCCTACTCGCCGTAGCCTTATTTATCTTCTTGCGTATGGGCGGCGAGTTTATTCCCAATTTAGAAGAAGGTGACCTCTGCGCCGAAGTAAGCATGAAACAGGGCACGAGTCTGTCGAGGATGATAGCCAAAACCACAGAGGCAGAGAAAATACTGAAGAAGCGTTTCCCCGAGGTGAAACAGGTGGTGACGCGCATCGGTAGTTCAGAAATTCCCACCGACCCCATGCCTATGGAGCGTGGCGACATGATGATACAACTCAAGCCCAAGAGTGAATGGACGAGTGCTAAAACGCAGGCAGAACTTTCTGAAAAGATGGAAGAGGCAATGAGTGAGGTAGAGGGATTGCGCGCGGAAATGTCGCAACCCATACAGATGCGTACCAACGAGCTCATTACGGGTGTAAAGCAAGATGTTGCCATCAACATCTATGGCAACAACATCGACTCGCTGGCAAACATTGCTAAGCGTGTGGCAGAGAAAATAGAAAATGTGGAGGGTGTCGGGACGCCTATCATGGAGCGTGTATCGGGACTGCCACAGTTACAAGTCATCTACGATCGTAGTCGCCTATCGGCTTATGGAATATCCATCAAGGAAGCGAATAGCATACTGGAATCAGCTTTCGCTGGAATAACGGCAGGCAGTATTTTCGAGGAAGACAAGAAGTTCGACATCGTGTTGCGCTTGGACGAGAAGATGCGCAACAAGATTGAAACCTTACAGAACCTACTACTCACTGTGCCAAGCGGAGGAACCGTACCTTTGTCGCAAGTGGCAGAGATAAAATATGTAAGTACACCATCGCAGATTACCCACGACGAGGGGCAACGACGCATCTACGTGGGCTTCAACGTGCGAGGCAGAGATGTGGAGACAACCATTGCCGATATAGAGAAAAAGTTGAACATTGAATTGCAGTTGCCAACAGGCTATCATTATACCTACGGCGGACAGTTTAAGAATCTCAAGGAGGCAAAGGCACGTCTTTTGGTTGCTGCACCAGCTGCATTAATCATCATTCTCTTCCTCCTATTCTTCACACTGCGCAGCATGCGTGAGATATTGATTGTGTTCACCGAAATTCCGCTTGCAGCCATCGGTGGTATCCTCGCCCTATGGTTGCGCGGCATACCTTTCAGCATCTCTGCTGGTGTTGGCTTTATTGCCCTGTTCGGCGTTGTGGTGCTTAACGGTATTGTGCTCATCAACCAGCTCGACGAGTTCAAGCGTAAGGGTATCACCGACATCAATCGCTGTATCATCAACGGCTGTATGGAACGTCTGCGCCCCGTGCTGATGACAGCACTCGTGGCTTCGCTCGGCTTCCTACCCATGGCCATCTCGACAGGCGACGGTGCTGAGGTGCAGCGACCTCTTGCCACGGTAGTCATCGGTGGTCTGCTCATTGCCACCATTCTCACGCTTGTGGTGTTGCCCTCTATGTACAAAATCTTTTCAAAGACAAAATAGATATGAAGAAACAATATATCATTTTCAGCCTATTCCTCTTTCTTCCCATCTTAGTATCGGCACAAAGCCGACAGATGACGTTGCAAGAGGTGTTGGCAATGGCTGCCGAGCGTAGCCTAACATTGCAGAACTCACGTATGGAGGTGGATAAGACCCGTATCCTTCAAGGTACTGCTTTTCATCTGGATGCCACATCCGTGTCGCTCTCTCAGGACCCCACCAGTGGCGGAAGTCCCGACAATGCCATCACGGTGAGTCAGTCGTTTGCTTTACCCAGTGTTTATTCTGCCAGACGCTCATTGCTCAAGTCCGAAACCAGCGCTGCCCAAAGTCGATTGGCGGTGAGCGAGAATGAGCTGCGACGAGAGGTGAGCTTGGCTTTCTACGACTTGCTCTACGCACAGGACGTGTTACACATTTATGCCCGTCAAGACAGTATCTATAAAAATTTCAACCGTGTGGCAGAGGCTAAACTCGGAGCTGGAGAGACTGGACGATTAGAGCAGATAAATGCAATCCGACTGAAACAGGAGAACGATATCAAAAATGACATTGCGCAGCGCGACTTTCTCACTGCCCAATTACAGTTGATGAAGTGGCTCAACAGCGATACGCTGGTAATACCTCTTGCCACAGCGACTAATGAACTCATATTTGCCGACCATTCCATTGCAGACGTTCCCCTCCTCGCCTTAGCGAAGAGTCAAGAAGAAGTTGCCAACCGACAACTGAAATTGGAGAAACGCAACGGACTGCCCACATTCTCTGTAGGAGCCAGCGTGCAGACCGTCATCAAGGGATTCAATCCCTACAACATTGACCGCAGCGCGTATGGTGGTGGCAACTTCATGGGCTTCTCCGTGGGAGTGAACATCCCCTTAGCATTCGGTGCACAAAAGGCGCGGGTGAAGGCGACTCGCAAGGAAGTGGAGATGGCACAACTCAACGTGCGCAATCAGGAGTACGTGCTCCGCAAAAGCTACGATGCAGCCTATAACAACTATGTGTCGGCATACAAAGCCTACAACTATTATCAAAAAATAGGAGTGCCCCAAGCTCGCGAGATGGAACGAATCTCTAAAGTGAGTTATGAATATGGACAGATAGGTTATGTGGAGTTAATGCAAAACCTACAGAGTGCATTGGAGGTTTGGAAAGACTTTGCTGATGCTACTCGCCAATATTATAAAGCTATTGTTGAACTGAATTATCTTCAAGGAAAATGAGAAAAATAGGATTTTATCTACTGATACTGCTTGCCATGGTTATGGTGATAAGCTGTGGTAACGATAAGAAAAGTGACAAGGAAGAGAATGCTGCTTCCGAGAAAGTGGAAACAGAAGAAGGTGAAGAGGAGGCTGATGCTGATCCAGCACCCGACTTAAGTAAAACTGTTAATGTTGTGCGTGTGACTGGAACATTGGCACTTGATCCACAAAACAAAGCAGAGGTTTCTCCCATTGCAAGTGGGGTGGTGCGGCGCATTACAACTAGGGAAGGTATTAGAGTGCGCCGCGGTCAAGTGGTGGCTTATATAGAAAATACACAAATAGTCGAACTGCAACGCCAGTATCTCACGGCTGTAAATGAGCTTTCTGCAGCCAAAACAGAACTTGCCCGACAGCAGGCGCTGATGAAACAAGATGCAGGTGTGCTGAAAACTTTGCAACAGGCTGAGTCGACCTATGCTATTGCTAATGCGCAAGTAGTAGGTATTGGACGTCAGTTGAGTCAGCTCGGCGTGAATCCGCCTTCAATATCAGCAGGCAAGCTCACCACTCTCATTCCTGTCACATCTCCCATCAGTGGTATTGTTGGGAAGATAAAAATCAGTATGGGCAGCTTCGTGGACATCTCCACTTCGCTCATGACGGTGGTCAACAACGTAAACCTGCATTGCGACCTGAAAATGTTTGAGAAAGATTTGCCCAAGGTGCGCATCGGTCAGATGGTGAAGCTGACGCTCACCAATGCCCCCGAGGTGACCTTCTGCGCCAAGATCTACGACATAGACTCCGTCTTCGACAACGATTCCAAGTCGGTCACGGTGCATGCCCGTATCATTGACCACCCCGCTACCAAGCTATTGCCCGATATGTTTATCAATGGTGTGATAGAATGAAACAGGTTATTATGATGTTTCTTCTCATGGTCAGTACTCTCTTGTCAGTAGAGGCACAGATTATGAGCATATATTGGCTCTATCCTAAGATTTTTACAGAGAAACGCAATCGCAAAGATGTATTCGTAGCCCCTTTATACGATGAGAAGAACATTGGTGCGACTGCGCAAATTATCTTTTAAATCAGATGTAGGGAATCTTTGCAAAAAAGTAGAAGTTGTGAAATTATGGAAAAGGAAAATAGAAACAAACTTATAAGGATAATCTCTGCTAGTGTACTCTTAGCAGGATCGGTATTGGTAGAACGGACAATGAACCTGCTGATATGGCAACTATTGCTTGTCTATCTTGTGCCTTACTTGGTTGTGGGCTACGACGTGCTAACGGAAGCTGCCGAGGACATTGCACATGGCAAGGGCATGGACGAAGACTTCCTCATGGCTATAGCTACATTAGGTGCCCTTTGCATCGGTTTTATGCCGGGGGCAGAACCACAGTTCACTGAAGCGGTGTTTGTGATGCTCTTCTTTCAAGTGGGCGAACTCTTTGAAAGTTTTGCCGAGGGTAGAAGTCGTAAGAGTATCTCTCAGCTGATGGACATCCGTCCCGACATCGCCCATGTAAAGCGTGGTGAAGAGCTGGTGGACGTGAATCCTGAAGAGGTGAAGGTGGGCGACATCGTTGTAATTCGACCAGGAGAGAAAGTACCGATGGACGGTATCGTTATCGATGGTGCATCAAGTCTGAATACAGTTGCATTGACAGGCGAGAGCGTACCGCGTACCATTCGTCCTGCCGATGAAATCATGTCAGGATGTATAAATCTCAATGGTGTGGTGACAGCAAAAGTAACCAAGGCATTTGGCGAGAGCACGGCGGCAAAGGTGCTCAACCTCGTGGAAAATGCCACAGAAAATAAGTCGAAGAACGAAAACTTCATCACCAAGTTTGCCAAAATATACACGCCCATAGTAGTTGTACTTGCCTTGTTGGTGGCAGTTATACCACCGTTGCTCGTCAATGAGCAGTTGTGGAGCGTGTGGATCTATCGCGCTCTCACATTCCTTGTAGTGTCATGCCCTTGTGCTCTCGTTATCTCCGTGCCTCTCACTTTCTTTGGAGGCATCGGTGGAGCATCGCGAAAGGGTGTGCTCATTAAGGGCTCTAACTATATGGAGACATTGGCAAAGGTGCGCACGATTGCCTTTGACAAGACTGGCACCATGACACACGGTGTGTTTGACGTTACTGCTATTCATCCCGAAAATATTGCCCCCAATGAATTATTGCACTTAGCTGCTCATGCGGAACGATATTCCACGCACCCCATTGCCCTCAGCATTCGCAAGGCTTTTCCTGACAAAAACGACGGCTGCGATGTAAAGGACATAGTGGAGACGGCTGGACAGGGCGTGATGGCTCGTATAAATGGCAAGTCGGTAAGTGTGGGTAATACGAATTTGATGAAGAGCGTGGGCGCAAAGTGGCAACCCTGTGAAAAAGTGGGTACCATTCTCCACATTGCCATCGATGGAGAATATGCAGGTCATATTGTAGTGTCAGACAAAATTAAGGAGGATGCCGCTGATGCGGTAAATGCTCTCAAGGCAGAAGGTGTGAAGAGATTGGTGATGCTCACGGGCGACAAGGAAGAAGTGGCTGTCGATGTGGCTAAGACCGTTGGACTTGCGGAATATCATGCTGAACTCTTGCCAGGCGACAAAGTGAGTCAAGTGGAAACAATTCTCAAAGAGAATGCAGAAGGGACAATGGCCTTCGTTGGCGACGGCATCAACGATGCTCCCGTGTTAGCACGTGCCGATGTGGGCATTGCGATGGGCGGACTGGGCAGTGATGCCGCCATCGAAGCAGCCGACGTGGTGTTGATGGACGACAAGCCGTCGAAGATAGCCGTAGCTATCCGCCAGGCTCGACGCACACTGCGCATCGCAAGGGAGAACACTTGGTTTGCCGTTGGTATCAAAATAGCAGTGCTCATCCTCGCTTTCTTCGGACTGGCTACCATGTGGATGGCAGTATTCGCTGATGTTGGTGTAACGGTGCTTGCTGTGCTGAATGCAGCTAGGACTCTGAAATAACAATCTGGCCACAAATGCCAACTAACTAAAGAGCCATAATGATAGCATGTAATTCCCCAAATTTCCATCGTCTATCATTATGGTTTTTTGTGCAAGTCATCGAAAAGGTGAAGGAAATAAAAAGAAGTTTGCCCATAATATGTAGCAACTATGTGCTAAAGTGCCAAGTGTCCAAAGTGCAAGCCTAAAAACATAAAGTTTTCATTTTTTTACTTTGACCAAGTATTACAATTAATGCAAATCATCACTATTAAAACTTGTTGGTTGAATTAAATTAAAGCATACTTAATTTGCCCGATAGGCCGATAATTGATAAAACTTGTATATTGCATAAAAGTCATGGCACCTATCTTGCATACCGTTCTTGTAAAGAGTCCGCGAGTTTGCTTGGCATAATTGCGTATCATCATCAGTGTGTCGTCCAATTGTGCGAATACGGTCTCGATACGCTTTCGGAACAAATTAATTCAACCAACGAGTTGTTAAAGACGGTTTTTATTCGTATTTCTTAAAATTCTTCTCCAGTAGCCTTTCCAAGTCCAAAACCTTATAGAGTATCTTCCCTGCAAACTGCGTGTAGGGAATAATCTTTCTGTCTCGATAGTCTTGCAAGGTGCGAGGGCTTATATACAGCCGCTCGCACACCTCCTTGCCCGTTAGGAAATGCTCACCGCCAAATAGAGGCTTGTGCGTTTGTGCCACTTCCTTAATTCTCCTGTTCACACTGTGGATAGCGGACAGCACTACCTGCATATCGTCCGTGTCCATGTTCAAATCTCTAATTGTTTCCATCTTTTCATTGTTTGTCTATTTGTTGCTCTTGGTTTTCTCTGATTTTGTCTGTAACAACCGCTCCACATCTTCACGCTTATAATAGCACTTGTGTCCGATTTGTGCAAACGGCAGCATGCCCGTATCTCGGTAATGCTGTAAGGTGCGCTTGCTGATGCCCAGTAGCCTACACACATCACCATTGTGCAGCCAATCTGTGTGCTTACTCGATTCTCCAAATACCTTATGGCAGGTCTGGGCAAGAGCGAGGATTTCGTCCCTAAGCATCGCCCATTGTTTGTCGGTAATGATAAAATATCCCATAGTGTTATATTGTTTTGTTTATATTTTCCTTTTGCGATTTGCTTTTCATCGCATGTTTCTGCGTGCAAAAGTATGCGCTTATTTCCAATCTGCAAAGCAGTGGGGAACAGCAGGGAAGAATAGGGAAACCGAAGGAAATGCGGTTATCTTTCTTACTATTCTGTAGTTCCCTATCTTCCTTTTTCTAGGTTTGTTTTAGTCAAAGCAATACAGTGCAGATTGGAGTAAATAAGTACATACTTTTCTTGTAGTATTTCTATACTTGCTCCCTTATATTAGCCTGAAATCCTTATTTTCCAGCTTCTTTCTGTCAGAAATCCGTGAGAAATTCATTGCCAATGAGTGCAACATTATGCAAGCATGCTCAGATTGCTTGGAACATTGATATTCTCACCGTAACTTCACTCTTGGAAACCAAAACGGGTAAACAATGAAAAATGAAGCAGATAAAAGCAGAATGAAAACAACAGGCAATTCTACCGAACGCAGGGGAAACACCTCCAAGAACAGCGAAATAGAAACCTATCTCCGTGCGCACTATGTGTTCAGGTATAATACCGTGCTGGACAGAACGGAATACCGTAGCAATAAAGATGTAGACTGTCGTTTTACAAAGGTTGGTCGCTATGAAATCAATTCTCTCCGTAGGGAGCTTGATTTAGATATGGGCATCATTACCTCCTCCGACAATCTCTATTCCATCATCGAAAGCAGCTTTTCTCCACGCATCAATCCCATACAGGAATACTTCAAGGCTTTGCCAGAGGTTGATGCTTCAGAAGTGCTGCACAAGATAGAGGTAAACCAAAGCACAATAGCCAACCTTGCATCGTGCGTTATCGTCCGCAACTCTGAAAAGTGGCTGCCATACCTTATCAAATGGCTTGTTGCAGTGGTTGCCAACGCTATGGACGACCGTGAATGCAGTAACCATACCTGCCTTGTACTGACAGGAGAACAAGGAAAGTTCAAGACTACCTTTCTTGATTTGCTTTGTCCGCCCGCGCTTAAAGGTTACAGCTACACAGGCAAGATATATCCGCAGGAGAAGGACACACTCACCTATATCGGTCAGAACCTTATCGTAAACATCGACGATCAGCTCAAAGCCCTTAACAAACGTGACGAGAACGAGCTGAAGAACCTCATCACCTGCCCGATGGTCAAATACCGTATGCCCTACGACAAGTATGTGGAGGAACACCCACACTTGGCGAGTTTTGTAGCATCGGTAAACGGCAATGATTTTTTGACAGACCCGACAGGAAGCAGACGATTTCTGCCCTTTGAGGTGCTTGCCATTGATATTGAACGAGCAAAGGAAATTTCTATGGATGCCGTCTATACCGAAGCGAAAGCCTTGCTAAACGCAGGCTTTCGATATTGGTTTAACGATGAAGAAATCACGGAACTCTACAAGGAGAGTGAGGACTTCCAAGTACAGACCGCAGAAATGGAACTACTATTACGCTGTTTTGAAAAGCCAACAGAGGACAATCCTCATTGTGCTTATATGACTACTACCGAAATACTCGCCTACTTAGGCATCTATACCCATCAGCCTTTGACACTCAAACGTATGGGCGAAGCACTCAAAAGGGCTGGATATGAAAAGGTAAGCAAAAGACGTGAAGGCAGTAGTCCTGTCTATGTGTATAAGATTAGGAAAATTCTGCCATGTCCCCTGCTTAACAGTTGTAGTAGCCTGATGTAGTAGTATGAGTAGTATTGTTATATACTACAATTAGATACTGATAATCAACCACTTATTACAAAATAGTATGTAGTAAGAAAAAAGAAGAAAAAGTTTGCTGTGGAAAAACTTTAGGAAACGAAAAAGCATAAATGAAGTTTGCGCTATCAGCATAATCAAAATATAATCCGATATAAAAATCAGAATGGAAAAATGTTTAACCAATAAAACAATACGACAATGAAAGAAGAAGATTTATCACGCATCAAGAGATACCCCATAGTGGAGTATCTTGAGAGGAAAGGTATCAAACCAGTGCGCAGCACACCTGCCTATGCTCTTTACCATTCACCGCTTCGTGAAGAAACGCATCCAAGTTTCAAGGTGGACACAGAAAAGAACCTCTGGATAGATTATGCCGAGGGACGTGGCGGAAGCATCATCGACCTCTGTATGCGCATGGAGCGATGCAGCCTGTCGGAAGCCATCCGCCTTTTGGGGCGGAACGCTCCCGATTATACTGCTTGCAGTTCTCAAAAGGCAGACATGGCAATGAAAAGAAGTAGCATAACTATGGCATCCGCAAGTGGAGTAAGGAGACTGATAGAAATGTCAGACACCTTACCTCCACACTTACTAAAGTATCTTCAGGAAGACCGCTGCATCACCATAGAAAAGGCGATGCCCTTTCTGCGTTGTATCAGCTATGAGGTAAGAGGTTTTCATTACCAAGCCATTGGTTTCGCCAATCAATCGGGAGGTTATGAGCTTCGAGATAATGGAACGTTCAAGGGAACAATAGCACCAAAGGACATTACTCCGATATTTGCGGACAGAGCAGAGCCAGTTTGCATATTCGAGGGATTTATTGACTTTCTATCCTTCCTTTCAATGAAAGAAGAAGTTACCAACCATTGTCTTGTGATGAACTCCATTAGCAATGTGGCAAGAAGTATCCGCTACCTTAATGACAGTCAGGTATCCTCTATCCGTACCTTCCTCGACAATGACGAGGCAGGGCGGAAGACAACTGAAGATTTAGTGAAAGCAGGATTTAAGGTGGAGGATATGTCCGTGCATTACAGGAGCTTCAAAGACCTCAACGAATATCACGTCCATAGGGTGCGTGAACAGCAGAAAAGACAATCACTGAAGATGCCACAAACACAAACCAACCCCATAAAGGTAAAACAAGTTAAACATAAAATGAGATAGAAAAATGGAAAAGAAGAAAACAACAGAGGTAGAGTATGACCTTTCATATTATTTAGGTGGTAACGAAGAAGAACTGCTCGGAAGAAGTAGCCAGCAGCACACAAAGATGACACGGAGCGGTAAGCCATCAGAGAATGTCGAGCCATTACAGAACACAGAGGTATCAAGGTGTACCGAGCTTTCACACGAAACTGAACAAGCAAGGCTGCCAGAGAACGCACCCGTTCAGAAACGCATCAGTGCCAAAATGAGAAAGGAAACGCTCGAAGCATACAAGCAAGCCTATCTTGTTCCAACCAAATTGGTAAGTAGAAAGGCGGTCTATCTGAGCAAGGAAACACAGGAACGTGCAGACCTCATCGTGCGAAGATTGGGCGACAGGGGCAGCAATCTCTCAAGTTTCATAGAAAATCTTGTACGCAGTCATTTGGAGGAATACCACGAGGATATAGAGAAGTGGAGAAAGCTATAAGCGTGAGAAAAGGAGTGAGGGCTTTTCTTGGAAAGGTTGTCCCTTTTCTCTAAATCCCTCGACCCTTTTCCAAAAGAAGCGAAGACTATGTTATTGTCTAAAAGACAGAAAGGAGGGAATGCCACGAACGCAGTTAGACACGGAATGCCGTGCATTCACTTTCGGCAGGGGAAACGCCCCAAGGCGTTATCGGTATCTCAGCTGATATTGCAAGACGTCAGTTTGTACCCACAAACTGCGCTTGCTCCCCTCGATAAACAGCCGGGGAGATTAGACCGTAATCACTCCGTTCTCATCGGTCATCATTCAGAAATTAAGCAGCAATGAATCATCTATAATGATTAACTTTCGGAGAAATTTATATGAATAAATACAGAAGAAAAGCTACCCAATGGCAGCAGAAGGACAATGAAGAAAAGCAGATGAACAAGACGGAGTTCATCAAGGTTAGGTGTACTTCGGAGGAGAAGCAGCGCATCAAGGCAAAGGCAGAAAGCACAGGGCGGAAGTTCTCC
>OWIW01001254.1_pt1 | contig 14263 bp, 10 predicted proteins | sample 2433821 | NCBI WGS metagenome assembly OWIW01 (sample SAMN05065751, study PRJEB22554) | human gut metagenome | biome: ENVO:2100002; feature: ENVO:00000062; material: ENVO:00002003 | host: Homo sapiens | place: USA | reverse complement strand
TCTACACTTCTAGCTTCGTCGGCAGCGTCAGATGTGTATAAGAGACAGGCCTTAAGACAGGCGGCGGCATGGGGGATACCCACATATAGGTATCGCTGTTCTCATGGAGAAGCCCCATCTGGGTCCCTCTCTCGAAGATATAGATCCTGTTGGCCGGCGGGCTGTCCGCGGCCTTAAATTCCCGATGGCCGGAAGTGCTGCCGTCTCCGTGTGTGATCTCGATATAGGGCAGCAGATCGCCTGGCTCTATGTGGTCGGCTAAGGCCAGGGGATGGGCCTGCGACATCAGGAGGCGTTCATCGTATTCCAGCAAAAGCTCCGTCTTCAGCCCGCATTCCGCAGCCTGCTTGGCGTAATATGCCTCTGCTGACGGCTTGTAGCGGATGATCCCCAGTTTATACTCCCCACGGTCCACATCACGCAGAGTATCGGCGGAATTCGTCTCCCGAAGCCACAGATTCATGCCTTCCTTCCGGTCAATCCGCTTCACAAACAGGGAAAATGCATAGCTGATATAGCTGGCCCGGGGCATGGACAGGGCGAACTCCACACCGCCTGCCTTCGCAGGCTTATAAAGCGCCTCCATCTCCTCTAACTGAGCCAGCACATTTCTCGCATATTCCAGAAAGATCCTGCCTCTGGCCGTAGGGACGACCCCTTTGGGCGTCCGCTTGAAAATGGGCGCTCCCAGGCTTTCCTCCAGCGTCTTTATGGCCTTGCTCAAATTCGGCTGGTCCATGTATAGATTTCCGGCTGCCTGAGTGATGGATCCGGTCTTTTCAACCTCCACGGCATATTGCAGCAATACAGTATTCAAACACCATTCCCCCTCACTGCATCCTTATCCGTTTCGTAGAGATATTTTGACAGTGCTGCCAGAGACACGGCCATATTCTCATTCTGAACCAGCACGTGATCCGGTACGTTCAGATGAATCGGCGCGAAATTCCAGATGGCTCTCACACCTCCGTCCACCAGCCTGTCACACACCTCCTGCGCGGAATCCGCCGGAACTGTGATAATGCCGATATGGATATTCATTCTCCGGCAGAGATTTTCCAGTTTCTCCATGGGAAGAATCATCTTTTCCCCGACCTTCTGCTCTGCCTTTTGGGCGTCTCCGTCAAAAGCCATGACGATCTCCACGCCGTACTGCTCAAACCCGCGGTACGATAAAAGCGCCTTTCCAAGGGAACCTGCGCCCACCAGGACGGCCTGATTCGTATTATGGTACCCCAGAAATTCCTCAATGTCATCGATCAAATCCTTAACTACGTAACCCGTCTTCGGCTTCCCCGCCGAACGCGCCACCATAGCGATATCCTTTCGGACCTGAACCTCATTCAGCTGCAGATCCAGCGCAATCACCGGTGCGGAAATATTGACAAGTCCCTCGGAATCTCTGCGCTCCAGGTAATGATGATACACAGGAAGGCGTTCCAGCGTCTTTCTGGAAATCCCCCCAACCAGATGTTTTTTTTCTTCCATGACTGACCCCTTTGCTAAACCAGCTAACCGTCTGTTCCCTAAAACATCAGACTGCGGCAGCGATTGATGCAGGCAAATATCTCCTGACGCCTCGGCATACATAAATTAACCGACAGATATCCGTCTTCCGCCAGTGCCGCAAGGCCCTCCGCCGCAACCTTCTTTTCCAGCAGGTCCACGATCTGAATCAGATTCCGCCTGCCATCTATGAAATGCGTTCCCGCATATTTTAACAGATATCCCAGAGCCGCGATCTGCTCCGTATCCGCAATCTGTTCCACAAAACGAAGCTCCACCACGTCCCGGTCAAACTGCAGGCTGTCACGGCCCAGAACCTTCATCTTAAACCGTTCGTCCCTGCCTCCGGTCTTAAACTTCTTCGGTACCCGTTCAAAGGAAACCGGAGTTAATTTAAGCGACTGGACGCCTTCTCCGAACCCGGCAGCGGCCTCCTTCGCCTCTTTGGTCACTTCCTTCGGCACATAGCAGTCCATCTGTATGACACGGTCCGCCACATGGAAATAGGCGCCCGAGCTTCCGGCTACCAGAATCGTGGAGATTCCCTGCTCGTCATAAAGCGCCCGGACCCGTTCTACAAATGGAGTGATCGGTTCCTGCTCCCGGTGCACCACCATCTGCATCAGCTCGTCACGTATCATGAAATTCGTCGCGCTGGTATCCTCGTCCACCAGAAATGTCTTTGCTCCGCTCTCCATCGCTTCCACCACACCGGCCGCCTGCGACGTACTTCCGCTGGCGTCCTCGGTGCAGAACCTTTTCGTATCCCTCCGATCCGGAAGATTCTTTATGAACAGGGAGATATCCACGTTCTTGACGCTCCGTCCATCCTCTGCGCGCAGCTTCACCGCCGACGCTTCCGTGACGACGTACTCCCTGCCATCTCCGGCGATATGATTGTACACGCCCGACTCGAGGGCTGAGAGAAGCGTGGATTTGCCGTGATAGCCTCCGCCCACGATCAGAGTCACACCCCTGGGGATGCCCATCCCCTTAATCGCCCCTGCATGAGGAAGCTTCATCACCACTTCCATTGAAGATGGGGACGTAAATGGAACCGCCTTCGCCATCGGCCGGTCCGATACCCCGGATTCCCTCGGCAAAATGGATCCGTTCGCCACAAACGCGGTGAGTCCCATGGCAGAAAGCAGCCTTCTCGCTTCCTCCTGGTCCTCCGCCAGTTCAGAGACTTTTTTCACCTTCTCCTTCTCTGCAGCCGGATAGGTTTTATAAAAACACGTTCCCGTCACGCACTCCGGCAGAAATTCAAACAGAATCTTAATCAGTTCCCCGGAATTGATCGTCCTTCCGTTTGCCGGAAATCCGACTTCCATTCGGATCAAAATGCCTCCATCCTCCGGATCTGCCACACACGCGGTTCTCTCCAGAATCTCCTGGCCGCACCGGCTGACTGCGATCAGACCGCTCTTTCCCGAACCTCTCGCCTTAAAATTATACCGTTCCACCTTGGCGGCGAATTTACGAAGCAGCAGGTCCTGCAGCGCCACCCGCTTATGACTCAGGTGATAGGACTCTGCCGGAAAACATGCTTTCTTTCCATCCACCCGGATGCTGACCCTGGACGGCGACGCAAACGGGTCGCCCTGCACATGTTCGATGCTTAAGGTAAAGTCCGGAAACTGGTAAACACCCTTTGCTCCCTTGTAGGCGGGATATCCCTTCCGGTCAACGGAGCGGAGAAATTGTCTCAAATCTTCTGCTGATTTCATTTTTCCGTCCTTTCTCCGGCCTCGTTACCGAACTGATTTCCATCACCGAACTGATTTCCATCACCGACCTGATTTCCATCACCGTTCTGCTCTCCAACATCGGGAACCGCTCCCTCGTGAAGATCGGTGATAAACATGGCGTCTCCAAAACTAAAGAAACGATAGCGCTCTCTGATAGCTTCCTCATATGCGTTCAACACGTGCTCTCTGCCTGCCAGAGCCGAAACCAGCATGACGAGTGTGGATTCCGGAAGATGGAAATTGGTTATCAGGCAGTCCAGCGTCTTAAAACGGTATCCCGGATAGATAAAGATCTCCGTCCATCCGCTCCCCGCCTTCAGCACGCCGTCGTCCGTGGAAGCAGACTCGACAGTACGGCAGCTGGTGGTTCCTACGCAGACAATCCGCCCTCCGTTCTTCTTCGTATCGTTTACCTTCTTCGCTTCCGCCTCGTCCACAATATAGAATTCGGAATGCATGTGGTGCTCCTCGATCTCATCCACTTTGACCGGCCGGAATGTGCCGAGCCCTACATGAAGCGTTACATGGGCGATCGCGACTCCCATGGCCTCGATCTCCGCCAGCAGGTCCTTTGTGAAGTGGAGTCCCGCCGTGGGGGCTGCTGCCGATCCTTCATGCTTTGCGTAAACGGTCTGATAGCGGGTCTGGTCCTTAAGCTGGTGAGTGATATACGGCGGAAGCGGCATCTGGCCCAGCCTGTCGAGAATCTCCTCGAAAATCCCCTCGTAGGAAAACTGTATCAGCCGGTTTCCTTCCTCTACAATATCCACCACCGTACCCGTCAGCAGCCCGTCGCCAAAGGTAATCACCGTGCCGATCTTCGCCTTTTTTCCAGGCTTCACCAGCGTCTCCCAGATGTCATTCTCCCGTCTTTTTAAGAGCAGGATCTCGATCTTCGCCTCGGTTCCTTCCTTCACGCCGAACAGTCTGGCCGGGATGACTTTCGTGTCGTTGATGACAAGGCAGTCTCCCTTCCTCAAATAAGAGAGGATATCGCGGAACGTCCGGTGTTCGATTTCTCCCGTCTTTTTATCGAGAACCAGAAGCCGGGAAGACGAACGGTCCTCCAGCGGGTCCTGCGCAATCAGCTCCTGCGGCAGTTCAAAATCAAAATCTTTTACATTCATGTCTCTTCTCCTTAATCTCAAAATGCTTCCCTGCACGGTGCCACGCAGAGAAGCATCTGTTGTTATGTATGTTTTGTCATTCGTTTCCGGACGTTTAGTCTCCGTTTACCGTCACTTCATTTCCGGAAGCTTCTACTTCGTCTCCGCTCATCAGTGCCTGATAGACAGCCAGAAGGTTGGAATCCGTTTCCAGTGCGGTGCGCAGGCCGACATTGACTTCTTCCGCCATACTCTGCACGGCCTCCGACTCGTTTACTTTGGCCATGTACGCCCCTTCCTCCGGAGTGACTTCCGCCATCATATGCCAGCTTCCGTCCGCTCCCCGCTTCACAAAGCAGGAAAACAGGCTCGGTGCCATGGTATCCGACTGACGGAACTTGATCTGAAACCTGGTATAGACCACCAGGGTATTTTCCTCAGGGCCGTTCACGCTGTAGCAGGCAATATCGTTATAACTCTGATAGTATTTTACTTCTTCCTCCATACGAAGGCCTTCTTCTCTCAGTTCCTCCGGTGAAGCGCTGTCTCCGTATACCTCTGCAAGACCATTGATATCGCAGGTCCTTCTCGCCTTAAAATAAGCCTCCATCAGGCTGCGGATCTCTTCCCCTGCCTCTTCCAGATGATATGCGGTGTCCTCTGTGTCCCCTGTCTTCTCTTCTTCTGTCGCTTCCGCCGTTCCGATTTCGATCTGTGAAACAGCTTCCGTCGATTCTCCCTCTTCCCCCTGCGGCCTGTCCGCCACAACGATCACAATAATCAGGATAATCACAACAAGCGGAATCACCATAAACTTTAAATATCGGATGGTTTCTTCATCTGCAAGACGTTTTTTTAAGTTTTCTAACAAGTCCTTCATACGGGCCTTAACCTCCTGGAGATTCAATCTCCGTTTTATTCTAACAAACTATGATATAAAAATCAATAAAAATAGTCTTGCAATTCATAAGAAAATATAGTAGAATATGAAAGATGCATCTGTAGCTCAGTGGATAGAGCAGTGGCCTCCGGAGCTGCGTGCGTAGGTTCGATTCCTATCAGGTGCATTCCTGTAGAAAGCCTTATTTTAAGCGGTTTTGATTTCTTTCGCTTAAAATAAGGCTTTTTTACTGCCATGTTTTTGCTGCTGCCGCAGCAAACTTTTCTTTTGATTTTTATATTTTTGAGACAGTTATTTTTCTCAGCACAGGAAACATTCTGTCAAGCAGCTGTATGGATGACTGTTTTGTCACGGTGGAGTCATGCTCTTTAACATGTATAAAAAGAACGCCCCTCATGGAAGGACGTTCTGACTTTTTCATGATTATTCACCTTTCAAAGTATTCAATATCTCCTGTGGGATATACCTGGTTTTCTGAAAAGTCAATTCCCCAAATTGTACTTCAGAGTTGTCGACATAAGTCAACTCATCTTTCATATTTTCGGAAAATCCCAATCCAAAATATGCAGCAAAGGTTTTCGGATTTAGATTCTCAGGTATTTTCTCAAAATAAAAACTGATTAACAGGTTAGTAGCTGTAATATACTATTTTCCAGTAAAAAATCCCGTTACCGTATCCCATATTTTTACAAACACATTTACAATTCTCTGCCACAGCCCGACATTCTGCGGAACCGGTTCGATATCAACCGCGTTTGTATTCACATCTTCTTCGCTGATCTCCTCTGTGCGCAGAATAATCTGAATGCTGGCCGGAGACGGATTCTTATCCGAGGTAAAGGAAATCATCGATTGAGACGGGTCAATTTCCAGCAGATTCGTGTCATCCTCGATCTTATCCAGTTCATCCTTTACACTGGCTCTCAAGTCCTCGTTGGCATCCTTTAATTTGTCGCTGGTGCCCTTGGTATCCGCAGCCTTTTCCAGAATATCAATCAGGCCGTCAAGTGTCTGCTTTGTACCGTTTTCCACCGCGCTCCGGTTGACTTTTGCTGTATTCTGCACACTTCTTAAAAGCGCGATCACCTGGCTCGTGCCGGAACTCATCTGATCGAGGGAGGCGGCCATGTCATCAAGCATCAGGTCAAAACCGGCTTTATCTTCATTGACGGTCCTGTTTAAATCATTGACATCGCCGATCAAGGTCTCGATCCGGCCCATGATGGAGCTGATCTCCCCGGCCGCGTCCTGGCTGCTCTCAAGGCCGTCATCCAGGCGGATTCCAGACAGTGTGCGCTCCAGATCGCTCACCATGCCCTGAAGACCGTTAACCACAGGGAGAAGCGCCTTGGCCGCTGCCGCCAGCTTCGAAAGGCTGGCCGCGTCTCCCAGGCCGTTTCTGTTAATCGCATCCAGCTGGCTGCGCAGGCGGTCCACGGCATCGGAGCCGACAACGGACTCCATGTCATCCAGAATTCCGTACGTCTCCTCCAGCAAATCGCTCAGCGTCTCCTGCTGCTCCGCCAGATCTTCCTCATCCAGTTCTGCAGGGATGCCTCCGGCTGTCTGTATGATATTCTGAAGCACTTCATTGATTTGTTCCAGCTGATCGTCTACAATCTGCAGATGATCCAGAATCTCGTCCCTGTTGGAATTATTCAAATCATCCCGCAAATCCCCCAGAGAGTCCTCCAGATCACTGAGCTTTCCTGCCAGATCAAAGAAGTCATTGCCGGAGCTTCTCAGAGTTTTCACGATGGCGTTGATTCTCGTGTTGATTTCATCCAGGGACTGCTTATTCGTATTGATATCCGGAGCCAGCTGGCTGATTTTTTCATTGACAGCTTCCAGACTGTCCAGGCTGTTATCCGCGTTGGCTATGATTTCGTCCTTCGACGCGTCCAGCCCCGCTCTCGCCTTCTGCAAATCCTCCAGACCCGCCTGTGCCACATTCATGCCGCCGCTGATCCGGTCCAGGGTATCCAGAATTTCATTCATACCATCCAGCAGCTTATCCGTGGAATCCCCTACCGTGTCCTTTACCTCTTTGATATCGGTAATCTCGCTCATCTGGTCCAGCGTTCCGGGAATCATCATCATGATCAGGCCCATGGACTCGAAATTCGTCGTGCTGATCCCGATGTGAAAGGTCTTCTCTTCCCCTGGGACAGCGGCAAAAATTACAACCTTATACGTACCTAATGCCTGTGTCTGAGAGCCTGGCGCCTCCACAGCGTTTACATCTTCCATATTAACCATGGTCGCCACCTGAAGAAGCATGTTGTTGCGGTAGTACTCCTTTGCATTCTCATTGGGAATGCAGTGTACATCCATTTCCACCAGTCCATTGGCATGGACCAGGTCCTTTGCTTCCTTTGGAATACCATTTAGTTTATAGGACACGTCAAAATTCCATGGGAGAATCACCTCGTCGTTGTTCAGCTGGCACTCGTAGTAAAACCGTTCCTTTGAGTCCTCCGGCAGCTGCCAGGTGACTCCGTCCCCGCTGATCACCGGTTCCGCGTAATTGGACATATTCGTTACATCTGTATAATTTCCATAATCCGTAAATGTTCGAAGGCCGTTTAAGGAAACTCCCTTCACTACGCTGCTGTCCACCTGATTTCCGTAATAATCCAGGTTCACATACAGCGCCTCATCCGTGGCAACCGCGGGCGGTCCCGCAAGAGCGCTGCCCGCCATGGACATGCCGAGCATCGAGCTGATCAATGCGGCGGCGGTAATTTTATATCTGATTTTTCTTCTATTTCTCATTTTCCTTCACCTCATCCTCAATATTCTTTGACGGCTGCTCCGTTTCCATTTTCTTATCCTGCTTCACCGGTCCCATCTGCTCCGCTTCCATTTTCTTCTCTGGCTGCCCCTGCATCATCTGCACCGTTTTTTGCTTCATCTGTTCCTTTAATTCCCGTTTCTTCTGCTTCATCGCCTGGCGAGTTTCCTCTATCTTAATTCTCTTAGCTTCTTCCTTCATCAGCAGCGGATCCGCTAAGGTAAGGAGCACGGGCAGCAGAAACAGTACCATCAGGACGCTGATCAATGCCCCGCGTCCGATCAGATGACCCAGACCGCCAATAGCAGCCACCGAGGAGACGAAATACAGGCCGTACCCCGCAATCGTCAGAATCGTCCCCGATGTCAGTATGGAAAGGGCACTTCGCGATACTGTATGCTTGATCGCCCGCGCCTTTTCGGGATACGTTCTTCTCGCATCCATATAATTATTCGTCATCAGAATCGAGTAATCCACCGTAGCCCCCAGCTGCAGACAGCTGACGATAATATATCCCATATACAACATACTTTCTCCTGTAAAATACGGAACCGCCATGTTGAAGAAGACTGCCACCTCGATAGGAATCAGGACGACAATCGGGATTATCAGCGATTTAAATGATATCAGAACCACCAGCCCCACGCCGAGGATTGACAACAGGTTGACGAAATTGTAGTCCGCCGTAATAATTGATTTGATATCCTGCGTGGAAGGGATCACTCCCGTTATATAGGAGTCCTCCGGATAATAGCTCCGTACAATGGACGTGATCTCATTGGCACACTGGAAAGCAAAATCGCTCTCATCCGAGGTCTTTACATAGATCATAATTCGGCTGTAGTTATCTGTGTGCAGCAGGCTCGTTGCGCTCTTTGGAATAATTTTTTCCGGTATTCCCTCCGGAATGGTGCCCGCCAGGGAAGTCACCGATTTTACGTAATACAGATCGTCCAGCGCATCCGTCAAATCCTTCTCTTTCACCATGCTGGTGTTCGGCACCACGGCCAGAATCAGGTTGCTCTTGCCGAAGCGCCCGTTGATCTGCTGCTCGTCCTCATACACCTTCGTTCCGGGGCTGGACCCGAGAGCGCTGTTTCCAAACGTAAATGAATTCATATTCTGGGCTGTAAATGCAGGAACCACAAATAGAAGCACAACGCCCAGAACCACATACCGCACTCTGTAGACCACCTGTCCCAGACCATGGAAGGAAGGCATAAAGGACTTATGCTCCGTCCGTTTAATCCGGTCTCCCCAGCGAAGCAGGAGCGACGGCATCAGAAACAGCACGGTAATCAGACTGACCACAATTCCCTTCGCCAGAACGAATCCCAGGTCTTTACCGATACTGAAACGCATCAGCATCAGTACGACGAACCCGATAATGGTGGTGGCGCCGCTTGCAAGAATAGAAGGCAGTGACTTATGTATTGCGTTGGTAATGGCGGTAACGGGATCATTTCCTTTGGCCCGCTCCTTCGTAAACATATCGAGCAGGAACACCGAGTAATCCATGGCAACGGCCAGCTGCAGAATCGAGGCCACGCTGAAGGTCAGAAATGATATGGTCCCCAGAATCAGATTCGTTCCCATATTGATGATAATGGCAATTCCCATGACCATCAAAAACATGACCGGCTCAAACCACGAAGTGGTCGTGAGGCATAAAATAACCGCGATCATCACCACACCGAGAGCCATGGCAATGCTGATTTCCCGCATCAGCGTCTCATTTAAGGACTTATTCTGTACCGCGGAGCCCATGAAATAGCCCTTGTCTCCTGTGAGAGTCTGCATCTCATTGATGGCAGATTTCGTCAAACTGCTGGAATCGCCTTCCTCAAAAATGATATCCATCACCGCATAGCCGTCTTTATAGTAATCCTGGATATCGTCGTAGTTAATAAAGATATTGGCGTTGTACACATCTGTCGTCGTATCCGCCCACATAACCATGTCCACGCCGTCAATCTCCGCGATCCGGTCCTTATAGGCCTTGGCTTCATACAGCGTCACCGGCCCCACCATCACCCGGGCGGTTCCCGGATAGCCGAACTCCTCTTCCATCCGGTTTAAGCCTTCCTTGGCAGGCGCCCAGTCAGGCAGGTATTCGCTCAAATCGTAATTCACATGCACAAAACAGGCAGATATCACCGAAAGAATCACCGAAATGGCAAAAATTTTCTCGATCCATCTGCCTTTCTGTACAATTACATCAACCATACTAAAACGCTTTTTCTGTTTTTTCTCTCTTATTTTTCTCGTCTTCACAGCCATCACCCTTTTCAAATCTTTACGATCTTAACAATAATACCATTTTGCCTTTTTGTAATTATACAATTTATTTAAGTTGGATGGTTTTTAGACAAAAACAGAAATATGTCTAAAAATAGATAAACCGGTCGTACAAATGCTCAAAAGCCTCTTGACTCTATCACAATGTCATGGTTTAAGATCAGGATAACAAGAGAAACAGAATCACGAAAAGCGAGGTGTACTATGAAACAAATCATTGAACTGAAACACCACTCCCACGACTATGAGTGCATGTGGAATGGAATCGAAGATCTCTATATGAACGAAACAGGAGAATCTCTCCCGGATGGATTTTTCTTTCTGCTCTCCAGCTTTGGCTCCTTCTGCTACCGAAAAACAGACAAATCAGACTTGAAACGCATGGTAGCCCTCGGCGACGGCCGGACAAAACACATGTATGCATTTCTGGCACCGATCGCAGGGTTTACCTACGCACACCATTCCTACAGCACCTTTGAACGGGCGCTGAAAAAGGCGAAAGAGGAAATCGACGCAGGCCATCCCGTCGTATTGGGGGCTCTCGATATGTACTATCTCTCCTATTATCCAAAGCTTTACCATAAGGAGCATATTCCCTTTCATTACGTACTGATGACAGGATACGACGACGATCAGCGCCTCATTTGCCTCTATGACTGCGGCCGGACGCAGCTTCTCACCCTGGGATACGACGAACTGAAAAACAGTATGAACTGCAGTTATCCAGGATTAAGCAGTGAAAATACGATCTGTACGGTCAGAATGACGGAAAAAAGGAGCAAGAACCAGATTGCCTCCGAAGCTCTGGCGCTTCAAAAGGAGCATTTTCTGAATCCGCCCGCTTCCTTCCTGGGATACAAAGGTCTTGAAAAGATGATCCGCGAGCTTCCCGACTGGAAAAAACAGCTGACAAAAGAAGAGTATGACAAAATCCTGCTGAATATGGTCACATTTTTTGGTACCGTTCCCACAGTTCCCAATGCGCTGAAGGGAATCGCGGAGCCGGATGAAATACATTACCGGGGAACATTCGACAAAATGGCCCAAATGCTTGTCGAAATCGGAACGGATTGGTCGGAGGAAAGCGGAATGGATTGGTTGGCGGAAGGCGGTATGGTTCGGTCGGAGGAAGGCGGTATGGTACGGCCGGAGGAAGGCGGTATGGTGCGGCAGGCAGGCTGGGTTGAAGCAGCGGATTGTTTCCACAGATGTGCCGATTATATTGAGGAGATATCCACCATCATCATCCGTTATCTGAGTGGAAACGGTGATGAAACGGACCATTTTCCGTCCCTTTTCACCTCTCTGCTGGAACAGTTAAAGAAGGGTTACTCGCTGCTTTAAATCGGCTTTTGCCATGTCCTGTTCCTGATTAAATCCTAATTTCTTTTCATATCTGTATAGAAAAACGCCCGAACAAACTTACCGTTCGGGCGTTACAAATTATTTTTGAAATTAAAAGAGTAAGCTTCCAATCTGGAACACAAGCACCGCGGCTCCCCATGCGGTCAATAGCTGAAACAGAACCATTCCCAGAGTCCATCTTGTAGAACCGGTCTCTTTTCGTATGGTTGCCACCGCAGCGATACACGGAGAATACAGCAGGCAGAAAATCATCAGCGCATAAGCATTGACCCCGTTAAAGCCAATAGAAGACAGAACTCCAGACAGCTGGTTCATGCCTCCGGCCGAATTAATATTTCCAATTCCAAACAGAACGGAGAAGCTGGATACCACGACCTCCTTCGCCGACAGACCGGATATCAGCGCCACCGCGATTCTCCAGTCCCCAAGGCCTGCAGGATTCAGAACCGGCACCAGAACCCGCCCGATCATAGCGGCAAAGCTATTGGAAACATCCTCCACAAATCCGGACGGTCCGCTGTTCAACACAAACCACAGGACAATGGAAGCCAGGAATATGGTGGTCCCCGCCTTGCTTAAGTAATCCTTTACCTTATCCCACACATAGATGGACACCGTGCGCATATTCGGCGTCTTATACTCGGGAAGCTCAATCAACAGGGTATCCTCTTCCCCGCCCTTTGACATCCGGTGCGTCACATGGGCTACCGCTATGGCTACGACGAGTCCGATCAGATACAGGGAATAAGCCACGATCAGCGCATGCCGCGGGAAAAACATCTCCGCAAACAGAACGTAAATGGGCAGTCTGGCCGAACACGACATAAACGGTGTTATCAGAATGGTTCTTCTTCTGTCCTTTTCACTCGGCAGAGCCCTGGCCGCCATGACGGCAGGCACGGTGCATCCAAAGCCTAACAGCATGGGTAAAAATGCCTTGCCGGAAAGCCCTACCCGCCCCATTGTCTCATTCATGACATAGGCAACTCTGGCCATATAACCGCTGTCCTCCAGAAAGGCCAGCGCCAGAAACAGGATAAAGATATTCGGCAAAAATGTCAGAATTCCGCCAACACCGGCCACAATACCATCCACAACCAGGGACGTGATCCATTCCGAAGCATGAATATTCTGAAGGAAATACAGCGTACTGCCCGAGAGCCAGTCGAGACCGACTTCAAAAAATCCCTTTAAGAAATCACCGACCGTGAACGTCAGAAAGAATACCATTGCCATGATCCCTAAGAAAATAGGAATTCCCCAGATTGGATGCGTTAAAAACTCGTCAATCTTATCGGTCGATGCGGCCTTTGATTCCTTGTTGACCAGACACTCCTTTATAATCTCTTCTATGTAATCGTATTTCTGATTGATAATCTCTTTCTCGTAATTATGATCAATGATGTTATTTAAATCTACCGGATGATCATTCCATACGGTCTCATCGTATTCCATAAACTTGATGGCATGCCACCGTAAATTGTCCATCTCCCCATAGTGGGCCTTAAGCACCGTCTCCACCTTGGAAATCTTGTTTTCGATCCGGGGGGTATACTTGACTACCGTGCCCTGAGGACCTTCCTCGTAGTGGTGAACCACGGCGTGCATCAGCACATCCAGGCCGGTACGCTTTCTGGCCGATACCGGTACAACAGGAATGGAACCCAGCATCTCAGGAAGGCGGTGCAGATCGATTTCCATCCCGCGGTCCTCCACGATATCCATCATATTCAAAGCGAGGATTACCGGTTTCTTCAGTTCCAGAAGCTGAAGGGTCAGATAAAGATTTCGTTCCAGTGAAGAGGCATCCACTACATTGATGATGACGTCGACTTCCCCATCCTCGATGCATTTTCTTGTGACTTTCTCCTCGATGGTATAGGAAGTCAGGCTATAAATTCCTGGTGTATCAATGACACGGATCGGCCGTCCTTTATAGCTGGTTTCACCTTCCACCCGCTCCACCGTAACTCCGGGCCAGTTTGCCACCTTTAATTTTGCTCCTGTGAAGGCGTTGAACAGCGTTGTCTTACCACAGTTCGGATTTCCGACGAAGCCTACGTTAATCACCCTATTCTCATCACTCATGGTCTGCGGCCTCCCTGATCTCAATTCCCTCTGATATTCTGCGCCCTAACGCCAGACGGGTACCCCTTACCTTTATAATCACGGTCCCACTGCCTTTTTTATTCATCAGGGTTACCGGCGTCATCTCGTTGACGCCGAGAGCCTCCAGCCGCCTCGTAATCGTGTCATCCACCATTACGCTGTAGACAATATATGTCTTACCTATTTCGCCTTCGTGCAATTTCATTCTGTTCTCCTCCGGACTGCCGCTTCAAATGTATTTCCCCTATTTTATAAAACGGAAAAACCAGGCCTCACAATCGCAAGCCTGGGCACCTCATATATTCCGGCGTCCATAGAAATTCTACACTTATTGAGAATTATTGTCAATATCAAATGCTACTGACTTTCTATGTTTTAGTTACCGTTCGCAGCCCTGTCTGCCTCAGCTTCCCGGTCTGCCCCGGCTGGCTCA
>OWIW01001242.1_pt1 | contig 14366 bp, 6 predicted proteins | sample 2433821 | NCBI WGS metagenome assembly OWIW01 (sample SAMN05065751, study PRJEB22554) | human gut metagenome | biome: ENVO:2100002; feature: ENVO:00000062; material: ENVO:00002003 | host: Homo sapiens | place: USA | reverse complement strand
CTTTATTATCTCCATTTTACTATGTTTTTTATCCATAGTCCAGTAATTCCCGCCCCCGAACCTGCATACATTACTAAAAAGAATGTGGGAGTTTTTTTCATGCCAGTCTGTGATTTTAATCCCGCCTCGGAAGAGTACGGGGACTTTATCATACACCACAACAACAGTTCTCCGGAAGACATCATCCTGCAGCAGCAGGCGGGCTGTATCGATTATGTCGATCAGGAATTTGCCATTGTATATAGTCTGCTGGAACCGCTCCTTCCTATCACCACAAAAAAATATACTTATACCGCCATTCCCACGCTCTATACCCTGCTCGATACCACCAGCATGGAAGCCTCCGGCATTATCCAGACCTTTGAGCAGCCAACGCTGAATCTGCGTGGGGAAGGCACCATGATCGGCTTCATCGACACAGGAATCGACTACCGCAATCCGCTGTTCCGGCTCCCGGATGGCAGCTCCCGGATTCTCGGTATCTGGGACCAGACGCTTCCCGCGCCCATAGGCACCATGGACGCTCCCTTTGGGATTCCCGCTGCCGTACCGGCCATGAGCTTCTCCTACGGGCAGGAATTTTTAAAACCTCAGATCGATGAGGCGCTGCTCTCTCCTGACCCGCTCTCCATCGTTCCTTCCACCGATACTTCCGGACACGGCACCTTTATGGCGGGTATCGCGGCAGGCGGAGCGACTGCAAACGAGGACTTCACAGGCGCCGCCCCCAAATGCTCCATCGGAGTCGTGAAGCTGAAACCGGCCAAACAATATCTCCGGGATTTTTACTTACTCCCTGAGGACGCCATTGCCTATCAGGAAAATGATATCATGATGGGAATCAAATACCTGGAGCTGCTGGCGCTTCGGCAGGGCCTTCCTCTCGTCATCTACATCGGACTTGGCACGAATTACGGAAGCCACGACGGCACTTCGCCTCTTGGCCTGGTCTTAGGCAACATCGGGCGTCTTGTAGGAGTCTCCGCCGTCCTCCCGGCCGGCAATGAAGCAGGGCTGCGCCATCATTACATGGGACGTCTGCTGAGCGGCCAGGAATACGACGACGTGGAAATACGGGTAGCCAGCGGGGAACGCGGCTTCTTCCTTGAGCTGTGGGCAACGGAACCGGAACTCTATACCGTAGGATTCGTCTCCCCCACAGGTGAGGCAATCCCGCGGCTTCCCATCGGGCTGGGGGCGGAAATCACGGTTCCATTTACCCTGGAGCAAACGGTTATTACCATCAACTACCGTACCTCGGAGATCGGTTCCGGCAGCCAGTTTGTCCTGATGCGCTTCGACGCTCCGACCGCAGGAATCTGGCACGTCCGTGTCTACAATTCCTTATTTATCACCGGAATCTTCCATATGTGGCTCCCCATCCAGGGTTTCATCGACGAGGATACCTTTTTTTTGCGTTCCGACCCTGACACCACGATCACGGAACCGGCCAATGCTGCGGTTCCCATCACGGTCAGCACCTATAACCACATAAATAACAGCATCTACATCCACTCCAGCAGGGGATATTCCCGGGGCGGTTTAATTAAGCCGGACCTGGCCGCTCCCGGTGTCAACGTCTACGGTCCCGGACTGTCGCCGGGAGGAGCCGGTGAAACCTTCCCCATGACGCGGCGCACCGGCTCCTCCGTGGCTGCGGCCCATGTGGCCGGGGCGGTGGCCGACCTCTTCACCTGGGGCATCGTCCGGGGCAACAATCCCGCCATGAGCGATGCCAGTGTACGCGCCTATCTAATCCGTGGGGCAAACAGAAATCCAGCCTACACTTATCCCAACCGAGAGTGGGGATACGGTACGCTGGATCTCTATCAGACCTTTTTACGTATCAGAGAGTAAATTAATGATAGCCTCTCATTCGGATGAGAGGACCTCCGTTTTTATCGAGGTATGCTCTCGTAATGACGACGGAACCGATCTCGGGGTCCTTCGGGATTTCATACATGATATCCAGCATGAAATCCTCGATAATGGAACGAAGGGCCCTGGCTCCGGTTTCTTTTTTCATGGCCTGCTCTGCGATCCATTCCAGTGCGTCATCTTCAAATACAAGCTTTACTTCATCCAGTTCCAGCAGCTTCTCATACTGCTTTAATATCGCATTTCTCGGTTCCTTTAAGATTCTCACCAGCAGCTCCTTTGTCAGTGACTGCAGGGTAACCGTAATCGGCAAACGGCCCAGGAACTCCGGAATCATGCCGAATTTTCTCAAATCCTCGTTCATCACACGGCCTAAAATATTAGGATCCTTATCAAACTTATCCTTAAGCTCTGCTGCGAATCCGATAGAAGACTTATTCGTCAAACGCTCCTTAATAATGTCCTCCAGATCCGGAAACGCTCCGCCGCAGATAAATAAGATATTATCCGTACTGACGGTGGTCATGGGTGTGAGAGCGTTCTTCTGGTTGGAGCCGACCGGCACTTCCACATTACTGCCCTCGAGAAGCTTTAAGAGCTCCTGCTGAACCGATTCGCCGCTCACGTCCCGGCTGTTGGTATTTTTCTTTTTCGCGATCTTATCAATCTCATCGATAAAAATGATACCGCGCTGCGCCCGGTCCACATCGTTATCGGCCGCGGCCAGAAGCTTGGAGACCACGCTCTCAATATCGTCGCCTATGTAGCCGGCCTCCGTTAATGAGGTGGCGTCCGCGATGGCCAGCGGCACGTCCAGAAGCTTCGCCAGAGTCTTTACAAGATACGTCTTTCCGCTTCCTGTCGGCCCGATCATCAGAATATTGGATTTCTCAATCTGTACGTTTCCTTCCTCATCTCTCTTGTCGGAATCCACCAGGAAAACACGCTTATAATGGTTGTAAACCGCAACAGAAATTACCTTCTTGGCCTGCTCCTGTCCGATCACGTACTCATCCAGTCTCTGTTTGATCACATGGGGCGCCGGTATATCCTTTAAATCAAACTCCGGCTTCTTCGCCTCGGGAGTCCGTTTTTTGATCTTCTGCTTCTTCGGAATTTCCACGTCCTGATTAGTCAGATTGCCAAACTCACTTAAGTTTAAGTTCATGTAAGGCATATTCTGAATCTTCGACAGGTCAAATCCTCCCTGTGTCACCGAGTCAAATGCCTTCTGCATACAGTCATGGCAGAGATTCATCCCGCCCATGGTAACCATGGGACCGGTCTTACTCTCCGGTCTGCGGCAGACGTAACAGATCTTCTCATACTCATCATCGTCCTTCACAGGCGTCTTTCCCGCCTCTTCCGAAACAGCCTTGCCGCCCTCGTCTCTGTCCTTTGTCTCTTCCAGATATTCTTTATCTTCCAAAATTTAATCTCCTTTTATATGTTAAGTTATATGTGATTGTTATATGTTGTCGGTATGCGTTGTTGTTATATGTTAGCGCTATGCGTTGTCGCTATATGTTATCGCTATGCGTTGTCGTTATGTGTTAGCGCTATGCTTCATCGCTATGTGTTATCATTATGCGTTATCGCTATGTGTTATCATTATGCGTTATCGCTATGTGTTATCATTATTCGTTATCGTTCTGTCCGCCGTATTTCACTGCCGGCACACCTGTTCATTATAAATCATTTACTTTCATCCTACAAGAGCACTGCCGCATTTTAGACTTTTTTAACAACTTCCTTCCATTCTTTTCCGTAACATGGTAAAGTGCTGGGGTAAAGAGTCCAACAAGCCAGACTTATGCGCCGGAGCACGGTCGCTTCAGCGGCCATATCTCCTTAGCGCGCAGTGTGCAGCCCCCGAAAGGGTTTTATTTCATAAGACGAATTTTCCCTTCCAATCAAAAAACGCGCGGAGAAGACTCTTTCAGCCTTCTCCGCGCGCCTGCGCGCTGTTACTTCCCTGAATCGGCCGGTCTCTTCCTTATCAGTTCACGGAATTCTCTACCGGTTTCTTATCCAGTGTAATATCTACATTTCTCTCCACATACTGACCATTTTCCAGAGACTGTACCGTTACGGTAACGGTTGTTCCACCCTCATAGTATTTCAGCATGTTGGTTAAATCATCGTATGTCTTGATGCTCTGTCCGTCAAATTTAGTAATGATATCTTTTTCGCGGAGGTCAGACTTGGAAGCTGCGCCGCCTTCCACGATCTTATAGATGAAAACGCCCTGTGGCATGCCAAGCTGCTGGCTGGTTGCCGCATCAATGTTCTTGATCTGTACGCCTAAATACCCCTGCTCTGTATCTGCCACCTGAGTCCTGGTCTTCTTTGTCATCAGAGTATCAATAATATTCTGAGCCTTGGAGATCGGAATTGCATATCCCATGCCTTCTACTTCTGTTGAAGAATACTTGGCTGAGTTGATGCCAATGACTTCGCCCTGCATATTTAAAAGTGCGCCGCCGCTGTTGCCTGGATTGATGGCTGCATCTGTCTGAAGAAGATCCCTGCTCACGCCGTCTTCTGTCTGTACAGTACGGTCGAGTGCGCTGATATATCCGACTGTTACGGACTGACCGTAACCGAGTGCATTACCGATTGCCACAACGCCCTGGCCTACCTTGATATTATCGGAATTGCCGAGGCTGGCAATGGCGATCTGGCTCAGTGTATCGGACGGAATATCCTTAAGTGCCACTGCAATCACTGCTAAATCGCTGTCTGCGTCTGTTCCTTTGATCGCGGCATCCACAGGAGTCTGATCAATGAAGGTTACCTTCAGTTCTTCGGCGCCCTGTACCACATGATTATTTGTAACGATCAGAAGTTCATCATCATTCTTTCCTACAATAATACCGGAACCGCTTCCTACGCCCTCTCTCTGCATCGGGCCGAAGAATGTCTGGCTCTCATAGATTACTTTGCTCGTAATGGCAACTACTGACGGCATTGCCTTATCAACAATCGCAGATACGTCCATATTGGCAGCCATTCCACTTACCTGACCTGATGTGCTGTCCGAAGATGCAGCCGCTGAACCATCTGATGACGGTAGTGTCTCAGCCTGGCTGATCTCCACCTGATTTCTCTGATTGTAGCTGCCAGCCGCCCAGTTGATTCCAACCATGGTACTTCCGGCTACCACACCGAATACCAGAGCTGCGCCTACAATCGCTGCCGCTCTCTTTGCAAAACCTGATTTCTTCTTCGGCGGCTTCGGTCCTTCCGGAACGGGTCCCTGCGTCATTCTCTGATACTGGTGCTCCTGATAATGCGGAATTCCCTGCTGCCCGCCATAGGACTGCTGATTCTGTGACGTCTGCTGATAACCATAGGAGGAACGGTATGCGTTTTGGCTTTGACCGTTCTGGTTTCCCTGATATGCGTTCTGCCCGCTCTGGCTTCCCTGATATGCGTTCTGTCCACTCTGGCTGCCCTGATATGCATTCTGGCCGCTCTGGTATGGGTTCTGTCCCATCGGCTGCGCAGGTCTGTATGTCTGCTGATTCTGAGCCTGGTTCATTCCCTGACTCTGGTTCACGCCCTGGCTCTGGTTCATGCCCTGATTCTGATTCATCCCCTGGCTTTGATTCACGCCCTGGCTCTGATTCATTCCCTGGCTTTGATTCACGCCCTGGTTCTGATTCATCCCCTGGCTCTGGTTTTCCGTATAGGGCTGCTGTCCATATACGGATCGGCTCTCCTGTCTTGTGTACTCCGGCTGAGTCTCTTTACTCTCATAGCCGTTTTCACGTGCTGCTTCTTCCGGGTCCGGATCTCTCATTGTAAAGTTCGTTGTAATAGGTTCTTCTTTATGTTCTTCAGGAGTCGTACGGCCCAGATCGTTGTTTTCATTTTCGTTATACATAAAAACTATCCCCTTTCCTGTTTCCTTTGTTTTCTTTTGATATTTGAAGTCTATCAATGAAATGTGACTATTTTGTGATAAAATTATATTCAATATGTGAAAATCGCAAAAAAAGACATCTTCCGGGTTTTTAAAGTCCTGAAAGATGTCTTTTTGAATGTCTTAAGTATGCTTTATGCCGCGTTTGGCGGTGGTACCGTGATTACATCATCGTTCCCTGAACCGCCCGGCTGTACGGTTCCTCCGCCTCCCGGCCCTGCTGAACCGCCCGGTCCCGGAGATGTTGTCTCCGGTGCGCTGGTGGACTCATGAGGCGCCGTCGTAGGCTTTACGCCAGGTCCCGTGCTGGAATCCGACGATTCCGTGGTCTCATCTCCCGGTGAGGAAGGTTTAACCGCCGATGTCGTCTCTCCCGGTTTCGTCGGACTGGTTGGCTTCGTGCCATCTGCCGTGGTTTCTCCCGGCTTCGTCGAACTGGTCGGTTTCGTGCCGTCTGCCGTGGTTTCCCCTGGTTTCGTCGGCTTCGTACCATCCGCTGTGGTCTCTCCCGGTTTCGTTGGCTTCGTGCCATCCGCCGTCGTCTCTCCCGGTTTCGTCGGCTTTACAGGATCTCCGTTCTCATCCGTCTCCTCGATCGATGTGCCCTCTGATGTGGACTCCCGCTCGTCAATCTCATCGGATTCCTTCGTCGTTTTCTTTGTCTCATCCGTCTCCTTCGTCTCTTTTGGAACGTATCCCTGATCCGTCGGAACATGATCTACACTGACTCCCTTTTTATACATACCGGAATCAGCCGAGATCTTCGCACTGATCTTCTTCACCAAATCAGTCGTCTGGTATCCCTCTTCTCCATACAGGAATTTGTGGAGTTCCGTTACATTCGACTCCAGCGTCTGAGGAATAACACAGTCTCCCTTCTTACCCATAATCATGGAATCCCGGGCAAATGGGAAGCCGCCGGTTTCACCGATATGGTATTTGCCGATATCGAGAATCAGGCTGGTTAAATCGCTGAATGACAGCGATGTCTCGACCTGTTCCACTTCCATCAGAAGAATCCGGTTCAAAAGGCCGAGATCGGCCTGTTTTGCTTTTTCAAATGCCTTCTGAATAACCAGACGCTGACGCTCTGTTCTGGCATAGTCCGTATCCATCAGACGGAGACGGCCATAAGCAACTGCCTGGATTCCATCCAGATGCTGGACACCCGCCGACTTAAGCTGAGTGGACGGCACGCCGGTCTTTTGTACAGTCTCTGTAATAAAGGAATTGATGTAGCGAAATTCTGCCTTACTGATATCGATTCCATCGATACCGCCCAGCATATTGATGCCATCTGCCACAGATTTCCAGTTAAAGGTCACATAGTCCTCGATATTTAAATCCAGGTTCCGGTTCAGTGCCGCCAGCGCCTGCTCGGCGCCGCCGTTCGCATAGGCGGAATTGATTTTATTATAAGTTCCGCCGCTGCTGGTGTTTAAATACGTATCACGGAAAACGGATACCAGCTTAATCTCTCCCGTATCGCGGTTGATGTTGCAGAGCATGATCACGTCGGTATTCGTTCCCTTATGTACGTTTCCATCTCTGCTGTCCACACCAAACACAGCGATTGTCATATATCCCTGCATATGTTCCGTCTTAGCGACAGGCAGTTCTGTATTCTTTACCTTGCTCTTGTCAAAATCGTTGGAATGAATCAAGGAACTGTTTAATCGCAGCGCATAACCATAAAACCCAATGCAAATCAGTGTCAGCACTTCCGCTACTGCCATAACAATGATTCTTCTGATTTTTTTCTTCTTCGCAGCCTGTGCCGCCGAACGGCTTGCTGCTGCCCGGTTCGCTGCGTCCTGAGGCTTCCTTCCTCCCATTCCGCCTGAACCGCTTCCGCCGTCACCGATCTGAAGCGAGGCTCCCTGAAGCGCCTGACGCCTCGGCTCATAGCCGGAGGTTCCTGAGGATCTCCCGGCGCCGCCCTGAGACTGTCCATTCCCGGAAGGTCTTCCAGTTGTTCTCGCCATTCCGCCCTGAACCGGATTTCCTCCGTCCGGTCTTCCGCCTTCCTGTCGGGCCCTGCCATTTCCATTACCCGCCGCTCCGGCCTGTCTCATACCGCCCTGGGTCTGTCCGTTTCCTGCATTCCTCGATCCGTTTCCTAAACTGCCCTGCGGCGCACCGTTTCCTGTATTTCTGGCAGTTCCGCCCTGGGGTACGCCATTTCCGGATTGCCTGACGTTTCCGTCCTGTATTCCACCGTTTCCTGCGGCCCTGGAGTTTCCTCCCTGCATTCCGCCATTTCCTGCGGCCCTGGAGTTTCCTCCCTGCATTCCACTATTTCCTGTGGACCTGGAGTTTCCTCCCTGCATTCCGCTATTTCCTGCGGCTCTGGAGCTTCCTCCCTGCATTCCGCCATTTCCTGCGGCTCTGGAGTTTCCTCCCTGCATTCCGCCGTTTCCTGCGGCTCTGGAGCTTCCTCCCTGCGCACCGGCACTTCCTGCTGTTCTGGCGCTGCCGCCCTGCATCCTGGTGTTCCCGCCCTGCGGTCCGCCGTTTCCCGATGCTCTGCCGGTACCTGCGGAAGGCCGGCCATATCCCTGCGCACTCTCAGACGGGCGGCCCATGGGTCTTCCCGTCTGCTGTCTTCCATATGTGTCACCGTCCGCATCGCTATATCCTGCGGTACTTAAGTCATCATCCAGATAGTAAGCATCTTCCGAAGTTCCGTGTTCACTGTTTCTGGCCCTGCTCCGCCCATTCGGGCCGGAAGCGCGGTCTAACTCATCATCGTATTCCTTGCTCATGTAAATAACCTCATCCTCTGGTGCCTGCTGTACCGGACATTACTCAGTACGCATTTTTATTGATAAACCCTTTGAACACAGTAAGAAACAAAATCTTAAAATCAAATCCAAGGGTCCAGTTCTCGATGTAATATAAATCGTGCTCGATTCGTTTCGTGATGGAGGTATCTCCACGGTAGCCGTTGACCTGCGCCCAGCCGGTAATCCCCGGACGGACCTGATGCTTAATCATATACCGCGGTATCTCCTCTTTAAACTTCTCTACAAACAGCGGACGCTCAGGTCTCGGTCCCACCAGGCTCATATCGCCCATCAGAACGTTAAAAAACTGAGGCATCTCGTCAATACTGGTCTTTCTGATAAACCGGCCGACCGGTGTCACACGCGAATCGTGGGGCGTCGTCCATTTGCTCTTCTCCTCAGAAGGCGCCTGAACCACCATGGACCGGAACTTGTACATCTTAAATGGTCTGTTATGAAGTCCCACCCGTTCCTGGCTGTAGATCAGCGGTCCCGGGGAAGTCAGCTTGATAAGCACAGCCGTCACCAGCATCACCGGTGAAAACAGCACAAGCGCAACAATGGCGCCGAAGATATCAACAATCCGCTTCATGATGGCGTTGACCGGATCGGTCAGCGGCACGTGCCTGATGTTGATAACCGGCAGCCCCTGTAAATCCTCCGTATAGGGACGGGTCGGTATGATATTATTATAATCGGGAATAAATTTGGTATGGACGCCTGATTTTTCACAGGAAGCCACGATTTTTTCCAGGTTTGCATATTCGTCAATGCTCAGCGTGATGGCAATCTCATCGAGAGAATTGAGCGCCAGGATCTCATCCAAATCGCTCACCGTGCCGATCACATGGATCGACTTATACTCGGTTCCCCATTCCTTATGGTCATCCAGGATGCCCTTGACCTGATAGCCCCACTCCTGATTCTGCTGCACCCGGTCGATAAAGCCTTCCGCGGCGCGGCTGTAACCAATGAGCAGAATATGCTTCTGATTATAACCCTTGGAACGCATGGAATGAAGTACGTAACGGATCAGATTCCGCTCCAGCGTTTCCAGTATGATGTTAATCGCGAAGAAATAAAATACCATTCTCTTCGAGAAGTTCCAAAAGTATGGGTTCTTGTTAAGAAGAAACAAGACCATGGTAACAAGCAGAAACCCAATAAGATTGGCCTTACAGATATTGGCAAACTCATATCGCCTCTGCTGCACCCGTTTCGGCGCATAGAGGTGGAATATACCATAAAGCAGCAGATATCCCGGTACAATTATGATGAGCGCAGCAAAATAATACTGCGGTGCCAGCAGCTTCTTTTCAGGGCTGAATAACCGGTTTCCCATAAGCAGGATAAACCACGCCAGAGCATAGGAGGCGATAATAACCAGCCCATCCAGCACTACATGAAATCCGTTCAGTTTTTTCTGATTGTCCTTTATCATAGCAGCATAACCTTCCTGTCGTACGACGAAAACCTAACTTGTCCATGATAATTTCTCGTATATTATACATGATAATGTACCATGATGCCATTAAATAATTCTTAAATCGCCGTAAGTTTTTTTAATCTTCTCTTGAGAAATTCCCACACATAGAGAAGTGTGCCGGTAAAAAGTTCCCACTCAATCTGCAGATAATTCCCGATATGTTCTGCCCGGAACGGCACTTTTTTACATTTTCCCAGGGTCTTAATTCCCTCGGAAAAGCCTTCCGCGTAATCGGCAGCAAAGCCCATTTTTTTGAAAAACAGGTATTTAATACCGGTCCCGATCAAAAGGAACGGCAGATTAAACAGCAGCTGAAGAAGCGGCATGTTCTTATAATTCAAATAGAGATTGTTTCTCGCCGCCAGTTTTACCTTAAAGGAATTGTACTTGGAACCGCTGGTTCCGCTTCCCACGTGGTAAAGCTCTGCGGCAGGGCAGTAAACATTGTCGTATCCGTAGATCCGCGCCCGGTAGCCGACATCAACATCCTCCAGATAGGCAAAATGCGACTCGTCAAAGTATCCAATCTCCTCGAAGACGTCCCTCCGGTAGATCGCCGCCGCCGCGCAGGCTGCAAACACCCGGCAGGGCTTTTTATATCCGGCAACCGGCTGTCCGACGCCTCTCTGGAACGCCCAGCCGAGCAGGCTGTACATGTCCCCCGCATCGTCCATCAGCTCCTTATGATGCAGCTGGATGATCCGGCTGCTCACAGAAAATATCTTCGGAGACCGCTCGATCATCCGGATCATTTCCCGGATATAATCCGGCTTCGGCTCCGTATCGTTATTTAACAGGATGACATAGGGCGTCTCCGCTTTTTTGATGCCAATATTGACCGCGCCCGGAAATCCAATATTCTCAGGAAGAAATACCGAAGGAATTCCACTCTCCTTCAGCCACTCCACGCTTCCATCCGTCGAACCGTTGTCCACCACCAGCACATCAAAGTTTTTCTCACTCTGTGCCTCCAGGGCTGCAAAACACGGTTCCATAAATTTTAGGCCATTATAGTTTGGAATAACGACTGTTACTTTACCTGCCATCTCATACCTCCAGCCGATAAGGCTCCCCGATTTTCTCCTTGCGCAGGTCGCGTAAGGCAAAGTTGGATTTGCGAAGCGTCAAGTTAGGATTGTAATATGGATCTCCGTCCTTTAAAATATCCGGCCACCTGTCCGCAAACAGCTTAATCTCCCGGTTAAACCGTTCCACCTTCTCCGGCGTATCCTCCAGCCCCCGCGATTTGGACTCATAGTGGTAGAAAAGCGCATACGGCGCATATACCACAAGCTTGCCCAGGGACCGGATCTTCATACAGTAATCGATATCATTAAACGCAACGGCTAACTCCTCCGCGAAGCCGCCAGCCTTTTCAAACAGCGATTTCTTGCTCATCATGCAGGCCGCTGTCACCGCGCTGTAATCCTGAGCACACATAGCCCTGTTGAAATAGCTGCTCTCCGCCCGGTGCAGGCCGATAAAGGTATGACCGGCGATGCCGCCGAATCCCACGACCACTCCCGCATGCTGAATCGTATCGTCGGAATAGAGAAGTCTGGCTCCCACGATTCCCACGTCATCTCTCTGACAGAAGCCCAGCAGCTCCTCAATGCTCTCGGGATTAATCAGCTCCGTATCATTGTTTAAGAACAGGAGATACTCTCCCGAGGCCGCCGTCACACCGAAATTATTGATTGCAGAATAGTTGAATTCCCGCTCCCATTTTACCACATGTATGAAATCAAACTCTTTCTGAATCCGCTCATAATATTGGAAGGTCTCCGGTGACCTGCTGTTGTTCTCCACGATGATAAATTCCAGATTTTTATAGGTGCCCTTCTCAATCAGGGAACGCATGCAGACATCGAGATCCGCGGTATGATCCTTGTTCGGAATGATGACTGAGACCAGAGGATTCCCGGTTATCTCGAATTTCGTATGGTAGATTCCGTAGTCCACGCCCTTTTCCACAGACAGCGCCCGGATTCCCATGCGTTCATAATGAGCCTGAATAGCCCGCGCTCCCGCCTCGAAGGCGTAAAGCTTGCTCTCCGGATTGCTGGAGGTGGAATTCTGATGGCAGCGCCAGTGATACAGCGCCTTCGGCACATGGTAAATCTTTCTGGCCTTCTCCGTGCAGCGGAAAATGAAGTCGTAATCCTGGGCTCCATCAAACTCTTCTAAAAAGCCCCCGACCTCATCTAATAATTCCCGGTTTACCACGAATAAATGGCAGATATAGTTCACACTCGTCAGCAGATCCGGATTAAAATCTGGCTTGAAATGCGGTTCAAACAATTCCCCGCCGTCAATATCCAGCTTATCCTCATCCGTATAGACCACGTCGATCTCCGGATCACGGTTGATCGCCTTCACACACTCAAACAGCGCATCCGGCGCCAGCGTGTCGTCGTGATCGGCCAGAACGATGAAATCGCCCTTCGCCATATCGATGGCAGCGTTGGTATTTCCCGCGATTCCCTTATTTTCACCCAGAACCACGTAGCGGATTCTCTCGTCCTTCATGGCATACCGCTTAAGCACGCGCTCCGCGCTCTCGCCTCTGGGGCTTCCGTCCGCCACGCAGACCTCCCAGTGCTTATAGGTCTGTGCCCTTAAGGAATCCAGCATGGCCGCCAGATACCGCTCCGGCGTCTTGTAAGCCGGAATCACCACGGACAGCTTCGGCATATAATCGAATTCCATCGATTTCTGCGCCTCCAGCTCTTCGTCACTCGTCTTTGTCAGCTGGTACCATTCCGGATAATCGTAATCACTGTCAATCCCCTGAAGCTTGTGGCTCGACTTCAAAAGAAACGCTTTTAAGCCGTTTTCCTTCCAGAACTCGATTGCCGAATGGAGCGTCTCCTTATTCATCATACTCTTTAGCTTCGCGTGCTTCTTATGCGCGGAGCTGTTGTGCTTCTCGATGATCTCCGTGTTCAGCTTCACCCTGGAGGTCTTTCCGTCACACCGAATCACCAGAAAACGGTCCTCGTTATCATCTCTCACGTAAGGAATGCGGATGTCAAATCCGAAGTCCTTCTCATATACGGTCTTAAAATAGTTCTGGCTGACGTCATCGCGGCGCACCGGAACGTACTTAAACTCCACGTTCTTCTGATTCTCATCCTGGACAGTGAATAAAACCTCTGCTTCCGGACTGCTTCCGATCACCCAGCCATTTAATACGATTGAATTTTCGCGGATACGCGCCACATCGATCTTGTATTTCATACGTTCTCTCCATCCTCTAAGGAAGCCGCGAAAAGGTCCGCGTCCTCACAGTTTTCCAGGCCGTCTTCCTCTTTTTCCGCCGCATTTCCCGCCGCAAAATTAAGTCTCTCTTCCTCAATGACGAGCGGCCGCTTCATCACCCTCGCATTGATGGACAGAATATATTCTCCCATAAGGCCGATAAAGAATATCTGCACGGACCCCAGGAAACACATGCCTATGAGCACCGGCGCCATACCTGCCGGAAAACGGTCCCAGTACATCAGCTTCATGACCAGATAGACCACAGCCACCACCATGCTGATGAGAGAACAGATGCTTCCGAAAATAGTCGCCAGACGAAGTCCCGCCTTCGTATAGGAAGTAATGCTGAGCATTGCCGCATCGTAAAGCTGGTAAAAATGATTTTTCGTCTCACCCGCCCGCCGTTTTGGCTGCTCATAGGGAATCTGTTTGATCTTGAAACCGAGTTCCGCGACGATACCTCTGAGGAACGGGGTCGGATCGTCCAGATTCCGCAGCACTTCGATAAAATCCCTGTCATACAGACCGGAACCGGTAAACTGCTCGATCTGCTCCACGTCAGACAGCTTCTTCATCATCTTATAGTAACAGCCCCGCAGCCAGTACATCAGCCGGTTTTCCTTGCTGCTGGTCTTGATTCCTATGACAATTTTATATCCCTTTTCCCACTCATGGACGTACTGCGGAATCAGCTCCACCGGGTCCTGGAAATCCGCTACCATCTCGATCACGCAGTCTCCCGTGATCTGAAGCATCCCGTAATACGGGGAGTTAAACTGCCCGAAATTCCGTGCATTAAAGATCGCCTTAATCTTCGGATTCTCATCACACAGCTGTCTGATTAAGCTCCTTGTATGATCCTGCGAGTCATTGTCGATGAAAACAAGTTCGTAATCGTACTCCGGAAGGTCCTTCTGAAGCGTTTTAATGACCGCCTCGCTGATCGGTACGACATTCTCCTCCTCATTGTAACATGGAATCAATACGCTAATTTTCTTCATCCTGGTGCTCCATTTCTCTCTTT
>OWIW01001235.1_pt1 | contig 14414 bp, 9 predicted proteins | sample 2433821 | NCBI WGS metagenome assembly OWIW01 (sample SAMN05065751, study PRJEB22554) | human gut metagenome | biome: ENVO:2100002; feature: ENVO:00000062; material: ENVO:00002003 | host: Homo sapiens | place: USA | reverse complement strand
TCGGCAGCGTCAGATGTGTATAAGAGACAGCTGGTGAAGTTTGACCTTTTTGTTCCTCCGACAAGGGAAGAACAAGAAGCTATAGCGACGATCCTATTTGATATGGATACGGATATTCATAAACTTGAAGAGAAGCTCTCCAAGTATCAAAAAGTAAAGCAAGGCATGATGGAAGAACTCCTGACCGGCAAGGTCAGATTATCGTAAGGAGGTGCCTGTCAAATGAGTATTGGTGATGCCGAAATCAAAACACAGGAAAGAGTGATCCGCTTCTTTAAAGATCCGGAGATCTTGGGTTATCAGTACATTGGTAACCTGTCGGATTATCAGAATAAGAACATCAAGGAGGATCGCCTGCGCCAGTATCTTCGACTGAAAGGCTATGCGGAAAAACTGATTGATGCTGCCGTTATGCAGCTTCAGCAGGAAGCAGGGAATCTTTCTCGTGGGGTCTATGATGCCAATAAGACTGTGTATTCGCGGTTGAAGTACGGCATTCCGGTCAGTGAGAGCCCGGAGGAGCCTCCGGTGACAGTTGAACTTATCGACGAGGCCAATCCGCTGAATAATGACTTTGCAATCGCTGAGGAAGTAACTGTTGTTGAGCAGCAGGAGAAGAGGCCGGATCTTGTCATCTACTTGAACGGTATTGCTGTGGCCGTTATCGAATTAAAGCGAAGCAGCATCTCCGTGTCCGAAGGCATCCGCCAGAATCTCACAAACCAGAAGGACTCCTTTATTCGAGGCTTCTTTACTACCATGCAGTTCTGTATGGCCGGAAACGAGTCGGAAGGCCTGCGCTACGGCACGCTTCTGACCGGAGAGAAGTTTTATATGGAGTGGAAGGATGACGGCTTCAAGGAACACGAGGAAGAGCGTGATCCGGTGGATATTCGTATTAGCGAAACCTGCGCAGGAATTGAAAATAAGCTCTTAAAGCAGATATATGCCATGTTCGATAAGGAACGTTTCATCGACCTTATCATGAATTTTGTCGTCTTTGATAAAGGCATCAAAAAGGTGTGTCGGTATAATCAGTATTTTGGTATCAAGCGTACCCAGCAGAGGCTTAATAATCTGAGAACGGAGCTTCATAATCCGAATAGAGATCCGGATAAACCGATGGGCGGCATCCTGTGGCATACACAGGGTTCCGGCAAAACGCTGACAATGGTGTGGCTTGCGAAGTGGATTCTGACACATTGGGCTGAGCTTAATGCCCGTGTCCTAATTGTGACAGACCGAGATGAGCTTGATGAGCAGATAGAGAAAACATTCACTGGCGTGGATGAAAATATTGCTCGTACCAAGAGCGGTAAGGACTTGCTGAATCGCCTGAATGTATATGATGATTCGCTGATCTGCTCTCTGGTGCATAAGTTTGGCCGTCGTGGCGGAGAAGCGACAGAAAATGACTACGATAAGTATATTGAAGAACTGAAAGCCTCCCTCCCTGCTGATTTCGAGGCAAAGGGAAATCTCGTGGTATTTGTAGACGAATGCCACAGAACGCAGTCCGGTAAGCTCCATACGGCGATGAAGACTATCATGCCGAATGCTGTATTTATCGGTTTTACGGGTACTCCGTTGCTAAAAAAGGATAAAAAGATCAGTATCGAAGTTTTCGGTACATATATCCATGCTTATAAATATAACGAAGGCGTGGCCGACGGTGTCGTGCTGGATTTGCGTTATGAATACCGTGATGTTCCGCAGGATTTGTCGTCACAGGATCGTGTTGATCAGTGGTTTGATGTAAAGACCAGAGGCCTCTCTTCTCGTGCTAAGGCAAAGCTCAAAGAGAAGTGGGGCACGATGCAGAAGGTATATAGCTCTCGCTCTCGTCTTGAAAAGGTGGCGTGGGACATCATTCAGGACTTTAATATGAAGCCGCGTCTGATGGATGGAAACGGAAATGCGATTCTTGTAGCTGATGGTATTCCTACGGCTTGTAAGTATTACGAAATTTTCCAACAGATGGGCTTTAAGAAGTGCGCCATCATATCTTCCTATACACCGAACAAGGGCGAACTGCGCACTGACACCGTCAGCGATGAGGATGATACTGAAACCTTCCTCAAATACGAGACATATTTGAAGATGCTGGGACTTGATCCGTCTGATCTTCCGAATGCAGGATCGGTTCAGGCCAAGGTGGAGGAATTTGAAAAGGAAGCAAAGCGGAAGTTTGTAGAGGAGCCCGCAAATATGAAGCTCCTTATCGTCGTGGACAAGCTGCTCACTGGATTTGATGCGCCTCCTTGCACCTACCTTTACATCGACAAGAGAATGCAGGATCACGGTCTGTTTCAGGCAATTTGCCGTGTCAACCGTCTTGATGATGATAGTAAGGACTTCGGTTATATCGTGGATTACAAGCAGCTGTTTGGACAGCTCCAGACTGCAATGAAGGACTATACTTCCGGCGCTTTTGAAGGATATGATCCAGAGGATGTAAAAGGACTTGTTAAGGATCGCCACGATGCTACGGTATCCTATTTTGAGGAAGTGTATGATGCCGTCGAAGAACTCTGCGAAGGCGTCGAGGAACCTCGTGGGGAAATCCAGTACATCCATTATTTCTGTGGTGTTTCCGGTCAGTCGGAGGAGAGCGACGAGATTTATGCACGCCTGAGAGAAAAACTCTATCGTCTGGTGAGCAGTCTTGTCAGAGCGTTCGCGGAAGCAAAACCATATCTGGTTGATGACATCTCATCTGGCAAACTGAATGAATATGACAAGAAGGTCACTTTCTACATTGAGTTGAAGAAAACCATCGGTACGGCCAGTGGTGACTTCCTCGATTTGAAGGCCTATGAGCCTGATATGAGAAAGATGATCGATAACTATATCACGGCAGCGGATGCTGAGAAGATTGGCGATTTTGATGATCTTACCCTATTGGATTTTGTAGCAAAGCAGGGTGAGACGCTTACCGGTGAAGGCGATAGCGGCCACAAAGAAGGTGCAGCAGAGGCCATCGAGAATAACATCCGTAAGAAGGTTATCGAAAAGGTCACTGTCAATCCGCGCTACTACGCAAAAATGTCAGAAATCCTTGATAAGCTCATTGAAGACCGTAAGCAGGGAGTTCTTGACTATGCTGAGATGCTTGAGAAATATATAAAGCTGGCTAAGGACGTTGATTGCCCGGAGGATAACGATAAATATCCGGAAAGCATCCGTAAGAGCAAGGCGCTCATGGCTATTTATGACAACACCGGCGAGGACGAGAAACTTGCCCTACGAATTCACAAAGCCGTGAAAAAGCAAGCACTGTCTGGTTTCAGGGATAATCAGGTTGTTGTCAGAAGAATAAAAAAGGTTCTCTTTGAGATTCTGGGTGATGATTCCGAGGTGGAGCGCATCTATAAGATCATTGAGAAACAGGAGGAGTATTAATGCGCATTGTCATTTCCGGGATTCCGATTGATGTGCAAAAAAAGAATATAAAGAATATGCACCTTCAGGTGAAGCCGCCGGATGGACATGTGGTAATTTCTGCGCCTTTATCCGTGGACGATAAAGCTATAGAGGCTTATGCCAGAACTCAGCTGGGCTTTATCAAGAGGGCTATTGCGCAGTTTCAGGATCAGCCAAGAGCATCGAAGCGACAGTATGTTTCCGGCGAGACGATGTATATCTGGGGGAAGCAATACTTTCTTGTCTTCAAGCCGGACAATCAAAAGAACAGCTTCGAGATTCAGAATCAGAATATTGTTCTATCCATGAGCGCCAAAAGTACCGTGAAACAGCGAGACGCTTATGTGAAAGAGGAATATAGGAAGATCCTAAAGGAAGAAATAGAAAAGCGTCTGCCTAAGTGGGAGACACAGACAGGACTTAAATGTGATTCTTGGCAAACGAAATATATGGTCACAAAATGGGGTGCCTGCAGCACAGATAAAAAGAAGCTGTGGTTCAACCTGCAGCTCGCCCAGAAACCGTATGCCTGCCTTGATTATATTATTTTGCATGAGCTTACACATTTAATCACAAGAAAGCATGATGCTACATTCATCGCACACATGGATAGGCACATGCCTAATTGGCGTGAAATACGTAAAGAGCTCAACGACAGCAGACTGGACTACTATGAAGCGCAGGATGAAAGCCCACTGCAGAAACTGATCGACCAATCTCGTTATGACGATATCCGGGATGCGGCCATAGCTTATATTCAAGAGGATCATTCTGGTGACACGAAAAGACTATCGGTCATTGATATGGAAATCGAGAATGTTATCCATATTGAACAGGCGGAGGATGGCGTGATTGCTTTCGATGTAATTGCATCATGCGATGTCGAAATGCCATCCGCATCTCGCAAGGGATATTTTAATGAGCGCTGGCTTAAGATCCATTGTCAGGTTACTCTTGGCATCGATATGAGCGGGTTCCGGATCATGTCTGTTGGTAATTGTGAGCCGCAAGAGGAATCTGATAATGACCGTCTGTCCGGAGAGCTGGTACCTATTATCTCTCGCGACCAGTTTGAAGGCGAGGCTGAGAAGTTCCTGACAAGGTATTGTTCGGAAGCACTGGATAAACCGATGAGGGTTCCAATCGAGACAATAGCCAGCGATATGAAACTACAGGTTATCGAAGATGTTCCTCTGTCAGATGATCTTACTTACTTTGGGACTATCATATTTGATAACGGGAATGTTCTCGATAAGCACCGGAAGATTACAATTCGCAATGCCAAACGAGGAACCGTTTATCTTGATCCGCGTGTCTCCTATGAGAGATCTGTAGGAACAAAGCGCACTACTCTGGCTCATGAATGTTTCCACTGGTACCGTCATCAGCCTTATCATGTGTTGATGAAAATGATAGGTGCTAACGATAATCTTGGAAGGGCTATCCAGTGCCAAATAGCTGCAAACACAACCGATTCAGATAAATGGAAGGCCGTAGACTGGATGGAGTGGCAAGCCAAAGGTGTCGCTCCGAGAATCTTGATGCCTGCGAAAACGACGCGCTTGAAGGTAGAACAGCTTCTTGCAGCTTATGGCGGGGCTGATGATGCGAGCATTGCAGCCTATGAGAATGTCATTGATGAACTTGCGGAGCTGTTCGATGTGTCGAGGCAGGCAGCCAAGGTTCGCCTGATGGATCTGGGGTATTCCAAAGCTGAGGGTGCATATCCGTTTGTGGATGGTCAGTATGTTCGCGGATATTCATTTGAAGCTGGTGCCTTGGATAAGAATCAGACATTCACTATTCCCTATGCCGATTTGTTTAAGGCATACTGCTTTGACCGTGAGTTTAAGAAGCTGATTGACAGCGGACAGTTTATTTTTGCAGATCGTCATCTCGTTCTCAATAACGAGAAATACATAGCGAGAGATCAGTTCGGGAATGCTACGCTGTCAGAATATGCGCTCTCGCACATGGATGAGTGCTGCGTCATCTTCTCGAAGGGATATAGTTATCAATCGAAATATCAAGGGGCGAGGTATTACACGCAGTTTATGCGTAATTCAGCGCCAGTTGAAAATCAGGTCGAGTATTCCTTCGAGCTTAATGCACACAACAAGGCACTTCTTGATCAGATCAAGAACGCAAAGCGCCGTTCTGAAGCATTACGCAGATATCCCGGCTCTTTTGCAGAGACACTGGTCGCGTTGCAAAAAGAGAAAAAGCTCTCAAATAAGCAATTGGCAGACCGCTCGCTTGTTGGCGAAAAGACCATACAGCGGTTGAGAAATGATGAGGAATACCCGACTTCAGTTCAGACAGTTCTTGCATTATGCGTAGGTCTGAAGTTGCCTTTGCCAGAGGCTGAGATGTTTCTCGGTAAAACGGATTTTAAATTGAATTCGATGAAAAACGAAGGTTACGTTTATCAATGTGTTTTAGCGGCCTGCGCTGAGAATTCGATTTATGAAATAAATGAAATGCTCAAAGAAAACGGAATTACACCTCTGGGGAGCGATCCCGATCTTCAGTGAGTCAAGGAGGAGGACTAACAATGGCAGTGCCAAAATACGATGAATTGATGAAGCCTTTACTGACAGCAGTAAAAGACGGTGAGGTCTATAAAATTAAAGACGTTACTGCCGTGTTAGCTCAACAGCTAAATTTATCAGCGGAAGACCTCGCAGAAATGCTTCCGAGCGGCAGGCAAACCGTGTTTAAAAACAGGGTCGGATGGGCGAAGACTTATCTGAAAAAAGCTGGACTCCTTGATAGTCCTGCCCGCGCTACTATTGTTATTACAGAAGCTGGAAAGAAGGTGGTTGCAGAAAATCCGGAGAAAATAGATTCCAAATATTTGGAACAGTTTCCTTCATTTGTAGATTTTGCATCCGCCTCTGATCCTACAAATGGAGATGATACAGTGCCTGTGATTTCAAAGCAGACGGATCTTACACCCGATGACCAGCTTGAAGACGCATACAAGCAGATTAATGCAAGCCTTGCATCTGATTTGTTGAGTGAAGTTCTGAAAATTTCACCATACACCTTTGAAAAGCTCGTTGTTGATCTTCTTTCGAAGATGGGATATGGAACTGTGGCTTACGGAAGTCATGCAACAGTCGCTTCCGGTGATGATGGAATTGATGGCGTGATCATGGAGGACAAGCTCGGCTTTTCTTTGATCTATATGCAGGCTAAGGAATGGGCACCGGATAGAGTCGTTGGACAGCCGGACATTCAGAGCTTTGTAGGTGCGATTGCCGGGAAGCACGGTGATGGACTTTTTGTTACAACAGCTAAATTCTCGCAGAAGGCTAAGGATTACGCAAATACTCATCACATTATTCTGATTGATGGTGAGAGACTTGCAAATCTGATGATTGAGTATAACTTCTGTGTGTCAACGAGGAAAACGTTCGAAATTAAGGCAATCGATACGGATGCTCTGGCTGAATATCAGGACGAGTAATTCGATTGCGAAAAAGCAGGAAGTTGGAGGGAATACATTATGGCAAATGAGCTGCAGCCATTGTCGCTGCTCTTTCAAAATAGATTATTCCGGATACCGGACTATCAGCGGGGTTATGCATGGCTGCAGCAGCAGTTGGTGGATTTTTGGGATGACCTTGTAAATCTTCAGGCTGACCGCTATCACTATACAGGTCTCCTGTCCCTTAAGCCTCTAAAAAGCAAGGAGACCATCAGTTGGGGCGAGGACTTGTGGCTGGTCGAGAACGGATATAAGCCTTGCCATATAGTCGATGGTCAGCAGCGCATCACCACGTTTGTCATTCTCTTGAACGAGATTGTGGGATTCGTGCGCAGCTTGGATGAGAACAAGGGCAAGTCTGATAAGGAAATCACGCTGGGGTATGAAACGGTCGAAGAGATCGTCTCAAAATACATCTGCCGAAAAAGACCGCCGAATGGAGTAGTAACAACATACCTTTTTGGTTATGAGGTCGATAATCCCAGCGCGGAATACATGAAATATAAGGTGTTCGATGAGCCGTATTCCGGTGCAGTGAATGAGACTTACTATACAAAAAATCTGAAGTTTGCAAAGAACTTTTTTGCAGAGAACATCAGAAAGCTATATGAGGAGTCCGGAGAAGGCGGACTTGAGGCAGTAAATACTCTGTACAAGAAGCTCACCCAGCGCCTGATGTTTAATCTCCATGAAATCGACGATGATTACGATGTGTTTGTAGCTTTCGAGACCATGAACAATCGTGGTAAGAAGCTGACGAATCTTGAATTGTTGAAAAACAGACTAATCTATTTGACCACGCTTTATGATGATGAGGTGTTTGACGAGAAGGACAAGTCTGCCCTCCGTAAGAAGATAAATGACGCTTGGAAGGAAGTCTACTATCAGCTTGGTAGGAACAAGAGTGTTCCTCTTTCCGATGATGACTTTTTGCGTGCCCATTGGATTATCTACTTCAGGTATTCCCGTAAACGTGGCGATGACTACATCAAATTCCTGCTAAGCAAGTTCTCTTCAAAGGGCATATTTGAAAAGGCACCTGTTCTTGTTGAGACAGAGGCCGAGTCGGTTATCAGCGATGATGTCACTGATGCAGACGACACGGAAGTTACTGAAACAGAAGAACAGGAAATCATAGAGGTATCCAAACTCCAGCCAAAAGAAATCGAGGACTATGTCAATAGCCTCAAAGATATGGCGAAGTACTGGTATGACACCTATTTCCCATTTGAAAGTGCTAATCTTACTCCTGAAGAGCAAAAACGAGTCGATAGGCTTAACCGTATCGGCATCGGACATTTCAGGCCGCTGGTTACTGCGGTCATCAGTCGGCGGGATATTTCTGCGAACAGCAGAGTTAAAATCTTTGAAGCAGTTGAGCGCTTTATCTTTGTTGCATTTCGCTTGGGTAATTTTAATGCATCCTATGGCAGCAGTGATTATTATCGAGCTGCGCGTCAGGTGTATGTGAAAGAAACGGATGTTGATGAGCTTTGCAAAGAAATATATGACAGGACAACGAACGATATCGATTTTGCCACGCAGAACTTTGTCACCAGAATTGAGAAATATTTTTCTACAGGGAATGGCTATTACGACTGGAACAGTCTGCGATACTTCTTTTATGAATATGAGGCTAAGCTGGCAGAGAAAAATAATATAGATCGTTTCTGCACGTGGTCAATGTTTACAAAGTCCGAGAAGGATAAAGTGTCTATCGAGCATATTCTCCCTCAGACACCGACGAAGTATTACTGGCGTAATATGTACCGGCAGTTTAAGGATTCAGAAATCAAGATGCTTTCCGGAGCACTTGGGAACCTTCTGCCGTTGTCTCAGAGCGTAAACTCGGCTTTGCAGAATGATAGTTTTGAGGATAAGAAGCATTCCAAAACCACAGGACGTCGCGGGTACGAGAATGGATCTCACTCAGAGATAGAGGTATCCAAGCTGCAGGATTGGACTGCATTTGAGATATACAGCAGAACTGAAAAGCTCCTCGTTTTCATGCAGGAACGCTGGAACCTGCAATTCGACGAAGAACAGTTGGAAAAGCTGATCGGCATTTCGTTCGTCAAAGATGGACGAGAAATCCCGGAGGAGTTGGAGGAAGTATCGGCAAACGTACCGGAATCCGAGGAAAGTGCAGAAGGCTCCGGAGATGATCAAAAACTGCAATTCTGGACAGCATTCGTAAACTATGCTTATGAGCACGGCAGATCAAGTGATATAGCAAAACAGAAAGCTGCTGGTCGTACATATTACGATGTGCACATAGGCGCGAACGGATATCACTTATTCTTTTCTATTCCCTATGGTAAACGAATCAAGATGGGCATCTACACCTATAATGTGGATACCTATAACCGTCTGAAGGAATTAAAAGACCAGATTGAGGCCGAATTTGATGAGAACCTAAATTGGGAATACTCAAAATCGACAGGTACAACACGTTCCATCGTTATTGAGGAGAAGGCTGATGTATTCAATCCAGCAGAGCAGCCGAAAATATTTGATTGGATCATCGACCATTTTGACCGGATCACGACAGCATTATCTATGGCCGGAGAGCATCTCAGTATAAGCGGTGATTCCTCTGAAACGAGGTTTGAGATCAGAAAACGTTACTGGACGTATGCCCTAACACAAATCCATGAGGCTCATGGTAATCCCGGCTCTTTCAGCAATGTAAATCCGAGTACGGACAATTGGATAAACGGCTTCTTTGGCATTGGAGGTTTCTACCTCTGCTGTGTTGCGAATTTTGACTCTGCACGTTCAGAGGTCGTATTTGCCAGAGCGGAGAGATCAGAGAATAAAGCAGCGTTTGATGCTCTTTACCAGCATAAGAGCGAGATTGAATCGAAGCTGGGAACGGAGCTTCAGTGGAACCGTGGAGATGATATCAAATCCTCGAAGGTATTTATTCAGCTTGATAATGTGAGCATTGAAAACGAGGATGACTGGCCACAGATGGCAAAGTTCCATGCAGAATGGTCAAAGAAGTTCTACGATTTGATTGTGCCGTATATAACGGTAGATTGGCAATAGTCCACTCAGGACGAGGAGCACTGATGGCAAATTTAAATTCTGAGAATCCGCACGTCGGACGCAAGTTCCAAGAATTTGTTCAAACGATTCTCAAAGAAAAATATAATACATTTTTTGAGCAAGAAGCAGCAATCCCCATCGGCAGACCGCCAAAGGAGCACAAGTTTGATCTTGCCAATGCAGACAGGTCTATCGTGGCTGAATGCAAATGTTATACGTGGACTGATTCCGGGAATGTTCCGAGCGCAAAGTTGATGGGCTTGGACGAGGCTGTATTTTACTTTGGCTTTCTGCCTTCTGGGACAAAGAAGCTGCTTTGTATGAAAAAAGCAGTGTTTCGTGGCAAGCAGGAAACACTGGCTGAGTATTATGTTCGAGCACATGGGCATTTGCTTGAAGATGTCTCTGTAATAGAAATTTCTGATGATGGAACAATCAAGATTGTCAGAGATGGATCATCGATCCCAGCAGAGGCATATTAGGGCTACGACAATGAAATCCCATGCACTTGCGGAGCCGTCAAAGGTTGAGGCGATTTAATGCTTGATAATATGAATGGAGAAAATGCATGGTTTTTAATACATTTATAAAATGTCAGGTTTGCGGAAGTATTACCAGAGTCCGATTACAGGTTGGATGGCAAGAAGAACATCCTATTGTTGTGGCTTGCGGTAAATGTGGTACTTCCTTATCTGGCAGCGTTAAGATAGGACAAGACCGACCGGGGCTAAAGTTTTCTTTTGACAATGCGGATGAAATCCCGGATGCTGAAGCTGATTACATGGTTGAATGCTCTGGTGAATTTCCGACCGTGAAACAAGGCAAAGCAGCGGAGTTGGAAGAAGTCGTCATTACTCCGTTTATCCGCTATATGAATCGTATGAAGACGGATGATTCATATGAGCAGTTCGGAAAAGCGGTATCACAGCTTAATGCAACAGAAAAGAAATGGAAGAGCTATAAAAGAATCATTGACCTCTTCAGAAGTAATAGTGAATACCTTGTTCAGGAGATACAAAAGGAATTCTCCGGACAATACTTTCAGTGCAGAGATGAGTCTGAGGTATTGAGAGCTGTTCATATGATTGAAGTTCATGGGTTTTATTCTGCACTCAAAAAAGATATATTGGATAATCTCTCTTTTAGTGCAGGAATTATGAAACTGGACTCTGTTCAGCTGAAGAGCTTAGTAGACTTCTTAAATTCACATGATGGTTATCATCTTGAGGAGCTACAGGATTTGATATATAAGGTCTATGATGATTTTATAAAAATATACCAGCGCCTCATTCCTGCTCTCGCTTTACAGTATTGCAAAGATGATTCTTTTGATTTTGAAGTTGAAGGCTCGACAACAAGTAGCTTTGATAATGTAAAACAGTTCTATTTGGATGTTTATGAAGCCCTTGGTAATTTGCTTGTCATCCCGGTCGCTCTTAATAACATAAAATACAGGGCTGACGCGAATTCGATGAATCCTTTGGAAAAGAATGTATCTTCTTTAGAGGATTATATAAAGCTCACAAAGGCATCAAGGTATCATTTTTGCTTGAACACAGAAGTCTATACCGATTTCTTGGATGTTGTAGTAAATGCAAAACTGAGAAATGCGATTGGACACAATGATGTTGAATATGACGCGGTGAGTCAGGTTATCACTTACATTCCAAATCCAAAAGACAGAACCATAAAGAAAACGGAATACCTTCTCGAATTTGAAAATGAAGCAATGCACATGTTTCAGGCCTTATTGGGTGTTTCAGAATACCTGTATCGACTAAGAGAACTTTCTCTTATGTATGATGGCAAAATACCACTTATGGTTCAGGAAAGAGCAAACTGGCCAAAGAAGATAGGACGTAATGATCCATGTCCATGCGGAAGCGGAAAAAAGTACAAATTCTGTCACGGGAAGAATTAAGGTTGAGACGATGGGATTTCAGACTTGTTCCGTCAGAGCGAGGTCTTGAAGCGGTCGGCAAATCTGTGCATTTGCATATTATAAGTAGGGACAACCACATCGACCTGTTTCCGCATACGAGCGCGGTCGAAAAAATGGCTATTTTGAGGTCAAAAAAGCCATTGATATATTCCCGCGAACGAACGGCTCAATCCGGCGGATTATTGACATCAATCTGGAGCAATCGAGCCACGTGGAGACGGTCTGCCGGCTGGAGCGCCGCGGCTGATCTTGCGCTCCTATTTTACCCCCGACCGCTCATACATTACTATCATTATCATCCCCTGCGGGCGGCCCGTCCGCGCCTGTAGAAAGGAGCTTTACGATGGCACAAAACACAGAAATGGTCCTTTTTTACGCCCCCGACCCCGCCGATCCCGCCATTTGGAAGGCGAAGGGCGTCTTTTTCCGTATGAAGGTGCGCCTGCGCCCGGTCTCCCCCGACCAGCTCCACCAGACGGTGGGACATCTGGCCGGGCTCAAAGACTGTCCTGCCCGGGAGGCCCCCGACCCCTGCCCTGTGGTGGACCAGCCGATGCTGGTGCTCTGCGGCTTTTCCGCCTCCCGGCTGGACACCCTGCTGAAGCATCTGCGGCAGGCCCAGGTCCGCTTTCCCTATAAGGCGGTGCTCACCGCCACCAACCGGGACTGGCCGCTGTGCGACCTATACCGGGAGCTGGTGGAGGAACACCGCCAGATGAGCGGCCAGGACCCGGAGGGCTGATGCCTGGTATTTCCTGTGGAAATCGCTTGCATCCCGCCGGAAAAGGCGGTATCATGGCTTGGCTTGGCGCCGGACGTCAGCCCCGCCGGGAAGGAGGGCAGGGGCCCTTTGGATTACGACAAGCTGCTCACCCTGACCGGGGAGCTGGGCTACCGACTGATGATGAGCGGGGCGGAGATCTACCGGGTGGAGGAGTCCGTCCGCTACCTGCTGGGCGCCTACGGCGTGGACACCGGCGAGGTATTCGCCATCCCCAACTGTCTGATCGTCAGCCTGCGCGCTTCGGGGCAGCGGCCCCTCACCGTGGTCCGCCGCATCCCCGGCCACGGCACCGACATCTACCGCATGGAGGCCCTCAACGACCTGTGCCGCCGCCTGTGCCAGGAGGTCCCCGACCTGGATGAGGCCTGGGTCCGGCTGGAGAGGGTCCTGGCCGACCGCACCCAGTTTCCCACCGCCGGGCAGCTTTTCGGCTACGCCCTGGGCGCCGCCCCCTTCTGCCTCTTCTTCGGGGGCACCCTGCGGGACGCCCTGTGCGGCGGCCTGTGCGGGCTGGCCATCGGGGCCAGCCTGCTGTTCATGGCCCGGCTGGGCACCAACCAGTTCTTCAAGACCATCGCCGGCGGCTTTGTCTGCGCCCTGCTGGCGGTGGCGCTCACCGTGGTCGGCCTGGGCCAGCACGCCAGCCTCATCATCACCGGCGCCATCATGACCCTGGTCCCCGGCATCGTTATCACCAACTTTATGCGGGACATCATAGCCGGGGACCTGATCTCCGGCCTCATCAAGCTGGCCGAGGCCCTGCTGACCGCCACAGGCATCGCCCTGGGCACCGGCCTGGCCCTGGCCCTGACCCGTCTGATCTGGGGGGTGGTATAGATGGGCCTTTCCGACTACCTGGTCCCCTGCCTGTCGGCCTTTGCCGCCTGTCTGGGCTTTTGCATCATCTTCAACATCCGGGCCCCCGGCATGGTCATCTGCTCCATCGGCGGAGGGCTGTCCTGGCTGGTCTATCTGCTGGTGGGCCCGCTGACGGGCTACAGCGATCTGCTCCAGTCCTTCTGGGCGGCCGTGTTTCTCTCCGCCTATTCCGAGGGGATGGCCCGGGTACGCAAGTGCCCGGTGACCGGCTACCTGCTGGTGGCCTTCCTGCCCCTGGTCCCCGGCGGCGGCATCTACAGCACCATGGAGCACGCCCTCAACGGGGAGAGCGACCTGTTTCTCTCCACCGGCGCCCACACCCTGGGGGTGGCCGGAGCCCTGGCGGTGGGCATCCTGATGGTGTCCTCCCTGGTCAGGATGTACTCCGCCCTGCGCCGCCGCCGGCGGTCCAACCTGTGAGATAAAGTGAGGTCCCCATATGCCCCGTTACGACTACGTTTTGCTGGACGCCGACAACACCCTGTTTGACTTCGACCTGGCCGAGCACAAGGCCCTGGGCCTCACTCTGACCGGCCACGGCATTCCCTTTACGCCGGAGGCCGAGCAGACCTATATCGGCATCAACACCGCTCTTTGGTCCAAATTCGACCGCGGGGAGATCTCCCAGGGGGAGCTGGTGGTGGAGCGGTTTTCCGCCTTCCTGCAGGCAGTGGGCCGGGCGGGCGACCCGGCGGAGCTCAACCGGTATTACCTCTCCCGCCTGGGAGAGCAGGGCGACCTGCTCCCGGGGGCGGAGGCGCTGTGCCGGGCCCTGGCCGCCCGCTGCACCCTGGCCATCATCACCAACGGCGTCTCTTCGGCCCAGCGGGGCCGCTTTGCCC
>OWIW01001191.1_pt1 | contig 14812 bp, 19 predicted proteins | sample 2433821 | NCBI WGS metagenome assembly OWIW01 (sample SAMN05065751, study PRJEB22554) | human gut metagenome | biome: ENVO:2100002; feature: ENVO:00000062; material: ENVO:00002003 | host: Homo sapiens | place: USA | reverse complement strand
ACGAGATTAGCGAGTGTCTCGTGGGCTCGGAGATGTGTATAAGAGACAGTACCTCAAGCAAAACGGGAAATATCTCAAGAGCGATAGCAAAATAAGCTTTCAGGATGTGGAGGATTGTTTGATCCTCGTCATATCCTCCTTCTCCACGCAGACATCCTATGAAAACCAAACGAAGAAGGCCATTACCAACAAATTCATCCAGGAGGCCATGACGGAGTTCCTGCGCCATCAGTTGGAGGTCTATTTTATTGAAAACCGCCTAGAGGCAGATAAGATCGTCGAGCAGGTGCTCATCAATATGCGCAGTCGTATTAAGGCGGAGACAACAAGGCAAAACCTCAAAAAAACGCTGCAAAGCTCCAACGATATGACCAATCGCGTGGCTAAATTTGTTGACTGCCGCAGCAAGGATGTTGGGCAGCGAGAGCTGTTCATCGTGGAGGGCGATTCGGCGCTCGGCGCCTGCAAGCTTGGCCGGGACAGCGAATTCCAGGCGATCATCCCGGTGCGCGGCAAAATCCTCAACTGCCTAAAGGAGGACTACCCGCGCATCTTTAAGTCCGACATCATCATGGACCTCATGCGCGTGCTGGGCTGCGGCGTGGAGATCAAGGACAAGCGCATCAAGAACCTGGGCGCCTTTGACCTGGACAACCTCAACTGGAACAAGGTCATCATCTGTACGGACGCCGACGTCGACGGTTACCACATCCGCACGCTCGTGCTCACCATGCTCTACCGCCTGGTGCCCACGCTTATCGACAAAGGCTACGTGTATATCGCCGAGTCGCCGCTCTACGAGATCAACTGCAAAGAAAAGACCTACTTTGCCTACACCGAGCTCGAGAAGAACGGCATCCTCAAAGAGATCGGCGATCAAAAGTGCTCCATCAACCGCTCCAAGGGTCTTGGTGAGAACGACCCGGACATGATGTGGCTCACCACCATGAACCCCGAGACGCGTCGCCTGATCAAGGTTGAGCCCGAGGACGTCACCAAGATGGAGACCATGTTCAACCTGTTGCTGGGCAACGACGAGGCGGGCCGCAAGCGCCATATCTCCGAGCACGGCAAGGAATACCTGGACCAGCTGGACCTGCAATAGCAGCAAATCGATAACGACGGCCCATAAGAAGTTCAAGAGGAAATCGTGGCAAAGAAGAAGACGAAGAACCAGCCAAAGAAAAAGCAGGTTAACGCCGAGAACGTCATCGGCCTGCACTCCGAGGTCACCGATCAGCCGATCACGCAGACGCTCGAGGTCAACTACATGCCCTACGCTATGAGCGTCAACGTTTCGCGTGCGTTCCCCGAGATCGACGGCTTTAAGCCCTCGCACCGCAAGTTGCTCTACACCATGTACAAGATGGGCCTGCTCAAGGGCGAGCGCCAGAAGAGCGCCAACATCGTGGGCCAGACCATGAAGCTCAACCCGCACGGCGACGCCGCGATCTACGAGACGATGGTGCGTCTGGCAACCGGCAATGAGGCGCTGCTTGCCCCCTTCGTGGAGTCGAAGGGCAACTTTGGCAAGTACTATTCGGGCGACCTGAGCTACGCCGCCTCGCGTTATACCGAGGCCAAGCTCTCCCCCATTAGCGCCGAGATCTTCAAAGACATCGATAAGGACCCGGTCGACTTCGTTGACAGCTACGACGGCGCTATGAAGGAACCGCGCCTGCTGCCCACCACGTTCCCCAACATCCTCGTCTCGGCCAACAAGGGTATCGGCGTCGCCATGGCGTCCGACATCTGCGGTTTCAACCTCAACGAGGTCTGCACCGCCACGATGCACTACCTGCAGGATCCCGACTGCGACCTGCTCGAGTACATGCCCATGCCCGACTTCTCGACCGGCGGCGAGATCATCTATCGCCGCGAGGAGATGGAGAAGATCGTCGAGACCGGCCTGGGCAGCTTCCAGATCCGCTCCCGCTGGCGCTGGATTCCCGAAGAGCGCATCATCGAGGTCTACGAGATCCCCTACACCACCAAGACCGATGTCATCATCGAGCGCATCGTCAAGCTCTCCAAAGAGGGCAAGGTCAAAGAGATTGCCGACATCCGCGACGAGACCGACCTCTCGGGCCTGCGCATCGCCATCGACCTTAAGCGCGGTGTCGACCCCGACAAGCTCATGGCCAAGCTCTATCGCTCGACCACGCTGCAAGACTCGTTCTCGTGCAACTTCAACGTGCTGGTCGACGGCTACCCCCGCGTTATGGGCGTGCGCCAGATCTTGCACGAGTGGGTCAAGTGGCGTATTGAGTCCACGCGTCGACGCATTAACTTTGACCTGGGCAAAAAGTCCGAGCGCCTGCACCTGCTGCACGGCCTCGAAGCGATTCTGCTCGACATCGACAAGGCCATCGCCATCATCCGCGGCACCAAACTTGAGGCCGAGGTCGTGCCCAACCTTATGAAGGGTTTCGACATCGACGAGAAGCAGGCCGAGTTTGTTGCCGAGCTCAAGCTCCGCAACATCAACGAGGAGTACATCCTCAACCGCACCAAGGACATTGCCAAGCTTGAGGGAGAGATTGCCGAGCTTGAGGAGATCCTCTCCAGCGAGGAGAACATCAAGAAGGTCATCAGCGACGAGCTGGCCGCGGTCAACAAGAAGTACGTGATGCCGCGCCGCACGGGCAGGATCGAGCCCCATGAGGTTATCGAGGTAAGCTTGGAGCCCGAGGTCGAGGAGTACCCGGTGACCATCATGCTCTCGCGCGATGGCTACCTTAAGAAGATGACGGACCGCGTGCTCAAGAAGGCGACCACGCTCAAGTACAAGGACGGCGACAAACCCTTTATCGAATTCCCGTCCTCCAACACCCACGAACTGCTGGTCTTTACCAACAAGAGTCAGGTGTACAAGTGCAAGGTTGCGGCGTTTGAGGACACCAAGTCGGCCCAGCTGGGCTCGTACCTGCCCACCGACCTCGAGATGGAACCCGACGAGAGTGTCATCTGGGTCATCGACCCCGAGGACTACAAGGCCGACGTGCTGTTCGTCTTTGAGAACGGCCGCGTGGTGCGCGTCGCGCTTTCTGGATACGTCACCAAGACCAACCGCAAACGCCTTAAGAACGCCATCTACGGTGGCAGCAAGCTGCTGTATGCCCAGGTGCTCAAGGAAGATCGCGACATCGCGCTGGTCTCGAGCGACTATCGTTTGATGAACTTCAACACGTCGCTGCTCAAGACCAAGACGACCACCAACACGCAGGGCGTCCAGGCCTTTACCGCTAAGAAGGGCCGCTCGGTCACCACCGTCGGCACAACCGAGGAGATCCTTGGCGCCGGCGTCTCAGCCGAGAAGTTCACCGCACAGAGCCTCCCTTCCGCCGGTGCCCTCATGAAAGAAAACGACATGCCGAGTCTGTTTGACTAGGACGACGGCAGCCAAACCGTCATGGTTTTACAATGCAGCGGGGCCCGGAGCGCAGCAACATCGCGCTCCGGGCCCCGCTCGTTGCAACGTAGTCGGAATAATAGGAATCCCCGTTTTTCACTCCTGCAATCCCGCGGCACAAGGCATGTTAAGCCGTTAGTAAAACTTGCAAAAGTTAGCAAAAGTTGCAAAAATTAGCAAAACTTGCAAAGGAGCTACCATGGATCGCAGCAAATGTCTCCGCCATGCCAGGCATGCTCGAAGATATTATCGAGCGAACCAAAGAAGCGGCAGATAGCCGCCTCTCATAGTCTCGCGCGTGCATAAGCGGCGTTCAGATTGAGCCAGTCGGCATCGATTGGACATATGCTCAGGAGACTCAGGGTAACTGGCACACGGGCATGAATGGCGTCTTCAGGCAACTCGAGAAGCATGACGTCGGGCTTCTCTCGAAACGACCTATCGGGAGCTTTCCGATAAAGACATTGAGTTTTTGCTCGCGATGCTGCCCGATTCTGGCCCCAGCAGGGTCTCGGAGATAGCCAAACGCATGGGCGTCGCCAGCAACTACGCAAGCCAATACAAACGCCGTCTCCTCGAGGACGGCGTCATCGGAGAGCGCGGACGTGGCCTCGTTGGCTTTGACATCCCCGCGTTCAGGGAATTCTTGAGCGAGAAGGCGTTTTAGCACGCCGGAATTGTCCGCGGAAGCATCAACGCATGGCAATCAGCATTCCTCTTGGTAAGGATAGCAAGCATTTTCCACCAACACCGATTGCCATGCGTTCTTCTTGTCCTTAGGCGAGCTTGCGAGCGAGCTCTCGCGCCTCTTCCAACTTGGGCGAGGAGGCCATGCTGTCGCGCTCGGTCATGCCGCTAATGGTGACAATGCCCTGGTCCTCCCACTTGCAGTACGCGCATGTGGCCCTATACATAGCAATCGCCGCATCATAGACGCCCTCGCTGTGGCTATCGAGCAAAAGGGCCGTCTTGGTGAACGGGAAGCCCGTAGCACCGAAGGCGTACAGGCGGTCGATGGCGGCCTTCTCCTGCGCAGTGATATCAAACCAGTAGATAGGCGAAGCGAAGACAACCATATCGGCGCCTTTCAGCGACTCGATCACGTCGGCCATGTCATCCTTCTGCACGCAAGTGCCCTCATGGGTAAAGCAGTACTGGCATCCCAGACAACCAGCGATCTTTTTGCTGGCAACGCGGACGACCTCAACCGCATGGCCGTCCTCACGCGCGGTCTCGGCAAACGTCTCGACCATGGTGTCGGTATTGGCGCCCTTACGCGGGCTACCACTCAATACAACGATATTCATAGAAATCTCCCTCCTTCATGCCGCAGGCACACGATGATTCAGGACAGGTTTTCGTTAGCACCCTCGTAGCGGTTCTCTGCCCCCTAAGCAGCGTGTCCGCTACGAAACGACCGTCTTGTAATAAGCGCCGAAGTCTGCGAGCGAGTCCATGATGGGCATCATCTGGCGACCGAGCTCGGTAAGGCCATACTCAACGCGGGGAGGATTCTCGCCATAGTCATGGCGAAAGACCAGCCCATCATCCTCCATCTGCCGCAGGCTGTCGGTAAGCACCTTCTGAGAGATCCCCTCAAGGTTGCGGCGCAACTCGTTGAAACGCCAGGGGCGTACGCGCAAGTTACGGATAATGAGCAGCTTCCACTTGCCGCCAATGAGCGCTACCGCCGTTGCGACCGGACACTCCGGAAGCTCCTCTTTCGCCATCACGGGAGACCCAACCTCCTTGACCATACCGGTTTCACAAAAAAGTACGCAGTTACAAATATGTGCGTACTCGTATTTGTATGCGCTTTCGCGTTGAATATAACTCACGCAGGAGATGCCTGCAAGGTAAATCAACCCAAAGAGAGGAACCATTATGGCTAATTATGCAAAGACCCACATCGGTAATGAGAGCCGTGTCGAGCTGCACGAAGTGCTCGGGCTTACCGGGGCAGAGGTGAGTGTCAACAATCTTCCCGCCGGCGCTGGCGTTCCGTTTGTCCATGCACACAAGGAAAACGAGGAGATTTATGGCGTGCTCGAGGGCGCGGGCTCGGTCACGATCGACGGTGAGGATATCGAGCTTGCAGCCGGCGACTGGCTGCGCATTTCCCCCGCCGCACACCGTCAGTTCCGCGCCGCATCCGACTCGGGCATCACATACGTCTGCATTCAGGTCAAGCAGGGATCCCTCGACGCCTTCACGGCCGACGACGCTATCATGTTCTAATTCGCGATTGGTGTGCAAGGGACCGATACCGCCCGCATGCCCCCTTCGGAATAGGCGCTGAGCAGCTCCTGGGCGTGGGCGAACTCGGGCCCTCGCCTCCAACCGAGCAGGCGGTTGACCGCGAGATTTCCCTGGACGTTGTGAACGAAGAGCAGATAGGCGTCCTCGCGCGAGAGCCCAGTCTCCTCCATGATCGAGGGAACCATCTGCTCAGCGCCGCGCTCGACGACGCGCTGTGCCACCCGGGCATACGCATCGTCATCCGAGTAGAGCAGATAATAGTCATCGTTTGCCGGCGGGCGCTGGCAGAGGGCGCCCGCCTCCGCCCCCTCGAGCGGGGGCGCCGCTGCCAGGGCCTCGTCGATAAGCGCGTCGAGCAGCGCGAACTTGTCCTCGTAGTGCAAATAGAACGTGCCGCGGTTGATATCGGCGCAGCGGCAGATATCCGCCACCGTCATCTTCGCGAAGCCGACCTCGGCCAGCAGCGCAAAGAACGCCTCCCGTATGACCGAGAGCGTATAGCGTCGGCGACGATCGATCTTCCCCGATTCCATGGCCCCTCCAATTGCAGCGCTCAACAATATCCAGAAGCCGCTCGTTTATCGACAGCAGCTCGAAACTGTTCATTGCTCTGACGAAAATCAACGTTGATACTTTTTATAGACACCTGTTCATTGTAGTTGAAAGAGAGTATCAAGTGACTCTATACGAGCGGCTCGTTATCGAACTCACCAACCAATCGTTTTCCCATCAGGCCGCCTACCGCACCGGCGGCACGCCCTATGAGCTGAGTGCCCACGAGCCTGAGCCCTACGACCAGCAAATCGAAACGTTTGTCCGCATGATCGATGAAGCCGATTGCGTGCTCGTAGGCGGGGCCTCCGGACTCTCCGCGGCGGGCGGCGGCGACTTCTACTACGAGGACAACGCGACCTATCGCAGGCATTTCGGAAAATTCGCCGAGCGCTACGGTTTCAGGGGCGCTTTTGAAGGGTCGTCCTACCGCTGGCCCACCGCCGAGTCGCGCTGGGGCTACCTTGCCACCTTCCTCGACACCACGCTCAACGCCCCGCTGCGCGAGCCCTACAAAGATCTCGACGCCATTCTTACCGAGAAAGACTTCTTCGTTCTCACCACCAACCAGGACACGCAGTTCATGAAAATCTACCCTTGGGAGAAGGTGGCAGAGATCCAAGGCGACCACCGCTTCTTCCAGTGCTCCCATTGTTGCAACGACGAGGTGTGGGACGCGGTCGAGCCGGTCTCCCGCATGGTAGAGGCCATGGGAGACGGCCTTGAGGTTCCGACAGAGCTCGTGCCGCGCTGCCCGCACTGCGGGGCAGAGGCATTCCCCTGGGTTCGCGGCTACGGCAACTTCCTGCAGGGCGCGCTCTACGAGGAGCAGTACCACAAGGTGTCCGACTGGCTCGACGCGCACGCGCGGCAGAGGATCCTTTTCCTCGAGTTGGGCGTGGGCCGCATGACGCCTGCGTTTATCCAAGAGCCGTTCTGGGCCCTCACGGCGCAGTTGCCGCAGGCTAGCTACATCGCCGTGAACAACAAGACGCAGTTTCTCCCCCGTGCGATCGAGGATCGGGGGCTCGCCGTTCGCGCCGATATCGCCGACGTGCTCGCTGACGTGCGCAACACGCTGGGGAGGTAGCGCATGGAGACGGCGAAAGCAGTTCGCATAGGCAAGGCGCTAGCCGAGGCGGATCTTGTCATCATCGGCGCTAGCAACGGACTCGACATGGCGGAGGGGCTCAACCTCTTATGCGCCGATGCTCATTTCCGAGAGGCTTACGGGGACCTCGCCCTGGCCGACGACATCGGCTGCATACTGCAGGGGCTCGCTTCCCCGGATGCCAGCGCGCGACGCCGATGGGCCGAGCGGTTTCATCAAAAGGAATATCTCGAATATGAGCCCGGCCCGCTCATGAACGGGCTGCGGCGTCTTACGGAGCACGCCGACACCTTCGTGGTCACATGCAACATCGACGGGCACTTCGCGCGCGCTGGGTTCGACGAGGACCGCGTGCTCGAGACGGAGGGGAGCACACGCACGTCGATCGACGAGCGGCGTCTCGCCCATCCAGACGCCCTCGCCATGGCACAGCTCGAGGAACTCGAGCGCCTTGTGCAAACCCATCGCAATGGCAGGGTCGCCATCCTCGAACTTGGCGTGGGACTGCGCAACGGCATCATAAAGCACATGCTCGCCCAGATCGCGAACGTCTGCGAGCACGCCACCTACATCGTGTTCAACTACAGCCAGGCCATGGCGCCCGATGCATCGTGCGAGACGATTCTCGTTGAAGGCGATATGGCTCCGGCTTTCGAGGAGATTATCCGATGCCGCCCCTAGAAAGAGAAGCCACGAGGCTTCGAAGCCTTATCGACGATGCCGACGCCATCATCGTCGGCATCGGCTCGGGCATGTCGAGCGCCGCCGGGTTCAACCATTACAACCGCGTAGGCATGGCGCGCGCCGGAATGGCTGACTGGCAGCAGGCCTTTGGCTTCAAGAGCCTTTTCGAGGGCTTCTACCACCTCTACCCCAGCCTCGAGCAGCAATGGGCCTACTACGCGCGATACATCGACTTCATGCTACGCGAGCCGGCCTCGCAGCCCTATTTCGACCTACGGTCCCTCATCGGCCATAAGGATTACTTTATCCTGAGCACCAATGTGGACACCCAGGTCGAGAAGACGTTTTCCGCCGAGAGAACCTGTAACTATCAGGGGAGCTTCGCATACCTTCAATGCAAGCAGCCATGCTGCGACGAGCTCTTCGACGCGAGTCCCCACGTCAAGCGCATGCTCGCGGGCATGGCGGGATTCGAGGTCCGCAGCGAAGATGTTCCCCGATGCCCGCACTGTGGCTGGCAGCTTGTGCCGTGGGTGCGCGACGACACGTTTCTGCAGGGTGCGACATGGCGTGAGGGCCTCGAACGATATGAGCGCTTCGTGCGCGAGCGCGGTAGTAGCCACGTGCTGTTGCTGGAGCTCGGCGTGGGCGAGATGACCCCTGGTATCATCACGCTCCCGTTCTGGAGCATGACCGGGAAGCTACCGGATGCGCACCTGTTGAGCGTAAACATCTCGGGCGACTCGGCTCCGTTGCAGCTTGGAAGTAAGGCAGAGGCAATCCAGGCCGACCTGGGCGCCCTACTCTCAGCGGCACGGACAGGTGGCGAGTAACGCGCGATCCATCGCGACGCGCCTCGCGCGAGGGCGCTCGATAAGCTTGATGGGCAAAAGGCCAATCGGTCGCTTTCGGCCGCCTATATGGCGGCGGCGCTTCCCGTGCGGGCGCGAACGGCGCTGCGCGCCCTGTCGCGCGACACCCCTTTGCGGCGCTCAGAACCCCTGCTCGCCGAGCAGCCACCTTGCGAGGTCCAGCACGAGAACGCCCTCCCTGGTATAGGGCTCGTGCCTCGTGCGGGCGATGAGGACCTTCGGAAACGCATCCCTGATGGACAGAAGCGGCGCGAGCTCCCTCTCGGTTTCGAAACTGAGGGGCGATGCACGTAGGCATATTATCGAGAATTTGAAAAACCGACCCCAGTCACAACATGCCGGCAGCGAGGTCAATGCGAATTCGCGCGTGCTACAATGCGGCCATCAGAGATGAAAACACAGTCCCCGTCGGATAGTCGTGGGCGTGCGCTAGTCCGCATCAGTAACCTGCCTCCTTGGTTGTCCCTTCTCTGCATGGTCATCTACATAAAGGAGGAATCAACCATGCAGATCAGCGTGTCGTCCACCCTGACCGTATATCACGACGGTCAATTCTGGGTCGGGCTGGCGGAGCACGTCGAGGGCGGAAGGTATGGCGTCGCCCGCATCGTCTTCGGCGCAGAACCGTCCAATGAGGAAATCCTGCAATTCGTTACAAGCAAATGGGCGAAGTTCGCGTTCTTCGGTGACGAGGCCACTGAAACAAGCAAACCCGCGAAGAACCCCAAGCGGCGCGCCCGTGAGGCAGCGAAAGCCCTTAAACGGCCCGCGGTGAGCACAAAGGCATAACAGGCGCTCGCGGCACAGCGGGAAGCGATGAAGCGGGAGTCGGCTCAAGCAAGAAGCCGACGCCGTGTGGAAAAGGCTGATGCGCGCTACGAACAGAGAAAACTGAAGCGCAAGCAGAGACATCGCGGGCATTGATCGCTATTTGCAGCAAGGCAAACCATATACAGCAGCGGCGCCAGTTCCACTTGAAGCCGACGCCGCGTAGATGCTGATGGTTACGGCTATGCATGGGCACGGGCGCGCCACCGCACTTCACAGCTTGTTTCTCAAGTATTTGGGACGCACACGCGGCGTTCAAAAATGCGGAGCGACTCCGCATGGCTCGAGACTGAGCCGAGGTGCCCTACTTCTCGCCCTCCAGCAGCCCCACGATGCGGTCGATGTCGACGGCAAAGCGAGGCCTTCCCTCGCGCTCGTAGCGGTCGAGGTATGCCTGGCACTCGGAGACAATGCGCTTGGTGTTGCCATCGATGATGCGCTGGAGCGTCTCGTAGTAGGCCGAGCCCTCGGTCCTGAAGCGGCGCTGGTAGGCCTTGGTTATGGGGAACATCTTGATGTAGTGGATGCCGTGGCGGCAGCCGGGGCGCGTCGTGGGGCGGGGTGGCAACGCAAAGTACTGGTCTTTGGGCGCGTTAGGGGCGATGTTGGAACGCAGCGGCACGGCGAAGTCCCTGCGCTTCCCGCGGAAACGCAGCCTCACCACCACGATGCAGGGGCGATTGTGCTTAAGCATGAGCTCGCGGTCGCCATCGACGAGATCGAAGAAGTCCTGGGAGATGGATACGATCTTCATCGGTTACGCCCCCTTCATACGAAGCGGGGCCCGCATCGCTGCAGGCCCCTACAGGTGGGCGATATTCTACGCCTTGCGGCACCCCGTCGCCCACGGAGGTTAAACGTACACGTAAGCCGTACTCTGAAAGCCGCGGCTTCCGGCAAGTAGTTTATACCACGAAAGGTCGCTTTCGATGCGCCTAGCTCGCAAAATAACACTCGCCGGGCCGTCACCCCTGATCTTCTCGACCGTCTCCTCCGGGTACTTATTGCGTGCCGCGGGCACCTCCATCCTTGTTATCGCGATAAACATACCATGAGTGGCGTACGTATCGAGAAGGGCTGGCGCCAAAAGAGCCCAACGGCCGTTACAGCTTCGTTAGAAACGCGCCCCACCATGGATGGTGGACCCGAAAGGTAAGGCGCGCGGGCACGGCGACTCGGCTCGCGCGCCCGGAAGAGAAAGGATAAACCCATGGGTTACATGCTCGAGACGCGCGGGCTCACCAAGCGCTTCGGCCGCGGCGACCAGGCGCAGGATGCCGTGGCCGACGTGAGCCTTCATATCCGCGAGGGCGAGGTGTACGGGCTGCTCGGCCCCAACGGCGCCGGCAAGTCGACAACGCTCAAGATGATCTGCGGGATGCTGCGGCCGACGGCCGGGGAGATCCTCTTTGCCGGGCACGCCTGGCGCCGCGAGGACCTCTACGCAATCGGCAGCCTCATCGAGGAGGCGCCGCTCTACCCCAACCTCACCGCGCGCGAGAACCTGCGCGTGCGTACCACGCTGCTGGGCCTTCCCGAGAGCCGCGTAGATGAGGTGCTCGCCGCCGTGGGCCTCGCGGACACCGGGAAGAAGCGCGCCGGGCGCTTCTCGATGGGTATGCGGCAGCGCCTGGGGCTCGCGCTGGCGCTGATCGCCCGGCCACGCCTGCTCGTGCTCGACGAGCCCACCAACGGCCTCGACCCCATCGGCATCGAGGAGCTGCGCGACCAGATCCGCGGCTTCGCGGCGGCGGGTACGACGGTGATCGTCTCGAGCCACATCCTCTCCGAGGTGCAGCAGATGGCTGACACCATCGGCATCATCTACGGGGGGCGCCTCGCCTACGAGGATGCGCTTCGGCCCGGGCAGGACCTCGAGGAACTCTTCATGAGCGTCTGCCGGGAGGGGCGTCGAGCGCGCGGGGAGGTGGCGGCATGACGGGCGAGAAAGGCGGCCTGCTCGCGGGCCTGCGCGCCGAGGCCCTGAAGTCGCGCCACGCGGCACCGGTTCGCCTGGCCGTGCTCATGGCGCTGCCGATGCCGCTGCTCGGCGCGATGCCCTACCGGGGCGTGCAGATCTTCAGCGCGTGGAACTACTGGTACGCGCTCTTCCTGCCCGTGGCTCTCTCGCTCGTGGTGGCGTGCGTCGCGCGGGCGGACGCGCGCACGCGGATGCGGGGGCTTCTGGGCCTGGGCTTCCCGCTCAGGCGCGCCTGGTGGGCCAAGGCGCTCTGGTGCCTCGCGCTCTGCGCGCTCTCGAACCTCGTGGTCTTCGGCATCTACCTCGCGGGATCGGCGTTCTCCTCGCAGGGCCTCACGGCCGCGGGCACGCTCACGATGCTCCTCTGCGCGCTCGCCAACACGGTGACCGCGGCGTGGATGATCCCCGCAGGGCTCTTCCTCACGGCGCGGCTCGGCATGCTCGCGGGCATCTTCTGCCCGCTCGCCGCGCAGCTCGTGGGTGGGTTCGCCTGGTCGCTGGTGCCGCTGCCGCAGCTCTTTCCGCCGTCGGCGAGCATGGTCATCCCCACGAGCTTCATCCCCGTGCTGCCGAGCGGCGAGCCACTCGCGGCGGACATGGCGCTCGGCGGGGCGCTCACGGCGGACGGCATGCTCACACTGGCGGGCCTTGCGGTCTGCGCGCTCGCGTTCGCCGCGCTCACGGCGGCGGGCGCGGCCTGGTTCGCGCGCTCCGAGGAGAGGTGATGGCCATGACACGACCCTCCGACCCGACGCCGCGCATGACTCTCCCGCGGGCCCTGCTCTCCGAGGCCCTGCGCCTGGCGCGCTCCCCGCTCACGGCGGCGCACCTCGTCTGCGGCCTGGCAGCCGGTCTTGCCTGCGGCGAGTACTTCTCCGTTACCCGATGGGACCCGGCGCTGGGCGCGGACGCCTACGCACAGTTCCTCGGCGCCCTCATGCCGCTCATGTCCGCCATCGTCTGCGGGCTCGCCGTGGACGAGGAGCGCGCTGCCGGGCGCCTCGCCAACCTCACGGCGGTCCCCTCGCGCGGGCGCGCCGTCGCGGCGAAGCTGCTCGCCCTTGCGGCGCTCGGCGCGGGCGCGCTGGCCGTGGCGCTCGACGTGTTCGGGGCCGTGCTCGCCGCCGCCGGGCGCCTGCCGCTCGGGCCCGCTCCGCTTGCGGCCGCCTGGGCGGGCATCGTGCTGGGCAGCCTGCCCCTCTACGCGCTGGGGCTCGGCGTGGCCCTGCGCCTCGGCCGCAACGCCGCCATCGGCGCCGGCGCGGCGGGGGTGCTCCTCGCGTTCTTCTCAGTGGGCGGACTTGCGCACGGCCTCATGACCGGCGAGCTCACCGGTGCCCTGGCGACGCCCCTGAGCTGGGTGCCGCTCGCCTGGCCCGCGCGCCTGGGGTCGCTCGGGGTGGAGGCCTTCATCGACGCCGCACGCGCGGCGGGCCCTCTCCTCACGACCGCGCTCGCTGGCCTCGTGCTCACCCCGGCAACCGCCGCCGTCCTTATCGCCTGGTTCTGCCGCTTCGAGGACGGGAGGGCAGATGCGTAGGAAGCCGTTCGCCGTCGCGCTTGTCCTCCTCTCCGCAGCGCTCGTCCTGGGCGGGAATGCCCTGCTCGACGCCGGCTGGGGGTCGGTGCTGCGCTCGATCGCCGACCGCGTGCTGCCCAACCCAGAGGTCACCATGTGGGCGCCCGCGCCCGAGCCCGGTAGCCACGCGAGCTCCTACGCCGACGCCACCGGGGCGGGGGCGAACTACGTCTACCTGGTGGACGCGGCGGACGACAGGGGCAATGTCCGAGAGCTCCAGCTCATCTTCTTCGAACGGGAGTCGGACGGCGAGGGCTGGCTCGAGATCGAGGCGCGCGGCGGCTCGGGCGTGCGCTACCGCGCGTGCGATGCGGCCGAGGCGCCCGCGGCTGCGCGCGGGGCTCTGGACCGCTGAGCGCGGCGCTAGTACAATTCCGACGGAAGTTTCAGGAGGTCGAACATGGCGAGGATACTGGCAGTGGATGATGAGCGGGCGATCCTCGACGCGCTCGCGCGCGTCCTCGGCCGCGACGGCCATGAGGTCGTCAAGGCAGCGGACCCGACGGCGGTCCCGGGGATGGACCTCTCGCGCTTCGACCTCGTGCTCTGCGACGTCATGATGCCGGGGCTCGACGGCTTCGAGCTCGTGCGGCAGATCCGCCCGGACTTCGACGGGCCCATCATATTCCTGACCGCGCGCGTGGCCGAGGAGGACGCCGTGGCCGGCTACGGCCTGGGCGCCGACGACTACGTCCGCAAGCCCTTCGGGGCCGCGGAGCTGCGCGCCAAGGTCGCGGCCCATCTACGCCGTGAGCGCCGGCCGCGCTCGCACGCCCTCTCCTTCGGGGAGGTGCGGATCGACCTCGGGGCGCGCGGCCTCGCCGTGGGCGGCGAGGCCGTACCGCTCACGCCCACCGAGTACGCCATCTGCGAGTACCTCGCCCGCCACCCCGGGCAGGTCATGAGCCGCGCGCAGATCCGCGAGGCGGTGCTCGGCTGGGAGAGCGACGCCGACGACGCGGCCATATCCATGCAGGTCAGCCGCGCCCGGAGGAAACTCTCCGAGGCCGGCGCCGATCCGATCGCGACCGTCTGGGGGATGGGGTACAAGTGGCAGCTTTGAGGACCGGGGCGCGAGGTCGCGGGGGCATGCCGCTCTCCTTCGTCATCGCGCGCTACTTCGCCTACGCGTTCGCGGCGGTTGCCACGGCGTGGCTCGCCTCGTTCATGGCGCTCTCCGCGGCGATCAACGCGGGCTTCGTCTACGAGGCAAGCTGGGGGCCGGCCAATACGCGCGAGGTCGCGGAGGGCCTGGCACGCGACGGCGTCTGCGGGCAGCAGGACGTGCCGACGGCGTACCGCTACCTCATCCTGAATAAGGACGGATACGTGCTGATGACAGACCTCGAGGGCACGCGGCTCGAGGACGCGACGGAAATGGCCCGTGCGGCACTCGCCGCGGATCCGGGCACAGTGGAGATCGAGGGCGGGGGCTCGGGCCTCACCTACGCCGCGTTCCCGCTCAAGAGCGGCGGGGCCTGCGCACTCGTCAGCCTGTCTCTTATACACATCTCCGAGCCCACGAGACACTCGC
>OWIW01001184.1_pt1 | contig 14879 bp, 18 predicted proteins | sample 2433821 | NCBI WGS metagenome assembly OWIW01 (sample SAMN05065751, study PRJEB22554) | human gut metagenome | biome: ENVO:2100002; feature: ENVO:00000062; material: ENVO:00002003 | host: Homo sapiens | place: USA | reverse complement strand
CTTGGCTCTTGACACTACAAAAGCTCCCGATGGTGTTACATCAAGTCATGTTCTCGCTATTGACGGTTGGCAGACCTATGAGACATACCGCTCTATTAGCAGAAATAGTAACTTTATTGCTGAATAAGCTGGGACTATCTTTATAATTTTATAAGCCAAATAGATTCTTGATTTTTTCTACCCTATCTAATTTTTCCCATGTGAACAATTCCACTTTCATGTTTTTTGTTCCATGGTACCTGCTTCTAAATGTTTTGTTCACAACTTCATTTTTCCGTCCCATATGACCATAGGCTGCCGTTTCCGTGTACATAGGCTGGTTTAGTTTAAGCTGCCTTTCAATGGCTTTCGGGCGTAGGTCGAACATTTCAAAAATCTTTTGTGCAATCTCTCCATCCGACATTCCGACATAGTTGTGTCCATATGTATCAACTGATATACTGATGGGAGCAGCCACACCGATGGCATAAGCCAGTTGCACAAGAATTTCGTCTGCAACCCCTGCTGCAACCATATTTTTGGCAATATATCGTGCCATATAAGCAGCACTGCGGTCAACCTTACTTGGGTCCTTTCCAGAGAAAGCACCTCCACCGTGCGCTCCTCGTCCTCCGTATGTATCCACAATTATTTTGCGTCCAGTAAGCCCTGTATCCCCATGCGGACCTCCGATAACGAATTTCCCCGTTGGGTTTACAAGATACTTTATGTTACTGTTGAACAGCTTTTGTATCTTGGAGCCGCATTGGGAAATGACACGGGGCATCAGTATATTAATCACATCGTTCTTAATTTTGTCCAGCATCTTCTTGTCGTCTTTGTCAAAATCGTCATGCTGAGTGCTCACGACTATTGTATCAATGCGCAGAGGTCTCTTATCCTCGGTGTATTCTATTGTTACCTGACTTTTTGCATCGGGGCGTAAATAAGTCATTTCCTTGCCCTCCTTGCGTATGTCAGAGAGTATTCTCATGATGAGATGTGCCAAATCAAGAGAAACAGGCATATAATTTTCTGTTTCATTGGTAGCATAGCCGAACATCATTCCTTGGTCTCCAGCTCCCTGTTCGTCCGTATCTTTATTGGAAACACCTCTGTTTATATCATCGCTCTGCTCATGAATAGCTGTGAGAATACCACATGAATCACCGTCAAACTGATATTCAGCCTTTGTATAACCAGCTTTGTTTATCACCTCACGGGCTACGTTCTGAAAGTCGATATATGTATTGGAGCGAACTTCACCCATTATGACAACCTGTCCTGTCGTTACGAATGTTTCTATTGCACAGTGGGCTTTACTGTCATAGGCAAGGAAATGATCGAGTAATGCATCTGAAATCTGGTCTGAAACCTTATCGGGATGTCCTACTGAAACCGATTCCGATGTAAATAAATGTCTCATATATTTTATTGTTTTATCATTAAATATTACTATTTGGAAGGTGAAGGAGATGTCCCATTCTCTTTTTTTTCGTCTCTAAATAGAATTTATTATATTTATTTGGAGTCGTCTCTAAGGGAATTATTTTCCTTATATTTATCCCATTTCTTATTAAATCCTGAGACTTTAACAGATTATTTGTCAACAGATCAATTTCTGAAATTCCCAGCAATTTAAGTATAGCTGCACCTATGGTATAATCCCTCTCATCAACAGAGTGTCCGATTTGCAAATTAGCATCAACAGTATCCACGCCTTTTTCTTGCAATTTATATGCTTTCATTTTGTCCATGAGCCCAATACCACGCCCTTCTTGATTCAAATATATAAGGAGTCCTTCTCCTTTTTGTTCTATAAGCTCCAAGGCTTTGTGTAATTGCTCGCCACAATCACATCGTAATGACCCCAAAATATCTCCACTACTACAGCTTGAATGAATACGAACGATTGGAATATTTTTGGTGTTTAAAACATTACCTTTACCAACGACAAAACAATCTTTTCCATCCTCTTCGTTATGAAATGGAATCATAAAAAAGTCTCCCCAAATAGTTGGCATATGGACTTTTTCTCCCTTTACTACTTTTATATTGCTCATATCGAAACTTACTTGCTTGTTGAAGTGTCTGATTTAATAGATGTTTGTGTCTCATGCCAAATTCTATTGGTTTCCATTCGACCAGCACACATAGATCTATTGAATCCTTTCAGTTTGTCTTGCCAATTGTTGTCAATAAATCTATAATTCCAAATTCCATCATCATCAAAGATTTCTCCGATTTGGTATTTTTTACCACTAACCATATTGCATGGGTAGATTTTGCCTTCTGGATCCATATATAAAAAATCCAAATATTCCCATCTGCCTGCAAGGCAGAACCTTTTACAGCGAGAAGCTTTTCTATAATGATCTTCATTATATGGATTCAGACCAAAAGCAGCCATTTTACTGAACTTAATCTTTTGTGTGTACTCGGAATTGTTTAACATCTGCCAATATTTCCAAAAACATTTTATGTCCTGTGGACTTAATACCTGATTATACATATTGTTTTTTGGATCAATACAGAAATAATACATGAAATAAATCTCATGCACACCTAATTTTATTGCCTCTTCGACAAAACTGGGGATTGTATGAAGTGTACTTTTCATCACGACATAATTTAATGTAACCCTAAAACCATCTTTTAGGGACAATTTTATTGCCTGGATTACATTCTCCCTTTTCCGCCCAGTAATATAGTTATGGCATTCTTTGGGAAAAATAGTAAACTTGATATCCGATATATTATTTTCATGCAACAAAGGAAAGAACTCCTTATATCGACTTGTTATAAGAATACCATTTGTAGTAATTTCTGTTGAGTGGCATTTTTTCTTGATTTTTAGAAAATCCCAGTAATGAGGTAACCATTCATTTACTATAGGGTGTACGATATAACCATCTTTGAGAAATAAATCAGTGACAGCATCTGCTTTTGCATAGTCCCATCCCCTTCCTCTGGGATCTCCCTTTTGATAACAGTGCTTGCATTTTGAGTTACATTCTCTGGACATCCATATGGTTATGTATTTCTGATGAAAATTGTCCGGTAAATTTTCCGAACCTAAAAAAGAATAAGTTTCTTCTACAAATCCTTCTTGACGTCCGTCATAATTGAAGTCATTTAAGTTTATCATAATTTGCGCAATTATCTATTTTAATGGTTGAGTTTTATTTCTTCAAAGAAAGGTTTATTTACCTGTTCTTTTTCAAATATATCCTCATGTTCAATAGCACGATAAATAAGAAAGGTGTTTGCCAGCGTTTTTTTATTAGATATTCCAGTCATCACTTTTATAAGTTCCACAATAGCAGTGGCACATACAATGGATATTATTGGCGCAAAATACGGTAAATCCTGTTCTTCTGTGTCAAATTTTCCTTCATCAACATTTTTATCAAAACCTATGCTAATCGCATTTTTTATTGTGGAAACGCTAATTCCAGGTATATATGTATACACAAAACCTTTATAGCCCAATTGTGCAATATGCACAGCAGGAACATTGTGACTTATACAGAAATTGTTTATCATATGGTGCGCTTCAAATTTATCAACAGCAACAAATATTGAGAGATCTTTGTATCTGCCATACAAATCCTCTAAAATTTGATTACTTATTGGCTTTGAAATGGTTTCTATCTCAATAAATGGGTTTATTTTTCTTAACGCAATTTTAGCAGAAGTCACTTTATCTATACCCAATGTTGAATGGCTATGTAAAAATTGTCTGCCAAGGTTCGATTCGCCTACGGTATCAAAATCACATAACACCAACCTTCCAACATTAGCTGTCGCTAATTGTAAACTTGCAGAACATCCGCCACCACCAAGACCAATAACGACCACAGTAGAGTCTTTTATTCTTCTCATACCATCTTTCCCCATAAAAGGAAGAATTTCTTGCTTGCGAAATCTTAGAGATTCTTGTTCTTTCATTTTTTTTAAGTTTAAAATATAAATTATTTTCCTAAGATAATTCTGTCTGTCCATAATTTACTATACATCTTTGAAAGCTTTAGCATAGTATTGGAGAATTTGCAACATAAAAACATCTCAGCATTTTGATTGTTTATATTTGCAAGTTTGTAATATGGAGAATCTGACACAGGAACACAGCCAGCATTTTTGAAGATTTTATCCGTTCCAACCTTCAAAGTAGCAGATACAAAAAAGGCTTTTATATCAGAATCTAAATGTAAGTTTACCCATAGAGAAAGTACCAATCTTAGGATAGAAGAAATGTTTTTCTTCTGCCTCTGTTCAGGGGTAACTGTCCAAGATGAGTCGTAAAGAATATCGCTTCCATGTTCCAAAAATTTGTTAGCTGATTTTTGAATTTCTGAAGATAGAACATGGTTTCCACCTATCATCGTTAATTCTATGGGTGGAAATGACATTTTGAATTCTTTACAAGTACTATACCGTAATGTTTCAAACATTGCTATTGGATTCAAGTCTCCATTCGCCTCTTTAGTGCATATAGCAATGTGATTGCTAAGAAAATCATATGCACCTATAGGCATAATGGAATTACCATATTCATATTGGTATCCCATAATTTTCAACTTGATCAGTTTGTTAAACATTTCATAGACCTTTGAGTCATTGATGTTTAAAACTGGATTTTTAATCTCAACTACTTGATAATCCATCTTATATCTTTATGTTTGTATTATGTAATTCAAATATTATATAATTACACATAAACAATTTCTTAATTCCACGAAATGGAAAAGGTATGTTTATTTAATATTCGTTAATTGCCATTTTACAACAAATTTATAAAAGGACTTCATAGAGAGGGTATATACGAATATCAGCAAACATAAAAATGTTTGCATTAGATAATTCTTCATACCATCCAGACTGTAACTGTCGGTTTTGGAATTTCACCAAATCAGTTCTATAAAATATAGAAGTCGCGGACTATACCGCCGATAGGGAATTTCACCCTGCCCCCGAAGTTCTTGGCAAAGATACATATAAAGTATAATACTACCAAAAGAAAAACGCATAAATTTTACACCACATCAACATTTTGTCATACAAGACCTCTATAGTGTCTAATTATAACGATAGATTAATTAATGATTTATAGATGTCAAAACTATATAAGAATTAATTGCCTTGTTGCCTATTTTCCCCATACTCTTTAATGGATTTTACAAAATGATTTGTGATGTACGGAAGTTCAAAATCCTCTCTCTCCGCTTTAGGTACTCTGAAATGAACATCAGAGGAGACCCTAAGAAAATCGTAAGTATCATAGCTACAAGTAGTTATGATACTTTTCTTTTATACCCATCCCAAATTTCAGAGTATGCACGGAGGGGGCAGAAACTCCCAAAATGCTCTAAAAAGGCTACAATCAGGCTACACATTTTCAAGGCAAAATAAAAATGTAGCCAAGAGTACATACAGAGTACATAAGGAGTATGCGTAAATTACTGCTATTCAAACAAATATGTTGAACTTTGCAGCGTGATTACAGAGGTGTTTTTGTTACCATACACCACTTCGGGCAGCAATGTGTCCGACAAGCCACGGCTACAGATGGCAGGTGTTAGGACAAGACTTCTGTTCAGGCTACAACTAAAAGCAGTAAAATGTATGAAAGCAATTTTCAGAGCAGTCTTCTATCTCAGAAGCAACTATGTGAACAAGGAGGGCAAGACACCCGTCATGCTGAGAATCTATCTCAACAATGAACGACTTTCAATTGGCTCGACGGGCATTGCTGTCCAACAGTCCCAATGGGACAGGGAGAAGGAACGGTTGAAGGGAAGGACAACTGAAGCACTTTCCACCAACCTCGAACTTGACAACATTCAAAGCGGACTCCAGACCATCTTCAAGAAAGTCGAGATGACGGACGAGGTGTCCTTGGAGCGTATCAAGTCGGAGTATCTTGGTAAGAAGGAGGATGTGGATACCCTAATGAGCCTCTTCAATAAGCACAACAGTGACGTTGCACGGCAGGTAGGCGTGTCGGTCGAAGCTGCAACCTTACAGAAATACAACGTCTGCAAGAAACACTTCTCAAATTTCCTTCGTGACAAATACGGTCGGTCTGACATCCGCCTGTCCGAACTCGGCTATATCGTGATACACGACTTCGACATTTATCTCCGAACGGTTGTCGGGCAGAATCCCAACACCGCTACGAGGATGATGAAAACCTTCAAGACAATCACCATTCTGGGTAGGAAACTGGGTGTCCTGCATCATGATCCGTTCCTCAACATCCGTTTTCACATGGAGCCGGTCAACCGTGGTTTCCTCACAGACGAGGAAATCCTTAAAATTGCCAACAAAGATTTCGGCATCGGTCGTTTGGAACTTGTAAGAGACGTGTTCGTGTTCTCGTGCTTCACGGGACTTGCGTACATAGACGTGTACAACCTCGCTCCGGAAAACATCGTCACGCTCAACGGCAAGCAGTGGATAATGACCAAGCGGCAGAAGACGAGCGTGGAGACCAACGTTCTTTTACTCGATATACCCAAGAGCATCATTGCAAAATATAGTGGCAAGACCTATCGTGACGGCAAACTTTTCCCCATGCTGACGAATCAAAAACTGAACAGTTATCTGAAAGAAATTGCCGATATTTGTGGCATCAAGAAGAACCTGACCTTCCACCTCGCCCGGCACACATTTGCCACGATGTCACTCAGTAAGGGCGTACCCATCGAGTCGGTTTCAAAAATGCTGGGACACACCAACATTAAAACTACTCAGCTCTACGCCCGTATTACCAATAAGAAGATAGAACACGATATGGATGAACTGGCTGACAAGTTGGGTACTTTCAATACGGCATTAGGCATTTCCTCAGAATAATGTATATAACCCTAAAATTTTGAATTTATGACAACAACAAAGAAAGAACTTTCCTACTTCCGTCTGAAGTTGGAAACGTATCTCGGAGAGCATTTTCCTGAGAGAATGAATGATAATGCGTTTGTAACCGCTCGCGCAGACGAGGCATTGACGGCTTACTGCGATGCCGTGGCGCAAGGATTTTCCTTTCCCGAAGCAGAGACGATGGCAAGTGAGGTGCTGTACCACGACTTGCACTTCTCAAAGTATGACACCCTTGTTTCCGTGTTGGAGCAAGAGTTTGAAAAGGAGCTACCAAGTCCGCTCCCCGAAAGGTTAGCACTAATCCTGCTGAACAACAAGGCAATTCAAACGGTATTTGCCAAGTACGAACTCACAGACAACTTTGCGGCAGGTACAGAATACGACAAACTGTACACCGAGCTGACCGGTACCATCGTGCTGCTCATCGAGGTCAATGGTCTGCCAACGATAGGCGGTGAAAACATGACTTGATGTAACACCATCGGGAGCTTTTGTAGTGTCAAGAGCCAAGATAAACGCTCCACTCCACACGTCAAGAGTTTTGCAAACACTTGTCTTTGTGTAGTCTGCGCATCTTGTTATCGCTCTTGAAACTATTAAAAGTCCCGATTATGAATACAATCATCATGAATCAAGACGTGCACACACCTGCCTTCATCAAGGCAGACGTATCGAACAAAACCGAGAGGAACAGGCAGCAGCCAACTTCTCCCAAGCAAGTCCGCCGCTTCGGTTGGACACGCTTCATCGAACTCTCCGTTCTGCTTTTCATCGCTATCGGTGCAGTTTACCTTATCTCGAAGATGGTTACACCACAAGTCGTAACCGCCGTTTCGGTTATTCTCAGCTTCCTGATACTACGCTTCATTGTCAGAGTTATTCTGCAAGTAACCTTTATAATCCTGCGTTGGCTGTTCTGGCTTGCCGTCATCTTGGCAATCCTGCTCTGTGTGCTCTGAGCACACAAGGAACGATATTCTTCGATTCATTCTTCTTTATGGGTGGTTATCTCGCTTGAGGTAGCCACTCTTTTTCGTTTTCCATACAAGGCATTGCACTTTCGCTTCTCACGTCCATCTATTCCACTTTGATGTGCCATAAGTTGGTGCTGATTTCTTTTTATTCGCAAAGGTAGTAAGGGGCTACGGCTTGCACAAGGTCTGCGCCTTTGGTTTGTACGGAAAATCTCCACACCTACATTTCATTTCGGGTAGTATTTTCCTACAAAACCTTGTGCCGGCTGCGCCCCCTACCTTCTTATTGCTACAAAAAGGAATCAGCATACTCCGATCTTTGGACGCATAAAAAAAATGTCATTATGGAACAGCAGAAAGTAAATATTACATCTTCGATGAAGGAAAAAGGATATAGCTCCTCCTCTCATTACCGCATAAGTTCGGTGGTTGATGAAAGTGAGCGTTTGGTGGCAACTAAGTTTGTGCAGTGGGACGTTGAGCCATTGGACAAATTGAGTGGCAGTAAGGTGTATCTTCTCCGTTTGAAACTCAATCGTGGGGAGCGAATGAGCCGTGAAGAAAAGAATTGGCTTGCCGAAGCAGTGAATACAAACACCTATTTCCGTACAGCCGTTCCCCTAATGGGTTATCGGTTTGACTTCTTCGATGTGCTGAAGAAATACCTTGTCAATCAATACGGACATTGGGCAGAGTATTACGCACCCGACCGCACCAGCCTAAGAAGTTTTCTTTGCGGACAGATAAACCAAATTGTAGAAATCCCTAAATACTAAGCGATATGAAAGGAACAGAACATTTTACGAGAGCAATAGCTGATTATCTCAACGGACGTGCAGCGACAGACCCTTTGTTTGCTCCCAACTTGATGAAGCCTAACAAGAGCATCGAGGAGTGTGTAACCTACATCTTGAACCAAGTGCAGGCGAGTGGGTGCAATGGCTTTGAGGACGATGAAATCTACTCAATGGCAGTCCACTACTATGACGAGGATGAAATTGAAGTAGGAAAGGAAATCACTTGCAGAGTGGCAGTAAATCATATTGTGGAACTCACAGAGGAAGAGAAAGCAGAAGCAAGGCAGGAAGCCATCAAGCAGTACCAACGTGAGGAACTCGCCAAGATACAGAGCCGTAATGCAAGACCACAAAAGAAAGAAACGGCAGAGGTTGCACAACCTTCATTGTTTGACTTCTAAAAAGCAAAGACTATGGAACGATACGATTTAAGCGAAGCACGCATCTATGTAGGTACTTACGGAAAGTATAACGAAGGCTCACTAAGAGGTAAGTGGGTAGACCTTTCAGAGTGTTACGACCACGACGAGTTTATGGAAGTATGCCACGAACTTCACCAAGACGAGGAAGAACCCGAATTGATGTTCCAAGATTGGGAGAACATTCCCGAAGCATTTATTGACGAGGGGCATTTGGATAGCAACTTCTTTGAACTGAGGGACGAGTTGGAGAATTTGGACGGTATGAATGTGAGTGCCTTTTGGATATGGGTAGAGAATACCGGCAAGGATTTAACCGAGTCCGTCTATTACCTAATGAGACAATTCAATTCCGCTTTTGTAGGCAGATATGTGAACAAAGAAGAGTTTGCAAGGGAAATAGTAAGTATGGAACACGAACTATCCGAGTTTGCAGAACGATATTTCGATTATGACAAGTATGCGAACGAACTCTTTGACGAGGGGTATTGGTTTGAGAGTGGATATGTATTCCGTGACGAGTAAAACAAGGAGGACAGAAAATGAAACCAAGAAATAAATTTCAGAAGCAAGTGGCGGAGTTGGCAATCCAACTCCCCACCATTACCGACAAGCAAAGTCAGTGGGCATATACGCACCTTTTTGAGCATATTGCCAAGCGCAACACGAAAGGCGAACACACTTGTTTGGAGTGTGGACACCAATGGACGGACACACAGCATAAAGGCAAGACCACCATTTGCCCCCATTGCGGAACGAAACTCACCATACATACAGAACGGCAGAGGGTATTTAAGGATATTGCATACTATTGCGTACTCACCACCTTCAAAGGCTACCAAGTGATACGTTACTTCTATATGGAGGTGTACCGCAAGCAAGGACAACCGATAAGACGATTTTGTTCTGAGGTGGTTGAACGTTGGATGGCACCCAACGGCAAAAGCGCAGTATTGGCACGACTTCGCCCGATGAGTTGTTGGTATGATACGTGGCAGTTTGGCAGTAAGTTGGAAATCCGTCCCGACAAACTATTGTACGACATACTCCCACACGGCATTTACCCACGTTATGGAGTGATGAAAGACATTAGGCGCGACGGATTTAAGGGAGCGTTCCACGACCTTACCCCCTTTGAGTTGTTCCATTCCATTCTTACGGACGACAAGGCGGAAACCTTATTGAAGTCTGGACAAATCTCCCTACTTCGCCACTTTATTAGGGACAGATATGCCAAGATTGACAAGTATTGGGCATCTATCCGTATCTGTTTGCGTAACGGCTACCAAGTGGAGGACGGCAATTTGTGGTGCGATATGATTGATACACTTGCAACACTCGACAAGGACACACGTAGTCCAAAGTATGTTTGCCCCAACGACCTAAGAGCAGCGCACGACCATTACCAAGCCAAGCGCAGAGCAATGAAAGAACGTGAGAATATTATCAAGAAGCGCAAGGAAGCGATGGAAGCCGAACAAGCATACAAGCAACTCAAAGCAAAATTCTTTGGCATAGAGTTTACTGACGGCATCATCCGCATCCACGTTTTGGAGAGCGTGCAGGAGCATTTGGAGGAAGGCACGGCAATGCACCATTGTGTATATGACGCACGCTATTACAGCAAACCACAGTCGCTTATCTTCTCTGCCACAAAGGACGGAGAGCGCATCGAAACCATTGAGGTATCATTGGAAACGATGAAAGTAGTGCAAAGTCGTGGAGTATGCAACAAGAACACCGAGTACCACGAGCAGATACTCGCCTTGATGCAGAAGAATATGAGAATGATAGCGCAGAGAGCAACTGCATAACACAACCCATAAAACAAAGGAATATGAAAGTACAGATAGAAGACATTATTCGCAGTTGGGCAGACGAAATCCCCAACATCATCGTGAGAGTTATCAATGCCATAAGCATAGCCGAGAACAAGGAGGAGTTGCAGACCGCACTCCTCCAAATCTCCCAAGAAACGGAACTTGACAAGTTCTTTGTCTATGGTTACGGAGCACACCATTTTTGGCTCACCCATCGTAGGTTATCCAATGGTGAGCCAATGGAACACAGATTACTAATCGCTGAGTTTTGAAAATATGGAAAGGAAAGTTTACAGAGTACGCACCCAATACGTTTTTGAAGGTGTGTTTGAGGTTGTAGCCACAGACCGAGAAGAAGCCGAGCGCAAAATCCTTGAAGATTGTGGAATGGTGATGGGCAGAGGAGTACACAGCACCCTGCCCGATGAACAAATCAACTGGGCTTTTAATACCCACCCCGAAGAGCGGATAATTGAAACAACCGAAAATCCCTAACACAATGAACCACGCAATCTCAAAAAATTGCGTGGCTTCTTTTCTTTTTCTTTGAACGAGCAGGCGACCAAAGAAAAGAAGCAAAAGAAAGTCGCAATAATTGCATTATAATTTAATTACATACAAAAAGTCTGACAATTCGAACACGTAAGTCCTAATTTGTTAATAAAGTCTTTGACTCGCTTAACTTCTCTATTACGCTCTTGGGGATTATTATAGTAAACTGAAAAAAGCCATTGAGTGTTTGATGCAACATTTTTAGCTATCTCCATAAAATATCCAAAATCAATATCGGATAAAGAGTGCCCATAAACAACAATTCTTCTAATTCCAGCTAAATTATTCCAATATCTCGCATTATTACTAATTATGTCAGAAATGCTTTTACGTTGTTCATTTACAACTTTTGCAATATTATCGTATGCGGCATATTCATATATCATTGGGTCTGCAGAAAGGAAATCATTTCCATTAAGGTTATTTATATGCCCAACAACTAAATTGTTAGAACAGCAGCGTCTTCCGTGTATATAATTAATCTGTCTTTGAGGAATGTTGTAAAGTTTCTCTAATGTATCCGTATAGTTGAAAGAAAGAAACAGACTGTTTCTATCAAAATTTGGCAAAGAAACAGGTGAGACATTTATATCTATTTGATTAACCCATTCTTCAAATATACGATGAAACACTTCAAACATCATTTCCAAATAGCATTCTGGAGCATCCTCCATTTGTGCCTGATAACGCATTTCATGATCTTCCTCTAATTCGACATCTTCTGTTGATTCATCAAATGCATTTTGGAAATCTATATTCCCTAATGCGTATTCAAGGTCGCACCATAGTTCAAGTTTACCATCTTTATTTTTTGTAGGGTAGCATGCTTCTAATTGTCCTATCCAATAACTATCTAAGCCACATTTTTTCCATGCATACTGTCTAAAATCTTCATAAGAAGATGCTATGCCGTGATGGAGGTCAAAACCATTGCCGATTATACATAGTATATCCATTTTTTTGCAAAATTACTCAATCATAACGAAGAAGGCGACTAAAACAACAAGAAAACGCCCCTTGCGGAGCATAAAAATGTCGCAAGGGGTGTATTTGATAATCAGGGTATATAAAACAGGGCAAACTCCACATTTCGTCGTTTGACAAGTCCACGTAGGACTTTGCCTTTGTATCGGCAGAAAGAGACAAATTCACGGTAGAAGTTCCTGTCGCCCGACTCTATCTTTCGTATTAGTCGGCTTTTGGAATGATTGCCGTAACCGAGCAAACGACTTACACCCACATTGTAGGCAAGCAAGGTAAGCAGTAGTGCATCCTTGCCATAGCCCTTGAAATGCTCAAAGCATTTCCATAGGTCGGCACGGAGCAGGGAGTCCGCCTGCCGTTCCGTCATATTGGAAAAGAAATGCTCGCCTGGTTGCAACCGATGACCATATCCGACATACGGATAGCAACCTTTTCTGTGTAGCCCCTCGAAGTATTTCACGACGACCACTGCACGCTCAAAAGGTGGCAAGTCCGCCAGCCGCACCCTGCGCTGGGCAAAGAACGGCTGGCAGAGCAAGCACATTATACAGAATAAAGCAAAGCGTTTAGCTGTTCGCATCGTTCAAGGCTTTGGTTACTGCTGCGTTGGTCTTTCCCTTTTCCTCCGCCTTTTCGTTGTTGAAACTGAAAGTCAGTTGCTGCATCTTACCGAAACTGTCCTCCACGTACACGTCAATCGTCTGGCGGTCGGTGGAGAGCGAGGTGTAATAAAGGCGGAAAACGTCCTTTGTGAGCGGATAGCGGTCGTTGGGCTTGAAAACCGTCCCATTGTCCATTCTTAGTATCCCTTTCCCGTCCGGCTGGAAATATCTGATGGTGTAGCGAGTATCCTCAAATCTTCCTTCTCGTTTGAGCGTACACCTGATTTCTGCCGTCTGTCCCTTGACGATGTCCTTCTGGACAGGCATCGTCTCGACAGTGAACGGATAAGACTGCTGAACATCCAGTTCCCTATCACAAGCAGATAGACAAAACACGGCAAGGGCAAGCACTCCCATTACCCATATCGAATTTATGATTTTATTCTTCATTGTTCCTTGATGTTAGAAGTTAAACTTAAAACCTGCCGACAACGCAGGACGAAACCGATGCACATCCGTTCCGAACAACACTCGTCCCTGACCTTTGAGCAGCAAGAGAACATTGTCCGTCAGGAAACATTCCACGGAAAGATGCAGCGCACCGCCATAGACAAAGCGTGAGCGGTCGAGCAGTTTTGCCCCATCGGGCAGGAACGGCTTATCCTCCCCCAATTCCTCATAGCCGCCCAAAGCGGAGATACCACCATAGAGCAACACGTTCTTGCCATTGTCCGAGAATAGCGGGTGCATATAGCCCAAATGCAAGAGTGCATCTTTAAGCTTCACGCCATAATCCCGATACGGCATATTCTGTTGCTCATAGTCCATACCCATAAAAGTATAGTTCTCACGCTTCAAATATCGAGTGAGCGACAAGCCCAGCCCGAAGTTATCCTTGGCAAAGAACTTTTCACCCTTGATAATCGGCAGACTGCCCACGACTTCTATTCCTTTCTGCTTCGGAATGAGTCTTTGCGCTTGTGCCGGCAGCATCATCGCCACCGCACAAGCCAATAAAAAGAGCACCTTTTTCATTACCATTTGAGTTTGAGGTTATCAATCTTCTGTGCCAACAAGAGGTCTTCCGGCTCGACATAGAACGTCAGCGTCCGCCCTCCGTTACGCTCATAAAGCGTTACTTCAAGCTGTTTGTCCTCTGAGAGCGAGAACTGGTCGAGTACGAAAACGGAATGCTCGCTTCCCTTGCCACGCACCTGCATCACCTGATGATAGGCACGGAGCGGTTGCAGCACCTGCTCCTGAATGGCGGTGCGCTTCGCCATCTTCTTATCCACCACCTTGAATGTAACGAAGTCCACCGAATAAGGCATATTTGTCTCGTTCTCCATTCGGGTGTGGAAGTAGAGCAAACCATTGTGCGCATACAATCCACGCAACAGGAACTTCATGCCGAACTGACGGGTCCCGACGTGCTTGATAGTGCGCTTGTCATTCTGATAGATGGTCTGCATCATCAGTTTGACAAGCACGGGCGACTCATTGCCGAGTTCCTTGAAATAGATATCCGCACGGTTGCTCGGCAAACGTCCCTCGACGGGCGAAAGAAAGTCTTTCATCTCCACGCTCAGCTTCTCCGGCTCATCGGCATACTTCACGTTAAAAGCATAGAACGAGCCGTCCTCACAGATGACACTCATATTGGTTTCCGTCTCAAAGTCCTTCACTGAAGCCTTTACACGTAGTACGTTCTCTGCATCCTCCGCCTTCCCTGCAATGATGTTCTGTGAACCTAAGTCTACATATCGGATGGCAGAAGGGAAGATAAGATGCACGGTCTTGTCAAAGGTAACGTCCAGACCATACGGCAGTACGACACGCCCCGTTGGTATGGCACGGCTCATACCTTGAA
>OWIW01001181.1_pt1 | contig 14883 bp, 10 predicted proteins | sample 2433821 | NCBI WGS metagenome assembly OWIW01 (sample SAMN05065751, study PRJEB22554) | human gut metagenome | biome: ENVO:2100002; feature: ENVO:00000062; material: ENVO:00002003 | host: Homo sapiens | place: USA | reverse complement strand
CTATTGGATTCAGCCTCTACCAGAAGGACCGGGATATCGATAAATTGTTAGATCAAATGACAGAAGATTTATCTGGCATGAAGCGGATTCAGCTGGATGAGGAGACGAACCTCTGTGAGATCAGAAAAGAGGTTGCGCCTGGAATGGGAATCGCCGTATTTGGGCAGATGGACCGGGATGGGGTATTTCACCGGAATTATTACTATCCTTTTTTGAGAAGCGAGGATATGACATCGGATGTGTCCTGTTCTATTCAGCGCCATACAGAGCGCGAGACGTATGCGGGACTGCTTGATGAGTATAAGGTCGGTATTTCCCTGATTTTTTATATCGATAATTCATTCGAGTGCAGGGAGAGAATCATGGATAAGAGTTCCCTGGAGACGAAGCGGGCTAATTTAACCGGGCTGGCGGTCAGCGGTAAGATTCTTCTGCCGATTCAGAAGACAGAGAAGCAGCGGGAGAATGCAAAGGTTACGGCAAAGGAGCGGAACACGCTTCTGGAGGCAGCCAAGAACGGTGATGAGGACGCCATGGAGACTCTGACCATCGAGGACATCGACATGTATTCCCAGATTTCCAGACGGGTGATGAAGGAAGATCTGTATTCGATCATCGATTCCTGTTTTATGCCGTGCGGAATTGAATGCGACCAGTATTCGGTAATCGGTGAGATTACGGAAATCGTGGAAAAGAAGAACCAGATCACCGGAGAAGACGTTTATGATTTGAAGCTGGAATGCAGCGATATCGTATTTCATGTGGGAATCGCAAAGCAGGATTTGACCGGAGAACCGGCGGTTGGCAGACGGTTTAAGGGACAGATCTGGATGCAGGGCAATGTGGTGTTTGATGAGGCGGCGGACTAGGCCGTGTTTGAATATGAATTTTTAAACACACCCTAAGCCGGGGGATTTTGAAAGATTCTTCAAGTAAAACTTGACGAAACGCCTAATTGTTAATATAATAATATACAGCCTGTTCGCGGAAGACCCGCGGCACAGGGGATGTTTCTGTAGCTCAGCAGGATAGAGCGTCCGCCTCCTAAGAGAACCTACTGCGGACACATTTGAGGGATTCGCCCTACACAATTTCATATACGTTTCCGTAGCTCAGATGGATAGAGCGACCGCCTCCTAAGCGGTAGGTCGGGTGTTCGAGTCACCTCGGGAACGCCAGTACACAACGCCGAAAGCCTTGATTTATCAGGTTTTCGGCTTTCCTTTTTCAAGAAAGCCGTTCCCCTTTTTGCTAATACGAAACACTTTCTGCTAATACATTTTTAGTTGCTAATAAAAGTTGAACGGCCATTTTGGCTAAATCCCTTATTTACGTCTTGCTAATAAAACGGCGATTTTGGAGGCCAAATTCACCGAAAAAAATTTGACTCTGCTAATACGGCATTTTGACCCCCTCATTTTTCCTGCTAATAAATTTAACTCTTGTTAGCAGACTGGATAGACTTAACGATTTCCATTAGCAAAGCAGGATCGGCCTGGGCCAGTACCTTGAGGGCCTGTTCGGTGTCCGTTGGCCTGGTTTCATCTTCAGTCTTTCCTTCCAGGAAATCATCCATCTTTTGATTAAGCCTTTCCCTATCATTCGCAAAGGAATGGGTGCCGTACCGTCTAGTCAGCATCTCCAGGTTGGCCCAGCCGCCAGCTTGTTTTACGGAATTATAGTCTCCATTGGAAAGCGTCAGTTTTGCGGAAGCGCTGGTGTGGCGGAGGCTGTGGAACACAATTTCTTCCGGATCAATTTCCGGGTCATTCATCTCCGCTAAAATGTCCTTAAAACGCTTGTTAAGATGCTCTGTCATAATAGGGCGCCCATTAGCTTGACAAATAACCAGGTCATAATCCATATAACCGTCTGCCCCCAGTTCCTTTTTCAGCTTGCCCTGTATTTCTTTCAGGACAGATAATGCCTCCAGAACATTGTTGGGGGATTTTACCACTCGTACACTTCCATCCGTTTTTGGCTGCTTCAGTACAATCGATGTTTTTGTGCCAGGATAAAGATTCGGAAAAGTGTACATAATCTCCATTTTGGACAATTTCTCCATGTTCTTTTTGCTTACCCGGTCAATTACCCGGTCGATGTTCATGGCCTGCTGGTCATAATAAACCCGATCCCATTGAAGGCCACCGATTTCGCCGCCGCGGAGAGTACATCCCACTGCAATTAAAATTGCACAGTGCATCATGTAGTAGTCGTAGTATTCGGGTCGGCAGGTAAATTTCAATACGCGCAAAACCTGCTCCGGGCTTAAAACCGCCCGTTCCTTTTCCTGATGTTCGGGAAGCGTGGCATTCAAAAAAGGATTTTTCCCGATGTACTCCCATCTCACCGCTAGGTTAAAGGCACAGCGCAGAACCTTATGTATGTCATGGATCGTAGATGCTGTGATGTGTTCCCGCATGGGCCGTCCCATGTTAGTCGCAGGTTCGGCTTCCGTTTCAAGGAAATGATAGTAGTCGTCTACCGTCTTTGTTTTGACGGTTCGGAGTTTTTTATCTCCCAGATAAGGATGGACGTAATTTTCCAGCAAACCGGTATTGCCGTCATAAGTGGAAGCTACCCATTTTTTTGCCCCGTACTTTTCGATGAATTCGTAAAGAAATTCACTGACAGTCATATCCTTTTTGTCGGGGGGTCCCTGTTCACTATTAGCCTGTTCTAATTCAATTTTCGCTTTCCGGGATTTGGCTGCCGTATAGCTCAATCCAGACTCCCAGACTTGTTGGCGTTTCTTTCCAACACCTTCATAATACACAACGGCATAAGATCTGCCTCTTTTTACAATAGATGCCATGCTGATTCTCCTTTTTAATTTTGGTTGTCAAGCCATTCATCAAAGGAGGATTTGGACACTCTTACATATTTGCCGATTTTTACAGTTTTGAAAAGCTGCTGCCTGCACAGGTTGTATGCCATGCTGCGGCTGATCTGCAAGATATCCGCAATTTCTTGAACTGAATAGGTTCTCTTTTCTGAAATGGCCTGAATGTCATTGTTTTTTTCTTCAACTGCCATATATAGCTCCTTTCTTTGCAGTTGAAGCGGAATCAGCACATCCATGTGCTTTGGCTCTCTATATTATTTATACGATTTGAACTAAGCACTTTTCAACTGCAATTAGCAAAAAAGTTGTTATTGTTATTGCATGGTGTCTCAGGCCATTTCCTACGCCGGTGTTCCGCCGCGTATTTGCAGGCTACCGCTATGCGGCAATTCAGCAGTGGGCACGCTCTTTGGTCATCGCATACTATCCCCTGCTCCTGTATAACTCCTGAGTCATGTTGTAGATTTATCAAGGTACAAAAAGGCGTATGAGCAACCGGTATTGTCCGGATTTGACCCATACGCTAAAAAAAGAGGGAGAAATAAATATTCTTCTGCAAAGTTTCTTAAAAAAATCAAATTCTATATGTTGTGTTTCTCTCTTGACTAAATCTATATATTGTGCTATCCTTATTGCGTAATTGATTTTTGTGCGTCCTGTTAAGGGAATACAGAATTTTTCTGTAAGCGGTAATGCTCCGCATTGCACACGTTGTTAAGTTTGTAATCTGTTAGTGGTATTACTGCGCCAAATTGGCCGGTGTATTGCTGGCTTTTTTATTTTCGGGGTTTTCCCTGTTTTGAAGCGAGAATGACTTTGGTTCGTGAAGTTCCTATTTCACGAACATCAGGCAATTTTTTGCCCTTAGTTATTCTCGCTTTTTTTGTTGCCCAAATGCCGGAAACGGCTTTGAGGATAAATCAATCAAATAAGAAAGGCAGGTAATGAAAATGAAAGTGAATCAGAGAAAGAAGTTCGGTAATACCATCAAAAAACAGGCGGCTTTGACCGGCTATCCTAAAAACAGTAAGATTTCGGACAGAAATCGGCATATCCATACTGTACCCAGAGCAGTCATTCCCCGACGTATACGCACAGGAATATGACTATGGCAGGCAGTATTGTAACACAACGATCACAGTACAAGCCTCTTGTACTGGTGGATACAGCACATCTGTCCAGAGAAGAATGGCTGTCATACAGGCGCCGGGGAATCGGCGGCAGTGACGTAGCCTCAATCTTTGGAATCTCCCCTTTTCGGACAGCCAGGGATATTTATTATGACAAGCTGAACATAGCATCTGTCGATGAATATGAAGGGAACTGGGTCGCCATGGAAATGGGAAATCTGCTGGAACCTTTGGTGGCAAAGATTTTTGGAAAAAAGACGGGATATAAGTTCTACAAGAGGAAGAAGATGTTTTACCATCCGCATTATCCCTTCATGCTGGCAGACCTGGATTATTTCGTGGAGCTGCCGGACGGCACCACTGCCATCCTGGAAATCAAGACCACGAACTACAATGCCAGGGATAATTGGTGGCTGAATGGGAAGGAAACGGTACCCGTCTATTATGAGAGCCAGGGACGCCACTATATGGCGGTCATGAATGTTGACCGGGTTTTCTACTGTTGTCTTTATGGAAATACAGAGGGCGAAACGATTATCCGGGAAATCAAAAGGGATTATGCCTACGAAGAAGAAATGATTTTCTTAGAAAAGGAATTTTGGGAGAATCATGTGCTGGCAAAACTGCCGCCTCCGTATATGGAGAATGGCGACCTCATAATGGAAAGCGCAAGTAGACATTTTGGGCCTGCCGACCCTGATGCACCGGCGGTAGAGCTGAATACAGGCATGGCTGCCAAACTGATGCGTTATTTGCAGCTTCAGGAGGAAAAGAAGAATGAGGAGGTGCATTCCAAACAAATTGATAAGGAACTGCAGCGTCTGAAAGGGATTCTGGTTGCAGAAATGGGAACAAGCTGTAAAGCCATGTGCAAAAGCAACGGGATCAGCTACACCATTACTTATAATCCGGTTCGGAAGCCAACGATTGACAAGGATAGTCTGTTGCGTCTGAAACTGCAATATCCTGATATCTATGAGCAATTTGCTTCAATATCGGAATCCAGACGTTTTTATGTGAAGACATCCTTATCCGAAGCGGCCTAAAAATTTCACGAAAATGTATATGAAAAAGAACTGCACAAAACAGGAATCGGTAGCATGGTACAAATGGAGGTTTAGGAAATGAGCTATATTGGCACTTATGATGGAACCATATTTTATAATCCATCAAATAGATACTGCGTCATCAGCGTAAAGACGGCAGATCAGAATATTCCGGTCCAGGCGCGTTCTGCCAGACAATATAAGGACCATCTGATTCGTTTTGTGGCCGTAGGCTATGAACTGCCCCAAACGGATGCTGTTCAGATTGAGATGGATGGTGAATGGCAAAACAGTAAACACGGTTATCAGCTCCAGACGGAGCAATGGCGTGAAATCGTTCCGCGGACCGTAGATGGTGTAGAAGGATATTTGTCTTCAGGTTTGATTAAAGGCATTGGCCCTAAAATTGCGGCTGAAATTGTGGCCCGTTTTGGTGTCGGCGTACTGGACATACTGGAGAAACACCCGGAACGTCTGCTTGAAGTTAAGGGTATTACAGAAAACAGATTGGAAGATATAAAAACTTCCTATGCCGAAAATAGGATGATGCAGGATCTCATTACCCTGCTTTCACCATACAAGGTAACTCCAAAAACGGCCCTGAAAATCTATCAACAATTAGGTCCTGAGAGCGTGGAGGTTTTAAAGAATAATCCCTTTGAACTCTGCCAGATTTCCGGATTTGGTTTCCGCCGTGTGGACGCCATCGTTCAAAAGAATGGGAATGACCTTCATGATCCCATGCGCATCAGGGGCGCTCTGATCTGCATTTTGGATGAGATACGAGGCAAACAGGGACATTTGTATTTGGACACTGAAAGTCTAATCAATCTCGGCTTAAAGATGCTGAATGAGAAAATACCTATTCCGGGAATGCGCCTGTGTAAACAGGAGGTTGAGGAAGTGCTTCAGGGTATGATTTTAAACGGCACAGTGGTTTTGTGTCACGATAATATCTATCTGCCTCGCATTTTCGACTTGGAGGACAGCACAGCTCGTCAAATAGCAAAGCGGCTTATATCTACATCTGAGGTTGAACATATTGCCCCTCTTATGGAGCAGATAAAAAAGGAGATGGGCGTTTCCCTGTCTGCTAAGCAGGATAAGGCTGTCCGTATGGCATTCCGGCATAACCTTTCTATTATTACCGGTTCCCCTGGTACTGGTAAGACGACGGTACTGAAAACTATTTTAGAGGTGTACCGGCGCCGGCATCCGGATGGAAAAATCATGCTGATGGCACCTACCGGACGGGCAAGCCGCCGAATGGCAGAAAGCACAGGCTTCGAGGAGGCTAAAACACTACATAGTGGTTTGGGACTTGGAAGCGAGGAAGATGAAAACGGCAGAAATAAAGAGGACTCATTGTTGACTGCCGATTTGATTATTGTAGATGAATTTTCCATGGTGGACATGTGGCTTGCCAAACAGCTCTTTGAGCGACTGAAGGACGATTGCCGCATTGTTCTGGTAGGTGATGCCGACCAGTTGCCAAGCGTAGGAGCCGGTAATGTGTTCCATGAGTTGATTGAATGTGGACTGATACCAGTAACTATGCTTGATGAAATATTCCGTCAGGCAAAGGACAGTCTGATTGCTCATAATGCGAAGTTTATAAATGAAGGCAGCACAAATCTGTATTACGGTCCAGACTTTGTATTTTACACCTGCAACAATCAGAATGAGGCCGCAGAAAAAATCATGGAGTGTTATTGCAATGAAATTGCAGAAAGCGGGATTGAGCGGGTACAGATACTGTCGCCTTTCCGAGCGGAGGGCGCTGCATCGGCGGAACAGCTCAACGAGGTAATCCGTGAAATGGTGAATCCGTTTTGCTCTGCAGAGGAGGAAATTAAACTGGGACCGAAAATCTTCCGTGTAGGTGACCGTATCATGCAGACAAAGAACACAGATAAGGTTTCCAATGGCGATCTTGGCTTTATCAGATATATCAAGGAAACAGAGGATGGTAAACGGATTGGTGTGGATTTTGGCCCAAACCGGGAATTGGAGTACGGTGTGGAGGAGCTGGTTAATCTGGATTTATCCTACGCTACTACGATTCATAAGGCAATGGGGAGCGAGTATGAAACCGTTATTGTCCCACTACTCAAGGCACATATGATAATGTTTTACCGCAATCTGCTCTATACCGCCATTACCCGTGCAAAACGCCGTGTAGTGCTGGTGGGGCAAAAGGCAGTGCTGTTTATGGCAATCCACCGCAATGAAATCAGTAAACGAAATACATCTTTGGGTGAACGAATCTGCCTGTATTATCGAGCATTTGCTAAGAGTGCAGGTATAGCTATTCCCTCTACCCCGGGAGACAAATTGAAAAATGCAGGTTAAAAAAGAGAGGCAGAGTGCAGAATTTGCGCCCGGCGTCTCTATTTATTTTGAAAGGAGCAAATGATTATGAACGAACAGGACAACAGAAGGAACATGATGTATGGAAATAACCAGGCGGTTACCCAGCTGAACAAGGTGCCTGGCTTTGACCCGCTGCAGTTTCTGCGGCCGGCCATCTCTGAAAAGACACAGGAGAAGCTGATGAAGCTGGATCTGCGTTATCAAAAGCTCTGGTTCCGCCTTGCCCATCCCCAGGGACGCATGAAGCTGACCGCATTGAGGATTACCCAACAGATGGCAATTTTTGAGGCCAAGGTTTTTCTGGACCGGAGCGATACCGAACCGGTCAGCAGTCTGGTTGCCAGCCTGACCCGGCAAGATACCCTCAATTATATCAAGGAGGCGCAGGATACGGCTTTGAGCACGGCTTTGGAAAATGCAGGCTTTGGCTTACAGTTTGCAGATGTGAGTGTTGGAAAGGGCGGCGAGCGCTATGGCAGCGTTATCCCCGTAACAAATGTACAAGGCAGTGAAAATCCGCCTGCAAAGGAAGTGCCGGCTCAGGCTGCCAGAACCACCGTAGAAGCGCCACACGCTTCGGTCAGGGCAGCATCTGTGGAAACACCCAAGACACCACAGTCAGCGCCTGTGGCTGTGGAAATGACGCACTCCAAGGAAGAAAGCGAGTCTGTCGTACAAAGTCAGAATGTTGCTGTGAGCCTGCCGGTGAGCGGGGGGAAAGTGGAGCAGGAAGAAAAGCTGCTTGTTGGGGAAGTTCTGCGGAAACCTGTATTAGAGGAAAATTTGCCAGTTATCCCAAAAGCACAGGCTAATATGACAGAGCGCCAGCCCGTCAGCCTTTCCAGTAAAGCAGCAGAAATGGAGGAGCAGTTGCCTGTGGCCCCTTCTGCGAAAACGGAACAGAAAGAAAGTCTGCCAATAACCTCTGCCGTAATGCCGACGCAGACCGCACAGGTATCTGCTGAAAGCAGGACATTGCCGTTTGTAAGACCGGCTACGGACACCATGACGATGACCCAGGAGCCTGCCGTTAAGGTACAGAGTATGCCTACATCCTCTGAAGCCTCTGCTCCTGTACAGGAACAAAAAGCTGAATCTGCCGTTGCACCCCGGTATACTGCCGATATGCCGGTAGATGACATTGCCGCGCTAATGACAGAGGAAGAAGCCCGTGAAGTGAAAGTTGATACGGGAATCTGCAATGGTTGGACGATTGGACAGGTTGCGGATCAGCGGACACCCAGTCTGAAGTATTATCTTTACGGCTACAAGGGAAACAACAATATTCTCCGAGCAGCAGCTAAGGTTATGCTGGAATCTCTGACGGAGCAAAAAGCTGGCTGATGTGGTGGCCGTGTGAGCTTGGGAAGGGAGTGAAAAGTGAATGGACTCGTACCCACAGGATTTTCCCTTTGGGATTATGGACGTAGTGGAACTTCTGCACCTTCATATCCGGCGCAGGCAGGCAAACAGCGTTTATGTAGACTGCCCCTTTTGTAATGACCGCCGAGGCAAAATGAATGTAAATTTTATTAAGAATGTCTGGCGGTGTAATTATTGCGATGAGCATGGCGGGATGCTGGCGCTGTATGCCAAGCTGAACAACACGACTAATTCCGATGCCTACCGGGAAATCTGCGATATTTTACAGACTGACCCGCCCTGGGGGTATGAGGCGGAGAATAAACAGGATGGCGGAACCGGGGATTCCACATGGGAACCCCGGTCCGACAGTCCTCTCCCCAGCAGGACAGAACAGGCAATCGCATATGATCTGGAAGAAGTGTCGCAGTCGCAAAGGGCCAGTAATCAGGAGATTCATCAAACGTATTCGATGCTTTTTGAAATGCTGTCCCTGTCAAATAGACATAGACAACATCTGAAATCTCCAAAGCGTGGACTCACAGACGAGCAAATTAATTCATTGGGATACAAGAGCACCCCGCCGGCTTTTCTTTGCCGCTCTTTGACAGAACAACTGCTTGCAAAGGGCTGTACTGTGCAGGGAGTTCCCGGATTTTACCAGTTAGAGAATGGAGATTGGAGCGTCAAATTTACGAAAAAAACTTCCGGGATTTTAATTCCGGCAAGGGGGATTGACGGTCTGATCCATGGTGCTCAGATTCTTTTGGATGTACCGATTAAAGATAAAAATGACCCTCCCGAAAAGAAAGGAAACAAGTACATATGGCTTTCATCTTCAACTAAAAGACTGGGTGTTACGTCCGGCAGTCCGGTTCATTTTGTAGGCAATCCTTTTGCCCGTACCGTCTATGTAACAGAAGGACTGCTGAAGGCGGATATTGCCCATCTTTTGATGAATCGTTCCTTTGTGGCGATTGCAGGAGCAAATAATGTGAGTCAGCTAAAACTGCTGTTTGTGCTTTTGGCTCAAAATGGTACAGAGCTGATTGTGGAGGCACATGATATGGATAAATATAGCAACAAAGCTATTTCCAAAGGCGCTTCTAAAATTTATCTTATAGCCCAGGAACACGGAATGGATTGCCGCCGCCTGACATGGAACCCCAACTACAAGGGCGTGGATGACTGGCAGCTTGCATTACGAAGACAAGAAATGCAGAGTAAGATAGAGGAATCTATGAATTTCAAGAAAAGGTATCTATATGGCCTATGCGATATGATGGATATAGGCCGGTGCATTGAAATCTGGAATGGTTTGGCTGAAAGGAATGTTTCCCTTGTTTCTTATCTGGGATTGACAGAAGATGAATACTCCTCTTATCTCCAAAACGGGCCGGAGGAACTGAAATTGTTGTTGAATGCTCAGAGGCAACAAAGGTGTTTTCGTATTTATCAACTGAACTTTGATACAGAGTCAACAATACCCTTTGCTTTTATGGGCCTTGAGGCTATGTATAAAGCAGGATTTCAGCAACCACCAGCAGCAAAATACCGCATGGTGTGCGAAAGCAGCATGTATGCGCCATTGGAGCAGACAGACGGTGAGATCCTGGATAGGATTTATACCAAGTACAATACCCCTATGGAAGATTTTCAGGGGCGTTGCCTGGCTGCTTCCGATGTGATAGAACTTTATGACGAGGAACAACGGCTTTATTTCTACCGCGAGCCGGATGCCTATACTCCTGTCCGTTTTTCTCCAGCTTTTGCAAAGCCAATGCTGGAAAGACAGGATATGAATGAGTAAGCTTTATAACCAAAAGTCAAAGGTGTGGAATGGGATTTTATAATCCTGTTACCATGCCTTTTTGTAGAAAGGAGCATTTAACATGGGTGTGTTTTCAGATATGAATATGGGCTTTACAGATGGTACAGGTTCTCCGTTTGAGGACGAGGGAGTTTTTGGACAGGCATCGGAATTTGAACAGACGGAAAGTCTGCCGGTTTCGGGAGGCGGGCAGATGGCAGAAGAAATGGAACTGCCTGTTCCGCAGGCTGGCAGCCAGAGTACTATTGACGATACAGACAGTGAACAGGAAGAAGCCCAAAAAGATTGTTCAGGAGAGACGGTGGCGTCCATGAAAATAAGTGACAAGCCAGAGCTGGATACGGATAACAAGAAAGCTCTGGCGGAGGCCGAGGAAGAAAAACGCCGAGCTGAACATGAAGCGGCGGAGGCCCAGCGTAAAGCGGAATGGGATGCTGCGCAGGAGGCAAAAAAAGCGGCTGAACAGGAACAGTTAGACCGTCTGAAGGCCATGAGCGATGATGAAATTATGGAAGCATCGGTTAAGCGTGTCAGCAGAGATACCGAACGCCTGACCCGCCGTAATATGAAAGAATGTGTGTCTGAGTATATTCAGACGCTTTGCTTCTCTGACCCGGCCTTTGCCCGGTTGACAATGCAGCCTCACAAGACGATGATTCATTGCTTTTATTACATCAACCGCAAAGCTATGGAATTTCTTCAGCAGGAGATAAAAGACAATGGAATCAAGCCGGAAGGACCTTATGGAGCCTATGGCAGTGATATTCCAGATGATATGTGTTACCAGTGGGCAGAAGAATATTTCCGCGACCCTAACGCGGAGGAAGACAAGGAGAAAGAAGAAAAATTTGTTCCAAAGCCTTACATTGGCAAAACCAGCACGCCTAAAACAAAGAGCAAAAAGGTTGCGGAAAAGAAAGTACCGGAAAAGAAACCAGAGCCAGAAGTAAAGAAGGATGTGCCGGAGGGGCAGATGTCATTGCTTGATTTGACAATGCCAAAATCAGCATGATTTATGGAAACACAGTAGAAGGAGGTTTGATTTTGATTGCATATAAAGGCTTTAAGCCCGGCTTGGTCTGCCGTGGATATCAGTTCCATATGGGCTTAAATATGACTGACAAGGCTAACTGCAGAGCGAATGGATTTCATTGCGCGGAAGATCCTTTAGACTGCCTGTCGTACTATCCAGATATGAACCAGACAGAATACTACATTGTTGAGGCTGGCGGTGATATAGACGAGGATGAATGGGATTCCAAAATCGCATGCACGCATTTAAACATTATTAAACAGTTGACTATGGAGGAGTTTTTCCTCCATAGCCTGGCATACATGGTAGACCATCCAAAACGGGAATGGAATTCCAAAGTGCATAAAGACAAGGGCGAGACACACAACGGTTATGTGGTAGTGCGCGGGATTGATCCGGCCGCTGCAGGTAAGCTGAATGATATTCTTGCTTTTGCCAAGGAGGACTATACCACAGGGAACATCATTCAGGTAGCTCTGACCCGGGTAGACGGACAGAAGGTACTGCCTGACCGCTGGTATGGTGTAGATCTGAAAGAAAGGCAGGTGAATCTGATTTGAGAAAGAATGAATTGCGAAAGCTGCGGACTTTAAAGGCTACACCTAAAATGATGAAGATGGCGGCTGCAGATACTCCCAGACGTGAAACATACAGTTATGGCTGGAGCAGCCATGAGCGGACTGTTTATCAGTATGGACTCTATATGCGCTGTCAGACCCTGAGTGGCTTCTTAAAGGTTGCTTTTTTCCTTCCGGACCGTATGCGTTTGGGAGGAAACCTGCCAGCCTACGAGTTATTCATTTGCCGGCAGACAGGCGAATTTCTGACTTATGACCGGAACCGCGATAAATGGTTGACGGCCAAGCTGGATTTACTGGATTGGCCGGATTATGTCGGTACCTCTGAAAAGAAGTGGATTAACCCGGAGGGCTATTCTACTATCAAAACCTATCTGGGCGTGAAACAAGGCGGTTTCAGCGGCCTGATGGAATATCAGCTCAAAGTACGCGCAGATGAACTGAAACGGCGCCATAAGCGCGAAACTGACCCATGGGATATGGATTTGGCCCAGACACCGGATTTGCCAAAGGACTGGGTGCGCTGGGTACGTAAGGTGGGGATTCCGGAAAACTATATCTATTACGAGTACACTAAAAAAGGTACGGAAACCGGATACTGTACTTATTGTGAAAAAGATGTGCCGGTCAAGACCCCACGGCACAACAAGAAAGGGAGATGCCCGTGCTGCCGGCATGAAATCACATTCAAATCTGTGGGCAGAGCGGGAACTGTGCGTACAGGAGACAACTATATGTATCTGCTGCAGCGGTGCGAAGATGGCTTCATGGTTCGGGAATTTGTTGGTTCCGGCTGTTACCATAAGGGTGAGTATAAGAATCCTGAATATAGTCACAGGGAAGTACGCAGGGCCATCTATGACCGGAATGGACAGGGCCTTCGGGCTTATTACTGGGGCGATTACAAACACAGTGAGTTACGTTGGATTGCCACCAGTGTATGCGGTACTTCTTCCGGATGGTACGATTATGCCGGCCGCGTCTATGGTAAGACACTTCCTGATCTGAATAAGAATGAACTACAAAAAACGGGACTAGTGGAAACCATCCGGGGTATTGATCAGATTGACCCGGAAAAGTATCTGGCAGTGCTGAAGGAAGTACCACAGATAGAACAGATGGCAAAGGCTGGACTTCCACTTTTAGTAAAGGAATGTGTAGCAAACTATTATCCTTTCAAGGAATATTTCAAAAAGCACGGTGCAGGCAATCTGGCGAAAATGCTGGGAACAGATGCTCAGGGCTTAAAGCGGCTGCGTAAGAATAAAGGCGGGCAGCAATTTCTTCGGTGGCTCCAGTACGAAAAAGCCACAGGTAAGCCCCTGCCGAACCATGTAATCAGCTGGTTTTGCAGTCAGGAAGTAAAGGCCGATGATTTGAAATTTATCCGAAACCGAATGAGCATTGTCCAAATCTACAATTATATGAGGCGGCAGATTCGGGAAACTGGGATGTCCGGCAAAGAGCTTCTGACTACCTGGGCCGATTATCTCTCTATGGCACAGCGCTTCGGCATGGATACCAATGATGCAATCATCTACCGGGTAAGAAAGCTGCGCCAGCGTCATGACGAACTGGTGGCCCGTTGCAATCAAAAAGAGTTGACCCTCCGTGCAGGCGAGGTGCTGAAGGAATATCCGAATATTGAGCGGATCTATGAGTCAATTAAGGGAATCTATGCCTTTACCGCCGAGGATTATACCGTGGTCGTACCTTCCTGTATTGAGGAAATCATGCTGGAGGGTGAACATCTCCATCATTGCGTAGGCGGCAGTGAGCGGTATTGGGAACGAATCGAGCGAAAGGAAAGTTATGTGCTGTTCCTGCGCCGGACTTCCGACCTTCAAAAATCCTATTACACATTGGAAATTGAACCGGATGGCACTATCCGCCAAAAACGGACCATGTATGACCGGCAGGAGGCTGACATTGAGGACGCAAAGAAATTCCTGAAAAAATGGCAGAAAGAAATATCAAGACGCCTGACGGATGAGGAACGGGAACTGGCTAAGATTAGCCGTGTACTGCGGGAGCAGGAATTTGCCCAGCTACGGGAAAATCAGGTAATCATCAATACAGGACATTTGCGCGGACACTTATTGGTGGATGTGCTGATGGAGGATTTGATGGAGACAAAAGAAAGTGCAACAATACCGGCGCTTCCTGCGGCGGCATAACACAAAATAATGGAGCCGGACGCCTGTTGGGATGTCCGGCCCTTTTACGAGGAGGAAAAATTGATATGAAACAACTTGGAAATCTGGCTATGGTCTGCGCAAAACGATCTGATGTGTTGCTGCAGATTCAGAGTGGCACAGTATGCTTTTCTATTGGCATGGGAACGCAAATGGAATCTATCTCTTTGGCATGGGATGATGACGAAAAAATCAAAGCATTGGTTCGGGAACTGAATTTTGGGCGTTACCAAAACACTGAAAATGGAGGTTACACACATGATTAAAAATTTAAGCCAGTTAAAAAAAACACTGAAAGCGGGAACTCGCTTTCAAATCACCGGCCACTGCTGCCCGGAGTACATAGGTCAGCTGCGAGAAGTGACCGTTGCGAATACACAGGGCTTTTACAGTACTCTGCCGAATGAGCCGGACAACAAAACCAGTAAATGTAACGGAGGCAGAGGTTCGGTGCTCTGGTGGAGCAAGGCGCCATTCTGGAATTTTTCGG
>OWIW01001156.1_pt1 | contig 15169 bp, 10 predicted proteins | sample 2433821 | NCBI WGS metagenome assembly OWIW01 (sample SAMN05065751, study PRJEB22554) | human gut metagenome | biome: ENVO:2100002; feature: ENVO:00000062; material: ENVO:00002003 | host: Homo sapiens | place: USA | reverse complement strand
AGAGTTGTGTCTCATTTGATTATCAATCAATTATATTTCAAAGAATGATTTTTAGCCAAACAAACCACGCCATCTGAGGCTATCAATGGCAAAGATATGTGTTTTTTGACAAACAAATGAAAACAGGCACAACTTTTTGCTATACACAAGGAAAAATCATTGCCCATGTTTTTTCTTTCCCTTATTTAATAGTAGTTTGTTCGTTCCAACGAACGAAATTATCAGCTAAGACTTCTAATCATATTTTCAACATGATTCATGCGAAATACATAGTCATACCTTTCTGATAAAGGTTCAAGCTCTTTTGTCAGAGTTTCAAACGAAGGTTTACCGAATAGCACAGCCAGGCTATCTACTGCTTTTTGCAAGCGTTTACCCAATATGCGTATAGTTTCAATGTGAGAAAGTCTATTAAATAAGGTCCCATATAATATTGCATATTTCATAGAACGAGACGAAACTTTATTGAAATTCTCATCTCTTTGTGCTGGAAGTTTCATTGTATTGCAAAACTTTACAAATTTTTCCAATGAGTCAAGACCAACGTTACTTATGCTCCTTTCCAAACTATCATAAAACTGTTTCTGAGAAAAGTTTCTTGATGAATAGGGTATTTGGTCAAATTTATAACGAAATTTATTAAGATAACATATCTCCATTGCAGCAAACATAGACAGAGAAAAGAAGTTTAAGTCATCTCTAGTTATAACGCCATCACCTATAGCTTTTACCTGCTCGTATCGCTTACTTATCATCTTCTGATATTTCATTAACAAAGATGTTGATAATTCACCATAACCTTTTAACAGTTGCTTGCTGAGGAAGATATCCTCCTGTTCTTCTATTTCTCTATTATTGCTTGTTTCTGCCGAGCCTTCTTCCTCTTCATCAATGATCGCATCATCTATCGAACGAATCTTTTTTCTAATACTCTCCTCAATACATTCAATCAGTCTTGATGTACGATCTATTTGGAAAATCCTGCTACTCTTTGCATCGTCATTGTCATATTCCGAATTGTATTTTATTTCGGGCAAAGATAAATCAGATTGCCTTTTATCTTCTGATGAAACTTTAATCTTTGGAGAAACTTTTTCACCAGCATCATTAACTAAGTCCCACATTACATCAGATAGCATATCAGCAACCTCCATACCATCATATCCTTCATTCTCAATACGAGAAATGAATCTATTAAGATTACGACTCATTTTCGACGGATTTGTTGTGGCTAAGAACTCAGTCCAATTGACGAACAGCTTATTAGATATAGATTTCTTGTCTTTATCCACTAAATAACATGTATATTGAGTTTTTGCTAACTTTATATCAGTACTATATCTATTGCCTTTATCATGTTTAAGTTCACTTACAAGAGTCTCAATTCCATTGTCGATAGACAGTAGTACTCCATCAGGAATCTCCTCATTGCTATAGACATTTAATTTACCTGATTCGTAATAAGCGGATAATAGTCTTAATCGTCTTCCAGTTTCAGAAGGAGCTTCATTAGAATGTTTGGATCTATTAGTTGGCACATCTATTCTTTTCTTGGTTTTCAGACCAAGTGTAGATAGAAAATCTTGCTTTGTCGAATGATACAAGACTCCAAACTCTTCATTTATGCCTCTGTGAGTTATTGTTCCAAGTCCGGCTAATGTTGCATTTGCACTGCCAACCATACAATATTCAGCATCATTAGTCTTAAAGTGCAAAACCTTTGCATGCAATTGACGTTCATATGTTTTAAAAGCTATTTCACCCCTTTTTGTTTCGCTGAAATCATAAAAATGAATACTACTATTTGGAAGCATTCCGCTTGGTGGCAAAGCACAATCTTGGTGAATCAAAACATTCACCGTTGAGTTCGGACAAAGTTGGGATAATGTAATCAATGATTCTCCACATTCATCAAAATATGGACTGAGAAGTGTTATAGTCTGCACCTCATTTAATGGCACTAAATTTGAAATTTGTTGTAAAATCCCAGACTGAGAATCATTATACAGTAAAGCAGCATTTAACCCTTCTTGTACCTTGCACATACTATGAGGCACAATATTGAAAGAGGAATCTAAAAATGTACAATTTTCAGGAATCTCACGAAGAATTCTATTATGATCATAGTCGTTACATTGCTTTGTAAATCGGCAGAGATACTGCCAACATTCTTCAATGAGAGGACGATGCGTCGTATCAGTCTCATCTATCATAAAACCTGTAAATGCCTCATGATTTTTTCCATGTCCTGTAACTGTTAGATTACCAGTACCAAACACAACCAATACAGCGTCATCTCCTACAAAGAAATTAATCTTAGGATGAAAAGCTCCGACAGCACTTATAGATGTAATGGAGTACTCCTTACCAATATGTCTCATATAAATAGGAGATACATATTCCATAGATTTATCCATTTGATTGGTATCGGCAAACACATTTATGCTACATACTTGCTTACGATGAAGCATGTTCAATAATTGATTATCGAAATGTATCAAATCTATGGCATAAGTAGTCAATACAGCTGAATGATATTTGCCATTTTTGCCGCCGCTAGGAATATCCAATAATATTGCATGCTCATTCTTTTCCATAATTCTCAATGAATTGTGATGCTATCTCAGTTAGTGTATTATCTTCATCAAGATAACCCATGTCTTGTAAAAAATTAAATAGAGAATCAATACGTGGCGATGTTTCAACTGGATACCGCTGCTCTATTAAAACAATCCGTCCATCCTCAAGAATAAACTTTCTTAGGTCTGAATTATTCTTTCCCATTTTAGCAATGGCGACCACAGTATGCTCCTGCATTATTTGCACTATCAGAGATTCTATAAAACCGGATATAGAGAATGACAGATAACGCTCCACATAAGATCTTAACCCTTCACTGAGTATACCTCGCTGACGTTTCAAGTCATTTTCCCCTTCAAACTCCTCTATATCTTTTGTGTTATTCTCAAATTCAGTATAAAGTCTCAACATGAGTCTTATTGCATGTGCTGCTGCAGAAATATAATCTTGTTTACTGACGTAATCCCTTAATTCATCATAGATTATATTTATATTATCACTCACATTTTTCCTCCATTCGTCAAGAGAGTTATAATTCATCTCTTTCTCTATAACCGACAATAAAGATTGTTTAATATCTTGAGAAAGTAGTGCTATTGGAGGATTGTGTAATTCATGAGTTTTGTAGAGTATTAAACAAAAGAGCAAGTCAATACTATAATGCAAACCTTCACATAAATAATAGAAATACCACCCAAATGCGGCCTGTAAATTACCGTCTTCAGTTATATGCAAAAAACGATTCTTTACGAACTCCTGAATCTCTACACCATTTGAAATATCATTTAGGAGCAAATAGATTGTTTCTCTTCGCAAGGAAGAGTCCTCGTCACTTTTCGTAAGCAAATTATTTAAGAACAGCCATTCCTCAGAGCCTACAATTATGCGATGTATTGCTAAAGATTGTAAGTCTTCTATTGCTTCTTCTTTAAGACTTCCATCCAGAATACATTTAAGAAATAATTTCCGGATGTTTTCATCAATACTATTTCTGACAGCATCAGCTAACTCTTTTCCTTTGTTACGAAGATAAAATCTGCCTTCTTCAATTTTTACAAGTTCATAATAAATAAGAGAACCAAGATAGTACTGGCCAAAAGCTCCACTCTTGAATGTCCAGTACTTATCTTTAGATTCATAATCAGCACCATCTGCAATATCATAAATACCATCCTCTATTTGCTTATATCTACCTTGTGAAACAAACAAAGCTCCAACCACAGAACCAACATTCTGTTCCTTCATAATTAGTGCCATTGCCAACTCTGCACGACGTATAAAATTATATTGATGCAGAGATATTTGACCAGCAACTTCAAGTTTGTCATATTCACTAAGTAGCCAACAATAAAGGCTGTAATAGCGGATGTGACGGGTTAGATTGGTGAGCCCAGGTAACAATTTGCTATAGGTTGCAATTGAACTATTCTGGATTCCCAATGGGTCACGCCCACCTTTGAAGCCATCGTTCGATGCCCAAAATACATTTGTGATTTCAGATTGCTTATATTGTGCCATTGTACAACAGATTGAACAAAACACTAATAGTACATCTCAATATATTGGTATGCACGTTCAAATACATCATTGTCTTTTATCTGATACTTAACCCAGAGGATAGCACGTAGTTTCTTTTTGATTTCTCTGCGGGCTGTTACACTTTGGAAAGCATCATTAAATTGACGTACAATGTTAACCACTTCATTATCTATATCATTTACAACTTGTTCAACGATAATAGGTGTGTCTTCGGTCTTTATACTTTGGAAAAGGTCTGTTAAGGCGGCACGAGCTTGAGCACGTTTATCCTGAGGTTCATCCTTTTTCTTTTCTTCTTCAAGCAAGTCTTTTGCTAATGCAAGAAGTTGTTTCAAGAAATCAATACTGCTGATCAGGTTTTGTTCCATTCGTTCTCGGAGTTCATCCAATTTCTCTGCAAATTTCTTGAAGTTAGGATCACCTTTGTGCTCGCCCAATCTCAATCGAAGTATTTTCTCTACTTCAACAATCTTCTTCTCACGTGCTTTTTCATCTTCAAGGACTGCATCTATCACATCGGCATCAACTACCAAATCCTCTAGTGGAGTACCAATGTCAATAGTTTCAATGTTGCGATGTATAATCTCTATGGTCTTAGCTCCAAGCAAAGTCCAGATAAGATTACCACCACTTACAGGACGCACACTTTGATACACTTGAGCCAACCAAGTATAATCATTTTGGTATTCGGCCAAACAAGCATCGGGAGAAACTATCTCCCACGCTTTATTGAGACGGGCAAAGTGGCGGCCAAAGTTTGTCTTCACACCATCATCTTTCAAGCATTGTTGAGCAGCAGTAAGCCCCTCCCATCCACCAATAGTTCTATCAACGCCAGGGAAGAACTCAATACATTGTTGCATGAATGTAGGTATAAGACTTTTGATTTCATCGATATTCTGAACAATGGTCTTAACTGTCTCTTCATCAAAAGCAAGACTCTTTGCAACATCCTCAAATACACCAACAAAATCAACAATCAATCCACATTTCTTATTCTCATTGTAGGTACGATTGGTTCTGCAAATAGCCTGCAACAAAGTATGATTCTTCATTGGTTTGTCCAAATACATACACTGGAGTATAGGTGCGTCAAAACCTGTTAGTAGTTTGCTTGTTACGATCACAAATTTTAGCGGAGACAATGGGTCTCTGAACTGATCAAGCAACTTCTTTTCCTCATCGCGACTACGCTTATATGCCTTATATTCATCTGCTTTATCTCCAGCAGTATGCATTATAATTGTTGTTTGGTCATCTGTGCCAAGAAGAGCATCCAAAGCCTTTTTATATTTGACGCAACATTCTCTATTGTAAACAACAACCTGAGCTTTCATGCCTGTTGGTTCCACATACTCTCTGAAATGAGAGACAATATACTTACAAACGTCATTGATTCTTTTTTCTGCAGTAAAGAATGCATCAACACTTGTTCTTCTTACCAATTCATTCTTGTCTTCTTCGCTAATCTGGTCGGTAAGTTCGTCAAACTCCTTTTGCAATTTAGCATCGTCCAAGTGCATCTCGACTGGAACGGTCTTGAAATTAAGTTCAAGAGTTGCCCCATCTGCTACTGAATTTTGGAATGTATATTTTGATATGTATCCATATTTATCCTCCTCGGCACCAAAACATGCAAATGTATTATGGTCATTACGGTTAATAGGTGTACCAGTTAATCCAAAGAAGAATGCATTTGGCAGTGCTGTGCGCATCTTTTTACCGAGGTCTCCTTCTTGTGTTCTATGAGCTTCGTCCATCAAGAGGATGATATTATCACGTTCATCAATTACCTCGCCATCATTCAAATCACCAAACTTAAAGATGGTGGTTATCAAGATCTTTCTTTGATGGATCTTTTCCTCCAGTTCTTGTTTTGATGATATACTATCAATGTTAGGTATCTCTGCACGAGTGAAATCACCAGTAATCTGGTCTTCCAAATCAATTCTATCGTCCACAATCACTACTGTTGGCGCTTTTAGCACTTCCTGACGACGAAGTTTTTGAGCCGCAAATACCATCAACCACGACTTACCAGAACCTTGGAAATGCCAAATCAAACCTTTACGAGGGCCAGAGCCATTTATATATGTTGACAGAACACGTTGAACAATAGCTTCGCCACCCCAATATTGTTGGTAACGACATACAATTTTAATTTTTCTGCCTCCTGAGGTTCCTGTGAAAACAGAATAGAAACGATATATATCCAATAGTCTTTCAGGAGTCATCAATGATACATAGTTATGCTCAACATCCTCCAATGTACCATGCTTACGTTCCTCATCGGCAAACCATGGGCCCCATTTGTCAATAGGGCATCCAATACCAGCATATTGAAGTTCTCTACCTTCACTTGCAAAGGTTAGAATATTCGGAACAAACATTTCAGGGATACTCTTCTGGTAATGCATAATATCAGTAGCACCATCAGCCCATGTTACAGATGCCTTAACAGGAGTCTTTGCTTCACCGATAACCATAGGTATACCATTGATGACATATACAAGGTCTAAACGCTTGCCTCCCTCCTTACTCTTTCTCGGATACTCCCACTGATTAGTTACTATGCAACGATTCTTATATTCATCATCCTTGCCTGCAAAGAAACGAATGTTGATATTATCGCCATTATCACCAAATGGGTATGAGTTTTCTTCAAATAGTAACTTGCGGAACTTATCATTAGCTGTGATTAGTTCATCAGAAGCTCCGCCACTTGTAATACAAGCTCGAAGCTTATATATAACCTGTTCTGCTTGTTCAGGAGTAATAGGATTCAATGCCAGCAGTGCCTCCATGAGCCATTCTACAACAAGAACTTCATCAGGAAGTCTCGGAACAAACTGCGGTTCCACATATATCCAACCGCATTGTCCTGCTGCATTAATGAGCATTTGCTCAACTGTATTTTCTTCGTTAAAGTATGCCATATGTTATTATATTTTTGTTTCTAATTGTAATATTCTGATTTATCGGCCTGTTGAGCAATGCTTACAAACTTCATCTGTTCATTGTAAGGGGGCAATTCTATTTTCAATTCAGAGAATGAAGTTTGATTCAATGATTTGAATGATGTGCCAGTCCCCATTTTCTTAATGTTGTCTTTTTGATACATTAAAGCATGATAAAGAAACTCTACGTTACATACGTTATCGTGGCACTTTGCTCTACATATAGACTGATTGGTTGCACATTCTATCTTATTGATTGCCATTACTCCGATACTACCTCGACATACATACATCAAGGTATCTACTGGGATAATCTTGCATGTAGCATATCCGGCTTCTGTGACCTTCTCGCAAGTGTCATATACATACTTATTTTTCATGTCCTCTGCAGATACCCATGGCTTATCTCCATTCCAATATTCAAGATTTGCCTTAGAAGGCGTACCTCCAGTGGATACATCAGCAAACGATTTTAGCATTCTCAAAGGATACCCCTTCTCTTTGAACATCTCGATAAATTGCGATTTGCAACCAACAAATTCTGATTTATCGACCTGTTCTGCTATGAAAACGAATTCAAGTTGTTTGTCCATTGGCGGTAAGATACAATCAAAGTTTCTTAACTCAGTGAGCGGCATTCGTGGCATTTTAGTACCTCCAGCTATATCATTTGCATAATTAACGAACTGATTACCCCGCAACAGATGACTCAAAAATACTTTATGCAATTTACTAGGCTCTGGACGTAATGGAACCAGTTCTGTCGTTGCCATTCCAGGCTCATCTGGTATCACAACCTTGTTTAAATAAGGCCTTAATTTTGAGAATAGTACATTCCCTTCATCAAAGGATTGAACAGATAAAGCATTCTCAACATCTTCATAGACCTTCTCTATTATCCTACCAGTATTTGATTCTATCATATCAAGATTCAATAGCCAGATTTTGCCAGATAGTTGCTCTTTAGAAGGCATTTCCGGGGCGACATCTTTAATCTTAGCAGTCTTCCAACCTTTTGTATTCGTAACAGGATTACCAAACATCTCGATAAATTGCGACATACTAACCAATGAATTTATGATGAGACAATTTCACATTATTCTGATTCACCATTGCATATTGCAATGTCGTATCGAGACTCTGATGACCGAGTAGGTGCTGGACTTGCTCAATAGGCATGCCCTTATCTATTGCCATTGTTGCCAATGTTCTACGGAATTTATGTGGATGCACTTTTGGAATATTCAAATCTTTCCCCATCTGGCGCAGTCTAATCTCCACTCCGCTAATCTGCAATCTATCATAAGGAGCCAGGAGTGAGACAAACAACGCTTCATTGTTGTCAGTACGGCTGTTTATGTATTTCTGCAAATGAATCTTTGTACGAGCATCGAAATATACCTTACGCTGCTTATCACCTTTGCCGGTAACAATACACTCCCTGTTGTGGTAGTCTATATCTGAGCGATTGAGCTTAACCAATTCTCCAACACGCATTCCTGTTGATGCCAATAGATCTATCAATGCCAAATCACGCGGATTTGAGCAATGGTCCCGCATCAATTCAAGAGATTCATCAGTATATGTTTCCTTTACGGTTTTACCCACTTTTACTTTATGGATTCTTCGTACAGGACTCTTTACTATATAGTTTTCTTCTTCTAACCAAGAAAAGAAACTGGATAGTATGCGTCGAATATTATCTACCGTTACCTTGCTCGCGCCACTCTCGCTTTGATATGTATTTAAATAATGCCGTAAATCATCAGTAGTTATGTGGATAACCTCTTTACCCAACTTAATCAATGCATTATTTATAGTACTGCGATAATAGGCGATTGAATTAGGAGAACATCCTTCAACTTTCTTGGCTGAGATAAAATTCTCTACCAAAATCTGATTATTACTTTCTGCATTGACAGAATCTTTTTCAGTCACGACAATGTTACGGAAGGTGTAATCAAGCACCTTACGCAACTGGGCCAACTGCTCATTATTCAATGAACCGAGCATAGCCTGTTCTATTTCGTTAATCAAGTTCTTAACCATAATCTTACTATATTATAAAGGTTCGTCAATTAACGCGCGACTAATTATTCATGCACTACAATAATATGAACTTAGTCACTCATGAGTGACCAAGTAAAGTGACTAAGTCAATGCTCGTTTGTATTTTTGGCTCCGACTATTAGGTTTCTCGGGAATAGTCATTACCAAGAATCCTCCCTCTATAAGTGGGTCAATATAGCGATGCTTTACATTATATCTGTGTTTAAGACCAAGATGCTCCATGATTTCAGCCATACTTCGAGGAGTAGAACAAAAATCAATTATATCATTAAGTGTGTCACTTAACTTAGTCACTGACTTAGTCACATTTTCCTCATCGGTGACCAAGTTAAGTGATAAAGAAGGCCTCACTATAACCTCAAAAGCTGTAATCTTATCCACATTGAACACTGGTTCGGGATTTCCATTCTCTTGCAATAAGTTCTTTACACGCTGAATTCCACGATTGAACATGTTAACGTACTTCAATCCACGCATAGCCTCTGCAACAATTGGATTACGATAATCATTTACCGTTGGGAAGTTCTCAGGACGAGCCTCACCATACAATCCTCCAGCATTAAGAATCTCAATACGATCCTCATATTGATAAAGTCGAATTGGCATATTGGACTGGTAATCCCTATGCATACATGCATTCATCAACAACTCTCTAAGAGCCAAGTCAGGATAATTCAACACATTCTTCTCACGCAGCATGCTAATAGGCATAGGGCGAGAAGTCACCACAGCATCCCTAACAAAGTTTTCCAATTGCGGTAGCATTTTACTAAGACTTCCTTTAATCTGTCGTTCATTAACGATTTCACTACCACGGTCTTTACCTGCAAAATGAACGTATTGTACATAGCACCCATGCATATAATACTGAGGGTCTTTACCAAAAAGAATCATTGCAGCATTTGTAGGACATTCATGTGTAAGATCATACAAATGAATTGCCGCCAACTGTTCCTTGATATTACGGCTATCGCTAGCCAATACTTCGTGGTCAATTATCTGAGGAAGATATTCTCTTTTGATGAACTCCGTATCAATATCTTTTATGGTTGCGCCAAAACAAGGAGTGGCATCAAATGTTGCCATATATGAAGTTCTACGTTCAAACAAAATTCGTTCTTCCGCTTCACTGGCAATATCCCTGCGAGGACCAATACGAACAAATGTCCTACCGCGATATCGTACAGGTGGAACCAACGAAGGTGAAACTTCTGCAACAAGCAAATCTCCATCCTCATATTCAAATCTTTCCACCGACATAATAGGAAGAGGCAATATATTACCATTTGAACGTATGGCTGAAATCTTTTTTAGTAAATCATCATCAACTTTCAACCCCGATAAAGTTCCATTATCATACGCACCAAGAATCAGATACCCATTCTTCTTGGAATTAGGTAAATCGTTTGAGAAAGCACATATTGCTTCTTGAAACTTATCCATATCTCCGGTAGATGTGGTACGCTCTATTCTATATGTCTCAGTGCTCTTCAACAGCTCACGTACTTCTTCTTTTGATATCATAGTGATATATATTAGTTGTTTATCAAACTCTTTATTACTTGGTCTATTGCGTCAATCGATTTGCGTAATTCAAATTCTGATTTATCAGCCTGATTGTAAATGCTGGCAAACTCTTCTTGAGCCTCAATTGGAGGAATAATGATCTTCGCATTTCCAATAGACTCCTTGTTAAGTGTCTGGCCTTTTACTGCTTGCTTTGCACCTAGTAACCAGTTCTTGTTTGCAATAAGAAAATGCAGGAAGTCGATATTGAATTTCTTCTCATCAAAACCAGCAAAAGCCATTATTGCCTCGTTGGTATATAGATCTTCTGAGGTAATAGCAGTTCTTCCTATAGAGAGCTTAAAACTCATTATAATCGTACCTTTGGGCACTGCTTTGATTCCTGAATCAGCTATTGCATAGTCTGTAATGTATTCGCTAGTATCTCCTGTATAACGCGTGTATGAAGACATGTCGGATATAGAAACCCATTTGTGGGTTCCATTATCCCAACACTCAGGATTATTGCGTGCTGGAGTCTTACCCATCGATAGCTTAAATTCATCTTTTACTAATGATTCTGTCCAACCCTTGTCATTAGTATTCTGATTTCCAAACATCTCGATAAATTGCGATTTCACCATTTCTCGAGTAGCATCAAGAAGCTTCTTATATGATTGTTTTAGGCGATAAGCTGACATCACTTTTTGGGCAATTTCTAATTGCTGCTTAATTGGAGGCAACTCGAATTCGTAATCAGCAAGAGTACTCCAGTTTAGAAAGTAATTAACACCACCACTTTTATTTTCTTCACAATAATTCCAAAAATCATCACTTTGCATAATTATTGCTAAATATTCTTGTGTGAGAATACTTTCATCTTTAGTTTCTATTACAAAGGTCTTTTCTGAACAGATTCCATCAAAATCAGCAATACTACACTTCTTTAAATGAGGATTTCGTGTAACAAATAGAATTTGCCCTGCAGTAAAGCCGCAATAGAACATTGGTCCAATTGTTGAACCTTTTATTACACCCTTCTTTGTAACATATAACTCACATGAATCTATATGTTCACCACCTACATAATAGATTTTCTCAGTATTGAATCTATCTTCTCTTGTATATGCTCGGTGTGCAACCTCAGAAAACTTGACTATGCTCATAATAAATCTATTAAATTGGTAAATGACTCGTGTAAAGACTCTGAGTTTGACTTCCAATTTTCTAAAAGTTCAGAAATATCTTCAATATCTTTTGGATCGTTGGATTTTACATAGAATTTTGGTGAAATGCTATACTTGTTATCAGGGATTTCATTATTGTTAATAATCTTTGAACGTCCGTCAATATTGGTATATCGGGTATAAATACTCGTTATTATTGAAATATGCTCATTGGTTAAATAACTTTCAGTATTTTTCCGTTCCACTAAATCGGTAGCCTTTATTAAAAGAATTTTATTTTTCCTATCAGTTGGTTTATTTGATCGACAAATAAGAATACAGGCCTCCATTGGTGAATTAAAAAATAAATTTTTCCCAATACTAATAACGGCATCAATAAGATCGTTCTGAATGAGCTTTTGACGTATATCTTTCTCTATAAGTCTATTAAGAACACCATGAGGCAATAGAATAGCACATCTTCCATGATCATTCATAGATGATAAAATATGCTGTATGAAGGCATAGTCTGCTTTAGACTGAGGCGGTGTTCCTAAGAAATTGCGTCCCCATTTGTCGTTTATAAAAGCCTCACGATCCCATGTCTTTATAGAGTATGGCGGATTTGCTAATACGATATCAAACTTACGCAATTTGCTTCCATCGACAAAGGCGGGGTATGCTAAGGTATCTTCTCTGACAATAGAAAAGTCTTCAACGCCATTTAGATAAAGATTCATTCGAGCAATAGCACTGGTAAGTGCATTAATCTCTTGCCCAAAAACCTTTACTCCTTGCCATGGTTCACCCTTTTTGCGAAGAAAGTCCAAACATTTTACAAGCATACCACCCGAACCACAAGTAGGGTCATAGATGCTTTCGCCCGGACGAGGTTGAAGTATCTCTGCCATCAAATCCACAACGGTACGGTTGGTGTAAAACTCCTGTGCCGTATTACCAGCATCATCGGCAAACTTGCCCACAAGATACTCATATGCCTGTCCCATCTCATCTGCTGGACACGCTTTAAGCGACAAATTGTAACGTGAGAAATCTTCTATCAAAGAGGTGATAATGTGGTCGGGCATCTTGGCTTTATTGGTCCACCCATCTTTAGGGCCAAAGATACCTTCCAGGCCTCCGATAACACGTCCATCGGCATGTTCGCCAGGGTTGGCTTGTTCAATAGCAATAAAGGCTTCGACCAAACGCTGGCCAACATTCTCAGTACACTCACGTACATCACGCCAATGGGCACCATCGGGAATACGAATTACTAATTCTTGAGCTTGAGCATTGGCATACTCTATACCGCCTTCGCAAACATAGCCTTCAAACTGCTCATCGTATACGTCAGAAATTCGTTTGAAGAATAGCAAAGGGAAAATATATTCTTTGTAACCAGCAGCATCAATCTGACCACGAAGGCGAGTGGCTGCTCCCCAAAGGAACGATTTCAAGTCTTCCAATGAAATAGGCTCATCGGGATTTCTATAATATTTTACAGGTTGTTCCATAGGGTTATAAGTTTATCAGTTTTCTAAATTCTCCTTCAAATCTCTTTACCTCCTCGTATGCCGCCTTGAACTCTGCAAGCACTTCTGCATATGGACGGATTTCCTCTTTGTGATATTCCACGTATTTATTAGGAGAAAGGTCATAATCCTTAGCCGCAATATCATCAAGAGTCACCACTTTAGAAAAGTCTTCTACATCCTCGTAATTGGTGTAGAGTTCGTATAAACGATTTACATCTTCTGGAGAAAGTATATTCTGTGCACGCTTTACGGTGAGAATCTTTGTGCCATCAATCATCAGTACTCGCGCACTATGTGCAGCCGGTTTCAAACGTCTTAATATCAAGAAACAGGGAGAAAGAGGTGTGCCATAGAAGAGTTTATCGCCTAATGTCACAACAGCTTCAACCAAATCGCTCTTTACCAATTTCTCGCGAATGCGGCCTTCTTCATTTCCACGAAATAATACACCTTGAGGCATAACAACCGCCATACGACCATTGCCTGATGCCATACTTTTCACCATGTGCTGAATCCAAGCATAATCTCCACACGAATCACTGGGTGTTCCCCAAACATTACGACCATATTTATCTGAAGACCATTCTACTGAACCCCATTTCTCAAGTGAGAAGGGCGGGTTAGCTATAACGCAATCGAACTTGGCAATCTCTCCATTCTGCAAAATCTTGGGTGAACGAAGTGTGTCGCCTTGCATAATATTAAAGTCACTGGCGCCATGTAAGAACAAGTTCATCTTTGCAATGGCCGAGTTGACAACGTTCTTCTCCTGTCCGAATATGCTTCCACAGCAAAGACTTGAGTGATTCATGTGCTGTACCGCCTCAATCAGCATACCGCCACTACCACATGCTGGGTCATACACAGTCTCACCTGGTTTCGGATCGAGAATGCGTACAAGCAAGCTTACGACCGAACGAGGCGTATAGAACTCTCCAGCTTGAGCCTTACTGTCATCCGCAAATTTCTTCAGCAATATCTCATATGCATCACCCATCAAATCAGCTGGGTAATCATTGTTGCCCAATCTACGGGTGGATAGATGCTCTATCAAATCACGAATCTTACCATCAGAAAGGTTTTTCTTATCGGTCCACTTCTGTGCGCTGAACATCGACAACACGCCGTATAGTGTATCAGGATTTGCTAACTCTATACCTCGCATCGCACCAACAATTGCAGCACCAAGATTCTCGGAGCGTTCGCGAATATCACTCCAATGACAACCATCTGGAATTACAAAACGATGTTGTTCAGGCAAGGATGCATACTCCTCATCGCCACCACTTTCTTCAAGCGCAGTTTGAGTCTCTTCGTCATATACATCAGATATACGCTTAAAATAGAGGATTGGTGTTATATAATCTTTGAAGTTATCTTGACTCACAGGACCACGCAATATGTTGCATGCCTCAAACAGAAAGTTGTACAGATTCTGCACACCTTCCATTTTAAGGGTTTTCTCGTCTTTGGGAACCAGAGATTCTTCTTTATTTTTCTTTTTTGCCATAATATATTGCTATCATATGAAGATAGTGAATTATTTTGTAGAGTTAAGAAGCTCTTTTACATCTATATCGAGCACTCGAGCTATTTCTCGGAGTGTTGCCACATCGGGCTGGGATGTATTAGTGCACCATTTAGAAATGGTTGCAGGGTTTTTGCCTAAAACTTCTGCAAGCCATTTGCTAGTTTTCTTCTTTTCTACAAGAACTACTTTTATTCTATTCATGTCGTTCATGACGTAATTTTTATTGCTTTAAACCTGTCTCTTATACACATCTGACGCTGCCGACGAAGCTAGAAGTGTAGA
>OWIW01001154.1_pt1 | contig 15240 bp, 12 predicted proteins | sample 2433821 | NCBI WGS metagenome assembly OWIW01 (sample SAMN05065751, study PRJEB22554) | human gut metagenome | biome: ENVO:2100002; feature: ENVO:00000062; material: ENVO:00002003 | host: Homo sapiens | place: USA | reverse complement strand
TCTCGTGGGCTCGGAGATGTGTATAAGAGACAGCGGTGGTACCGCCCATAAAGGCTGCCGGAACGAACACACTGGCCAAGACCAAAACCGTCGCGATAATCGGACCGGAGACTTCCGACATAGCCAGAATGGTTGCATCGATCGGATTCATGGCTTTTTCGGACATATTGCGTTCGACGTTTTCCACCACCACGATGGCATCGTCCACCACCAAACCAATCGCCAACACCAAACCAAACAGCGTCAGCAGGTTGATCGTGAACCCAAGCGCCAGCATTCCCACGAAAGTACCAGTCAAAGCGACCACAATGGCCGTGCACGCAATTGCTGTGGATTTAAAGCTTTGCAAGAAGATGTAGATCACGCCGATAACAAGAAGCACTGCTTCAAACAGCGTCTTAATTACTTCATCGATAGAAATTCGAACAAACTCTGTCGTGTCGATAGCGACCTTGTAATCTAAGCCTTCTGGGAAGTTTGCTTTGAGTTGCTCTAATGTCTTTCGAACATTTTTCGCCACATCCAGCGCGTTGGCGCCGGCCTGTTGGTAAACCGCAATGTAACTCGTCGGTAAGCCGTTCATATTGGAAGAAACATCATAGCTCTGAGACCCCAAATCGACACTCGCTACGTCCTTTAGACGAACAATGGCGCTTTGATCTTGGTTCGAGCGGATGATGATATCTTCATATCCTTTCGGATCAACCGAGGGGGACGGAGCAATGACCGGGAAAGTCTGGATAGTTCCGGGGAGCGCAGGAGCCGCACCGATATTACCGGCTGCGAATCGTTTGTTCTGGTTTGCAACGGCGGAGTTGATATCAGAGGTGGTAATGCCCAAAGATGCCATGCGATCCGGATTAAGCCAAATACGCATGGCCTGATTGGCGTTGCCCATCACAGCAGACTGACCGGCGCCCTTAACACGCTTAATGGCATCTACAACATAAACATTGGCGTAATTATTAATGTAATCGCGGCTATAACGGTCGCCTTTGCCGTAAATACCGATCAACATCAGAATTGAAGAAGACCGCTTTTCAATTTGAAGGCCGTTTTGGATTACTTCGCTCGGCAGGTACGGCTGTGCGATATTGACACGATTCTGTACCTGCACCTGAGCAATATCCGGATCCGTTCCGATATCAAAGAAAACGGTCAGCATCATAGTGCCGGTAGATGACGAGGAACTCGTCATGTATATCATGTTGTCAACACCGTTAACCTGCGTTTCAATCGGGGCCGCTACGGTTTCGGCCACGGTCTTCGCATCGGCTCCCGGATAACTGGCTGTAACCATAATCTGCACCGGTGCCATGTTCGGATATTGCTCAATCGGCAGTTGGAACATGGAAATCAGGCCGGAAATCACAATCACCAGCGATACGACGATGGCGAAAATCGGTCGCTTAATAAAGAAGTTCGAAAACATACCGACCCCCTTTACTTCTTAGCCTTGTCGCCAGCGGCAGGTTTCTGGTCCACTTCTTTGACAATCTTTACCGGAGCTTCGCTAGCCAAAAGCATCATACCCTCGGTCACAACCTTGTCCCCTTCTTCCAGACCGTTTTTAATCAGCCAGTCGTTTCCGATCCAGCTGCCGACTTCGACAGGACGAAACTGAGCTTTGTTGTCCTTGGTAACAACCCAGACAAAATGCCCTTTGCTCCCTTCCTGCACGGCGATCTGAGGCACGACGATCGCGTTAACATAGGTCGCCCCCTTCACGATGGCACGCACATACTGCTGAGGCCTTAATTGATTATTCGGATTTTCGAAAGAAGCACGGAGTTCAAACGTACCTGTACTCGGGTTGAAATTCGGTGACGAGAAAGTCACGCGGCCGGTAATCGGATAAATTTCTCCGCCGGCCAGTTCGAGCTGAACTTCGTAGTCATGGTTTTCAGGACGGCGGAGGATACCCTCTTTGACTTCCTGATTAATCTTCGCTTCTTCGTTTTCTGACATAGAGAAGGTTACCCACATCGGAGACATGGTGTAAACGGTCGCCAAATGAGCGTTGCTCATGTTAATGTAGGTGCCGTCTGTCTGAAGCGCGGAGCTGGCATAGCCCGTCACGGGGGAAGTGATCGTGCAGTAAGAGAGATTGAGTTTGGCATTTTCTACCTGAGCTTTAGCATTGGACACTGCAGCTGCCGTGGTTTGAAAATCACCTATTGCTTGATCCAAATCAGTCTGGCTCAGCGCCTTCAGCTTCGCGAGAGGACGAATACGATTCAAATTTCTTTTTGCTACTTCATGAGCTGCAAGACTCGAATCCAAAGATGCCTGTGCTTCGGAGAGCTGTACTTCAAAGGGCTTCTTGTCCATCAGAAAAAGCACATCGCCGGCGTTCACCATGCCGCCTTCGGTGTACTTTCTGGCATCCAAAAATCCGTTGACACGACTATAGATTTCAACCGCTCGAGAGCTTTCAGTTTTTGCGACCCAGGTCATGTCCGCCGGCACATCATGCCGTGTTACTTTGACAACGGAAACCGGGCTCGGGCCTCTCGCCGCAGATCCTTCTTTATCTTTATCGCATCCGCTTAGAGCTAAAACTCCGCAAAGCACGGCGGCTGACAGCATCGAATATCGGCTGAAATGATTGATTGTCACGTTGTACCTCTTTTCTAGCACCCCGTGTCGCTTAAAAAGCTACAAAGCTGATTTTTGTAAGCACGGGAAGTAAATATGTAACTAACTTTAGTAAGTATCCTAGGCAGAGGACCTGACGGGGTTGTCCTTCGCTCATTTCAAGACTAAAGGCAGGCTTATTTCACAAAACGACAACAGGAAAACCCGAAGATGAAAACCCCTAGAAAATTGTCTGACAAATCGCCGTATACAGATCTAAAATTGAATTGTTCGAAATAAAAATGACAAATTATTAGAACAAAGTTCGAACCATCGGCAAGGAGCTGATATGACAAAACTTAAAGTATTCTCTCTGCTGCCGGCTCTTCTACTCGCATCGATTGCTCAAGCCTGGGAAGCGCCCGAGATTCGGGAACTCTCTGCGGCCGAAATTCAGCCAAAACATGAGTCTCTTCAACCTCACAAGTCCCTCGTTGCCCAGTTGGATTCGACGTTCGAAATCCGTGCATTAGCGCTTAGCGCGATCTTTTTATCTTTTCCGAGGACAGGTACCGCTTCACCTGTCGCACCCGGCATTTCTGCCGGAGAAAGAAACCCTTCTACTGCAAGAAGACTGCCTATTCCTAACACCGTCGCAAAAGCTCAGCAATTTCTGCGCCGCCCTGCCCGTATCATGAGTCCGCATGAAGTGATCCGGATGGCGGCAGAAGAATCACCTAGCTGGGAAGAAGTTGCACGCCACGGATGCATCCTTCATGGAAAACTGAGTGAAGTTTCCGAAAACTATCTCAAGATGGATGAAACGCTGATCTTTCTTTTAAACATGCGGCACACGCGTCACCTTAGGGTCGGCAGTGAAGTCATGCTGAGAATCAAGGAAGTCTCTGTGGACCGCAAGGCGATTTACGCAATTATGGTTCCTTCTGACACCGTGTCAAGGCAATATCGAGAAGCCGATTTCTTGCAGTAGAGAGTTTCTTTCAGATTTCGGCTTGCTACCCACAGGGAACTTTCGGTCTCGGCCGAGGTTAATACGACACAGAGTTTCTCTTTCAGTTGAATCACCAATATTCTTTGATGTTTCTTCTCTTTAGACTTGAGTTCAAATAAACGTATTGACCTCAGTTGAACCGCAGTGATGCCTTTTTGTTTCGAATTTTGCAACGCCGCTTTTCAAAGGAAACGAAAATATTTCATCGCCTCCTTGGTCTTCTGCTGCGCCCTTTTTCCTTGGAGGGTCTTTGCCTCAGAGGCGCCGATAACCATCGGTTTTCCTTTGGTGTCTCATCCATGGTCAGCTTCCCGATTTTTAGAACAATCTCTCAACTACTTAAATTGGAAAATTCCTACCTATTCTTTCCAAGCCAAATGGATCTCTGTGGATGACATCGAAAAGGCTTTCGATGAAGGAAAACTTGATTTAGCCGTTTTCCCTTCTGGCTACCTCATTGATGAGAAAACTCGTCAGCATCGTCTGCTGATGACAATGGTTTCAAGAGAAGCGCCCGATCCGGATGCCGGTACCGCCTGTGCCGTCATTGTTAAGAGAAGTAGTCCGATTAAGTCACTGAGTGAGCTTTCAAACGTTCCCATCGCATCAGCTAACAAACATTCCGTGCAGGGCTTCTTAGCCTGTCTCAGGGAGCTCGAAAAATTAGGTACCGATACGGACAAACTCACAAAGGATCACGTTTATTTCTTAGGGGATTTGAACGAAAAGAATGTCATTCGAGAAGTTACGGAAGGGAGAGCTTCAGCGGGCTTTATTCGTGCAGGTCTCATAGAAGACATCAAAAAGGCAAATGCAGCCAACGTTCTGGAAGACATTCGCGTCCTCTCCGGGCCTTACGCGGGGCCTGCGTTTTTGAAGTCTTCTGAAAGTTATCCCGGTCCGACCCTTGTAGCCAATACAACACTGCCTGCAGAAACCGTACACGAAATTATGGCAGCGCTCTTTTCTATGCCCCCGGACTCCTGGGGACAAAGATGGACAGCCCCCGCCAACATGAGCAGTATTGAGAAACTGTCCGAGCAGCTCCGAATCGGCTCTTATGAATACCTGCGGCACTGGACACTCAAGAGAACATGGGATATCTTTTGGCCCGTTTTTTTCGTCATCTTTATCCTGATTATTGCGCTTCTGACGCACGGCTGGATGACAGAGAAAACCGTTCAGAAACGGACCCACCAGTTAAGACGCTCGCTTGTCAACCAGCGATTGGCCGAAAGAAAAGCCCAAAAACGGGCCGAGCGGATAGAGTTCTTGGAAAAACGCTCCCTGGTCGGTCAGCTTTCGAGCATCGTTGCTCACGAGCTAAACACCCCTCTTGCTGCCATTCAAAATATTACCTATATGCTTCGCAGCAGGATCGATTCTGCACTTGAGAACAATACTTCCGTCGATTCCGACGAACTTGAATCGATTGAGGAGCAGCTGGAATCCATCGAAACGCAGGCTCTGAAAGCCGGCAAAATTGTCGATAAGGTAAGAAGTTATTCCAAACCGAATCAACAAAGGAAAACCGTCTCGGATCTATTGCGGGCTGCCAAAGAAGCTTGTGAAGTCTACGCAAAGAAAGCTGATGTGAAGTTTGAGAACCATTGTAAGAGCGGCCCGGTTTATGTTCATTTCGATGAGATTGAGCTCGAGCTCGTCGTCCACAATCTTTTGAAAAATGCCTTTGAGGCATCTAGCACTGAGCAAAAATCAATGATTTTCTGCTCATTAAAATACAGCACAGACAATTCCGTGGTTCTAACCATTACTGATAACGGCTCTCCTCTTACAAAGGCAGCTTTCGACAATATCACCTCGCAGTCCCGAGTGAGCACTAAGGCACACGGACTTGGACTCGGACTCGACATTGTCTGTTCCTTGATCGAAAAAAACGAAGGAAAAATCGCATTTACCCTTTCTAAGACAAGAAGCTTGATTACCACAATTACGTTGAGAAGCGCGGACAGAGAGCTCATTTCAGCGTCTCAGTCCGCCGCCTCTGCTGTACTTAAAAACACTTCGGCCTAAGGAAAATATGTTTGATTCGTTAATAATCAGGGTCGTAGATGACGATGAAAGCATCCGTACGACGTTAAAAGAAGTTTTGGAACAAAACGGCTGGAACTGCGTTACCTATTGCAGTGCAGAAGAAATGCTACGAGAAGATGCCATATCCGTTCCCGGCTGCATTGTTCTTGACCTGAAAATGGAAGGGATGTCCGGGCTCGAGCTTCAGACTGAGCTAAACAAAAGAGGTTCCCGTCTTCATGGAGACGGGAACCTCTCGAATGGCAATCAAGTTTTTCCGCGTGGCGGGATTTCCGCTATGTAGGTTCTTCATCAGCTGGCGGAAAAGGGGAAACGGGATCAGGACGGTTCTATGGCTGTCCTTTTGGTTTCTTCAACCTCGCTGTCGAGTGCGGCCTTCTCTTCAGGCGCGATTTTGAGCGCGGCGGCAAGGCCATCAAGATAGCTGCGCTCCATGAAGTGATCCACATCAATGATCATGGCGGAAAGCCGATACAGATCACGGGCTTCGTCGTGGTTGGCTATGCGGGACGCCAGCGAGGCCGGATCGAGCGGCTTGTTCAGCAACGTATCCAGCACCTGCGCCATATCCCGGCCGGGGAACAGCGACTCCACAGCGTTGTGGATATTGGCCCGCTCCTTGTCGTCAATATGCCCGTCGGCGCGGGCGGCGAAAACCATCGCCTCCAGCAGCAACAGCGCCGTCTGATCCGCCGAAACAGCCGGGGGCTGCGTTTGCTGCAGCTCGGCAGGCCAGCCGCTCGGTGCGGGCTGGGCTGACGGGACCGGTTCGGCGGGTTGCCCCTGTGGGGCCGCGCCGTTGGCTCCGGACCACTTCTGGTAGAATTTCCATGCCAAGGCTCCGACAGCGGCCGTCCCGCCGACCATCAGAGCGCCTTTGGCAACCTTGCGGGCCGTCTTGCCCGACATCAGGGTGCCGAGCAGTCCCCCGAGCGCCGCCGAGCCGAGCAAACCGCCCAGCCCTCCGGCGGATTTCACCATATCGCCAAGAGCGTTGCCCGTCCCCTGACCGGACGGGGCATCCGTCTTCTGCTGTCCGCCGAGAGCGCCGTTCAGCTTGTCGCCAAGCCCTCCCAGCCCGCCGAGGCCGTTGCTTATCTGATTGAATAAATCCTTCATGAGGAACTCCTTGCCTGTTTGTGAGGCGGAAGAACCTCCCGCCCGGTTACGACACTAACAAAACCGGGCAAATCCGCCAGCGCATGAGAATCTCACGCCTCCCGGCTGTGATGGGCCCGGCGCATCTCCCGAAGGAACATGTACAGCACACCCATTGAGGTCACGAACGACAGCGAGTCCGAAACGGGCAGGCTGATCCAGATGCCTTTCAACTCAAAGAAACGCGGCAGAATGAGCAGGCAGGGGGCCAGGAACAGCAGCTGACGCGTCAGAGAAAGGAAAATCGACAGTTTGGCCTTGCCGATGGACTGGAAAAAGTTGCCGACGACGATCTGGATGCCAACCAAGGGGAATACCAGCGTAGCGAGGCGCATACCTTCCACGGAGAGGGCGATCAGGCCCGCGTCGTCGGTGAACATCCGGGATACGATTTCCGGAGCGAACTGCCCGGCAAGGAACCCCGCCGTCGTGATCAGCCCGCCCGTGATGACGCCGTACTTCAGCGTCTGTTTTACCCGTTCGAACTGCTGCGCCCCATAGTTGTATCCCACAATGGGCTGCATGCCTTGCGTAAGCCCCATGACCAGCATCACGAACAGGATGAGTATCCGGTTGAGGATGCCGAACGCCCCGATGGCCATGTCGCCGCCGTACCGCTTGAGGCCGATGTTGATGAGCACCGTTACCAGACAGGCGCACACATTCAGCAAAAACGGCGACATGCCGATGGAAAAGATGCTTGAGACGATCTTCCAGCGCAGCCGGAACGTTCCTTGCCGAAAATGCACGGTGCTTTTCGGATTGCGGAAGTGGCTCAACACCCACACCATACCTACGCATTGTGACAATACCGTGGCGATAGCCGCGCCCCGGATGCCCCATTCCAGCCAAAAGATGAATATCGGCGCCAGAATGATGTTCATGCCCACGGTCAACACGGCGGAAAGCATGGCTTTTTGCGGATACCCCGTGGCCCGCATGATGTGGTTGAGCCCGAACATGGTACAGGTGACCGGCAGGCCGTACAGAATGATCTGCATGAAATCGCGGGCATAGGGCAAGGTGTGCTCGCTGGCCCCGAAAGCCGTCAGCACAGGATCAAGCACCAGTTGCGACAGCAGGCCGAACGTCACCCCGTTGATGAGGCCGAGCAGCAGGACGTTGCCGAGCACCCGGGTAGCGCCGTCGATGTCCTGCTGCCCCAGCCGGATGGAACAAATGGACGCGCCGCCGATGCCGACGAGCAAAACCAGCGCGAAGGTCAGGTTCATGACCGGAAACGTGATCGCAAGGCCGGAAATGGCCAGCGGACCGACGCCATGCCCGATAAAAATACTGTCGATGATGTTGTAAAGGGAAAAGACCACCATCGCGGCGATGGCGGGCAAGGAATACCGGAGAAGCAGTTTTCCGATCGGTTCTGTTCTCAGCAAAAGCGTGGCGCTGGTGTCGGCCATATGTACCTGCCTTGTCTCTATCGATTGGAGCAATACGAAATACGGAAATCCGTTCTGCGTTGCCGCGCAGGACGGGAAGATGTGGCACTCAACGGAGGGAGGAGTGGAAGAGAAAGCCAAAAAGGTGAGGTGGGCCTGTTTTGAGGCATCCCGCCTGCAAAATCAAGCGGAAAAATACACGTCCGGAACCGCCCCTAAAGACGGGATCGGCTGAAATACGGCGTTATTGCGGAAGTTACGGAATCTTAGAGCAATGCAAAAAGGCGTCCCGCATTCAGGACGCCTTCCTCCGAAAACATTAGGCTGCGGAAGGCCGATGCTCCAAAAGAAACCGCCCGTCAAGCCCGAACACACGGAACGCACCGGCTTCGAAGACGCCATAAGAAGCCGGAAAGCCGCCCTTGGGCAGCGTTGTGCTGCCGGGGTTCCAGAAATGGACGCCGTCGACGGTTTCCCCGCGCGGGATATGGGTATGCCCGCTCAAGACCACATCGCCGGGGCGCACGCCGGGAATGGGGGGGCAACTGGGAAGGTGGTGTCCGTGCTGTGCCACGATGCGCAACCCGTCAGCGGCGATCACGGCGCTGTCTTCCACCGCGAAGGGAAGCAGCATGAGATCCACTTCGGCGTCGCAGTTGCCGCGCACGGCCACGATGGGCGTCTCGAAATCCGCGAAGACGGAAACCACGCTTGGCGGCCCGTAGCTGGAAGGAAGGGGGTTGCGCGGGCCGTGATACAAATAATCGCCCAGGAGGACCAACATATCGGGCAACAGCTCCTCGCAGCGCCGGCGCAGAAACGCGGCGGCTTCCGGGGAACCGTGCAGATCGGAAGCAATGAGCAAACGCATGGGATATCTTTCTCCAGAAATAAGGATGGATAAGTCTACCCTGTTCCTCCATCGCACGCAAACAGGGTAGAACGGCCGTCCCCGCATGGCCGTGCACACGGAGGCTCGGGACAAAATCCCGGTTGACGGAGCTCCGACCCGGAAGTAGGGTTCTCCGCCGTGCCATTTCCGGCGGAAACGACGGCCATCCGGACCGCCCAAACCTCTTGAGCCAGCCATGCCCATCTTTTCCCATACCGTCACAGGATACCTGTTCGCCCTGCTCGCCACCGTGGTCTGGAGCGGGAATTTCGTCGTGGCCCGCGGCCTCGCTGGAGCGCTCTCTCCGGTTGAACTGTCCTTCTGGCGCTGGAGCATCGCGTTTCTGACCATCCTCCCCTTTGCGGGCCGGAGCCTGCTGCGTTCGCTTCCCCTCGTCCGCGGCACATGGGGCAAAGTCATTCTCATGGCCCTGCTCGGCATCACCTGTTTCAACACCTTCATCTATCAGGCAGGGCATACGACCGACGCCACCAACATGTCGCTGCTCGCCACGGCCTCTCCCATCGTCATGGCCGCCATCGCACACCTGTTCCTGCGGGAACGGCTTTCCCGGTTCCAGTTCTTCGGGCTGTGCGGCGCCCTCTGTGGGGTCATCATCCTCGTGTCGCGCGGCAGGCTCGGCACCCTTCTCGGGCTGCGCTTTGCACAAGGCGACTTATGGATGATCCTTTCGGTCTTCCTGTTCGCCGTCTACAGCCTTATGCTCCGCTGCCGTCCCAAGGCATTTCCACAAAAGGCCTTTCTTGCCCTGCTCATCGGCATTGGCGTCCTCGGCCTGATCCCGCCGCTGCTTTGGCAGGCCGCCGACACCGGGCTGAGCCCGCTGGACGGCTCCATCCTCAGCGCCCTCATCTACATAGGGGTCGGGGCATCGGTCGTTTCCTTCCTCGCGTGGAGCCTAGCGATCGAACGCATCGGCATGGTCAGGGCGGGCATCATCTACAACAGCATCCCGCTGTTTGCGAGCCTTGAGGCCACATTGGTCCTGGGCGAGTCCATCACGCTTCCGCAGATGATCGGCGGAGTGCTCATCATCGGCGGCATCTGCTACGCTTCATTCGGCGATCTCTACGCGGCAAGGCGCCTTCTCAAGTAATCCTTCTCCACACGCCGTAAAACGAAAGGCCCTCCTCAACGGAAGGGCCTTTTTTCAATCTCGATGTTTCTTGTCGTTGTGTTCTTTGAACTTTTTCGCCTGTCCGGGCGGAAGCCCTCCCTTCTTGGCGAGCCCCGGAGGGACGCCGCCTTTCTTGGCAAGTCCGGGGGGCACGCCCTTCCACTTATCCCGATCGTGATCGTAGCGAGACTGCCCGTATCCGAACCGGCGCGGATCGACCTTGTATTTCCGGGCAATGCGCTCCCAGCTGTAGCCGTCGTCACGCAGTGAGCGAATACGGGATTCGCTCACTCCTGCGATGTGCGCCATCGTGCGGATTCTCGCCCGTTCGAGGCGTGACTCGGCATTGCGCCAATCACGATCATACCGGCTGTAATCCCTGCCCCCCTGCATAGCGTCGTTAAGGGCATCATGGGCCCTGTCGGCGGCACGGGTCATATCCGCCAATTGTTCGAGCGCATCGGAAAAATTGCTCAGATTTCCCGAAAAAGCCGGAAGCGGCACAAGGCTCAATACTCCGGCAAGCGCCATAACGAGCAGGCAATGCTTTTGGTTCATATGGCGGTTCTCCTGTTCTTGTACAGTATTCCTGACCGTGTGGAAACGCCTCTACGGTGTTTCGCCAGAAAGCGCAACGCTCTTACGAACCCCGCCCGGATGACTCGTTTTTTACCCCTCCAAAACAAGTTGGTTTCATTCGGAAAACTCTAATACTGCGGCCTGTAGCAAAATATATAACGCCATGCCGAACGGCTCTCAGAGTCTTTCCGCGTCATGGGCATCAAAAAGCCTCGGCATCACGGAAACGATGACTCCGTTGGCCGCAGCCGCCTCATGGCAACGTGCCACCGCAGGCTCAATGGAAACTGAAGTTGCCACCGATAGCTTTGAGGCTTTTGACGCGGCGACCGCCTAAAGGGCTCTCAGCTTCTTTCCTTATGCTCTTTCAGTGAACCATGATCCTTCTTCCATGATCACTGGCAGTATCGGTTCTTTCCATACCTTGAAAACCTCGGTACCGCATCGTTCCGTTTTTCAGGTTGCCCCAACTCCACCCCACGCAGCAAATAGAGAAAAAAGAACTTTACAGAAAAGGAGGGTTCGACGGGAAACAACGTGAACCATCCCTTTCTCGATTCCATGTCCGGACCATTGCATTTTTTCATCTTCCCTCTCGCCTCCGGTACGTGTCCACACATCTCTCCCGCATCTATAATTTGGACATACGCACTCTACATGTCCAGAATGTACACACTAAAAGACACGTTACGCGGTCCAGACAGCGCTGTGTGGACTGCTCCAATATATCGTACACTATGTGATTGTCATGTATTTCACGTTTTCGCCGTATCGGATGGATCGCATATTGCAAAATTATACGTAAAGCCGTCGCATGACGACGGCAATAAAATGGAAAAATATTTAAAAAGTAACATGTAACAAGGACATACCCTTCCAAAGAGGTACAGCAATGTGACATTTGCATTGTCGACAAAGAGTGAGGCTCATTGTTTGGCTGTCTGATCTCGATCTGATGCTGTTACAGATAGAGACCACTGCCGGACATGTTTTTAGTAACAGTTTTAGATGCTTGAAATTCTGATGCGCCAATCCATTACGGGAACCCCCATTTCAGTCACCGAGCGTGAAAAAACGGAGTAATCATGCAAGCTGGCGTCCAAATCGAAAAAAGCAAGCTTATTGGCTGGATAGTCACAATAGCGACTGCTATCGGCATTATGTGCATACCATTATCCGAGGCATTCACACCACAAATACGCCTCTTTGCGATGCTCAGTATTACAGTGATATGCATAGTAGCATTCGATCTTATGGATGTTATTATCCCTTCCGTATTACTCCCCTTCGCTTATTACGTTTTTCACGTTGTCCCCATCAATATAGCCTATAGCCCGTTCACCACAGAAACATTCTGGATGATCCTGGGCGCGTTCGTACTGACCAATGCCCTGGAGGAATGCGGCATCCTGATGCGCATCGCCTACTGGATCATCAAAACCTGCGGCGGGACATACAACAGAACGCTCTATGCCCTGTATCTGGTGGGGCTGGTGTTGGGCATCATCTGTTTCTGCGGCCATTATCTGCTGTTGATCTCCCTGACATACGGCATCTGCAAGGCCATGGGGTTCGGAAAATCCAAAGAAGGCACCCTCATGATGATGGTGGGCGGCATTGCGGCCCTGAACGTCAAGCTGTTCGCCTACCGCCCGGCCACCATGTCCATCATGGTTTCACAGGTGCAGACCGTGGATCCGGGCTTTTCGGTTTCCTTCTCCGATCAGATGCTCTACAATTTCCCTTCCGTTTTGATGGCATTGTCGTTCATATGGATTCTTACGAAAATGTATAAGAGCAGCGAATTCGTCCTGCCCGGCGGCAAACAGTATTTTGAGGAGGAATACAGAAAGCTGGGCAAGATGTCGTTTACTGAAAAGAAAGCCCTTGTGCTGCTCATTGTCCTGATGGGATGGATCATCAGCGAACCCTTCCACCACATTTCGGCTAACTATTCTTTCATGCTGCTGCCCTGGCTGTGCCTTGCGCCCGGCATCCGCATCGGCTCATCCGCCAGCATCAAAAAAATCAACCTGGGCATCATCTTCTTTGTCGCCACCTGTCTGGGCATAGGCATTGTCGGAACCAAACTGGGCTTCACCCAGCTTATCGCCGGGCATCTGGCCGAAATGCTGTCGGGTGTGGGCTCGACATCCTTCCTCTATGTCCTGCTGCTGGTTGGCACCCTGTTCAACCTCATCCTGTCTCCCGGCGCCATGATGGCTGTGCTGCCCGCGCCTTTCGCACAATTGTCCCTCAACCTCGGCATGAACCCTCTGCCTTCCTTGCTGACCATCATTTATTCCACCGACTTCGTGTTCCTTCCGCATGAAGTTCCGGCATACCTCATCATGTTCGGTTTCGGGCTGATGACCATGAAAGACTTCATCAAGCTCCATTTGATGAAAATGGTATGGTTCGCTCTCCTCTTCGGCCTAGTACAGATACCGTACTGGCATTTCTTCAATATTATGATGCGCTAGCCGTTCACAAAATGAAAACGCTGAGGCACCCCCTATCCGTTCTGTAAAACGAAGAGAACCACACTGCATATCGAGTCGCAATATCTCCATCCATTGGTCCTGGCAGAAGAAAGTAAGCCCAACATTTGTTTTTATACATGTCAACTTCAGCAATACATAAAGGAGTCAGGCAAATGATCATTGACTTTCGTATGCGCCCCCCGGCACGCGGCTTTCTGAACATCGGGGTGTATGACAACGTCGAACGCACCGCCAAGCTGACGGAATGCTTCTCCATGAAGCAGGCCCCTTCCGTGGCCCAGAAGTCCCCCGAACTCATGTTGCAGGAAATGGACACCGCGGGCGTGGCCATGGGCGTCATCCCCGGCCGTAACGGGCACTTCAAAGGCACTATTTCCAACGACGACATCATCAAGCTGCTGGGCGACTTCCCCGGCCGTTTCGTAGGTACGGCGGGCCTGAACGCCTCCAAAAGGGAAGAGGCCATCGACGAAATCGAACGCACGGTACTCAACGGCCCCCTCAAGGGCGTGAGCATGGAACCCGGCGCGCTGGACAAGCCCATGTATGCCGACGATCCCCGTATCTATCCCATCTATGAAAAATGCGAAAAACATCAGATTCCGGTCATTCTGATGCTCGGTGGACGGGCGGGCCCGGACATCACCTACAGCGATCCGAAGATCATCAACCGCATCGCCGCCGACTTCCCGAAGACCAACTTCATCATCTCCCACGGCGGCTGGCCCTGGGTACAGCAGATCCTCGGCGTATGCTTCTTCCAGAAGAACATATACCTCTGCCCGGACATGTACCTCTTCAACTGCAGCGGAGCGGCCGACTACATCATGGCCGCCAACAACTTCATGCAGGACCGCTTCCTCTACGGCTCAGCTTATCCGCTGATGCCCATCGTGGACTGCGAGGAGCACTTCAAGACGTTGTTCAAGCCGGAAGTCCTGCCGAAGCTGATGTGGAAAAACGCTGCAAAAGTACTCGGGCTTGAAATCTCCGAAGGGGATTAAGGCGTAAGAGACGAATACATCGCTCTCCACTCGCCGTGAACAATTGTTCCCGCAATGTATGCCCCCTGTATCCTTACGAGGGGCATACCTTTTTCCATTTTGCAGACTTCAAACAACTAACCGGCAGAACTTATAGAAAAATATCAAAAAGCAGATCTCCCCGATACCCCTTGGGTGTACACATGCGCTGGATACGAAAAAAGGCAGCTACGGTTTCTGTAACTGCCTTATTTCATTCTGGTACCGGGAGCGAGACTTGAACTCGCAAGGTGTTGCCACCGGCGGATTTTGAGTCCGCTGCGTCTACCAATTCCACCATCCCGGCGTGTCGAAGCCGTCTTATGCCACAATGTCTCCTCACGGTCAAGTGGAGAATGGTTCCGTGCCCTCTTTTCCCGCGTGGAACCTCGCTTTCCAAGGCGTTCGCGGCTCAGCCCTTGCGTCATACCGGATTCTCTGACACAACAACCGTGTTTTCGTTCACCTTTTTCCATAACTATGAGGCATCATATGTTCCAGTCCCTGGGTACAAAAACATTCATTCTTCCGACTCCAGTATTCCTCGTAGGTACGTATGACCATACCGGCCGTCCCAACATCATGACCGCCGCATGGGGAGGCATCTGCGCCTCTCAGCCGCCGAGCATCGCCGTTTCCATCCGCAAGAGCCGTTGGACCTATAACGCCATTCTTGAGCGCAAGTCCTTCACCATCAACATTCCTTCCCGCAAACTCGCCGCGCAATCCGATTTCGCCGGGATGCATTCCGGGCGCGATACCGACAAGTTCACGGCCCTGAATCTTACCCCCGTTCCCGCCGAACATGTGGACGCACCCGGCATTGCCGAATGTCCCGTTATTGTTGAGCTGACGCTCTGTCTCTTATACACATCTCCGAGCCCACGAGACACTCGCTAATCTCGT
>OWIW01001135.1_pt1 | contig 15602 bp, 17 predicted proteins | sample 2433821 | NCBI WGS metagenome assembly OWIW01 (sample SAMN05065751, study PRJEB22554) | human gut metagenome | biome: ENVO:2100002; feature: ENVO:00000062; material: ENVO:00002003 | host: Homo sapiens | place: USA | reverse complement strand
TAGCGGGTGGTTCAAAGCTGGCCGCTGCGCGGCCAGCAGACTAAAGTCTTGAAATTTGAGCGAATCAGGCCCTGATTCGCGATTTTGGGAATGACTCAATTGATTCGCGAAACCGCAGGTCGCCTCTTTAATCACTCCCAGGTTTCCGCCAGGATTCGTAGCGGGTGGCTTGGAAAAGGGTGATTCGGGAGATCGGAGGACAGGGGCGGGAAAGCCCCCTGGCAGCATCCCGCTACTTGATCATCTTGCGGCGCGCTTGCTTGAGCCAGTTCTTCTTGAACGTGCCTATGCCGCCGAAGAACTTGTTGTAGGTCTCGCCGTCTTCCTTCGCCGCGTACTTGACCGCCGCAAGCTCGATGGTGCAGAGGTAGTCCGCTGCTTGCTCGAGACGGTAGTCGGTCATCGAAGTCTTGCGCCGCTCGACGACGCCTTTGGAAAGCACGAAGCCGATCGACTGGTCGAGCGCCTGCTTCACGATGTCCTGGCCGTTGTCGTAATAGACCTTCACCTCGTCGAAGCTTTGAAAGAATTCTAAGCGATCAAACAAAAGGCCCGAAATATCGCGCTTCATGCGCGAGGTGAGCTTTGCCAGATCCTCGAACTCGCTTCTGCGGTAGACGAACGTTCTATAGGAGACGGGAAGGCGCTGAACCAGAACGTTGAACGAGTACAGCATCTTCTTGCGCGCCTGCAGGTCGATCCCCTCGTACGGTCCGTGGCCGTTCAGCAGCGGCTCAGAATGGAACGGTATGTTCGGGAGGTCGGAGCTGGCGAGGGACTGCTCGTATCGGGAGACTTTGTCGGCAATGCCCTCCGACTGGTCGTGGACCACGAGGGTCAAAAGGTAGTACCGGGCCTTCCCGCCCCGATCGCCGCTCTCGTCGACGAATATGCTCAGGTCTCGCGCCAATATATGCCCCTAGATAGAATAAAAGCCGGGGGATAAGCCCCCGGCACTTGGAGGTAGCTGAAACAGCCACCAAAATTCTTATACCAGATCTAAGCCGACTATGCAAGGATTCCCGCAACGCAAGTGGGTTTCTGACAATGGAGATTCCGAGGTGCAGCATGCCCCCGCCGATTGTCGGCGTGTTCCGTACGGGCAACTTGCCTGCTGAAGCAAGTGAGCCCCGGCGACTTGCATCAGCGGTCGTACCGGGGCTAACCGGTTTGCATTGTAGCGCATACATTCTGTTCGCGAGGTCTTAAGTGTCCGATGTGCGAATCAACCCCTTATTCGCGGGTTCAGGAATGGCTCGATTAATTCGCGAAACCGCAGGTCGTTTCATGCGCACCGGCATCGCCCTACGAATATGCAACCTTGTTGACGCCGACGAGCCCTCGCTCAAAGAAGACGACGTCTGCGGTGTGCAGGCACGCCGTTTTCACGGATGGCGCAGAGAGTCGGGGTGCCGTCGAAACGGCGGCTGTCTTTACCCTTGCCGTTTTAATGCTCGCCCCTTTGATGCCGAGCATCGAGAGCAGGCGTTTGGGAACCTCGTAGTCTTGCTCGATGAGGCCAAAGAAGGTGACGCCGGAATCGACGCACACCTTCATGACGCAAGACGAGACGGGCTTGAACGCCATGCTTCCCGCCGCTCCGCCGACGAAGGACCCGATGAGCACAGGGAGGGTTGCCCCGCCTGTCAGAGCGGTCGCGGCAGCGGCTCCGCCGAGCATCATGACGGTTAGGAACACAGACTGGCCCATGTTGCTCGCCATCTCGACGGGCTCGATCTGCCCCGACGCCACGAGATAGGAATTTCGGCACGTTTCCATGGTTAGCACGACGAGTGACGCGATGACGTTCGCGCCCCTCGATCCCATTGCGGCGGCCTTTACCGTCTCGCCGAAGGCGCCCTTTGCTGCTGCGGCAGTGATTGCCGCGGTCGCCGACCCGGACACGAACCCGTTGGCGGCACCGGCGCATGCCGCCGTCCCGATGGACTTCAAGTGCTCGTCGTCGATTTCTCCTTCTGCGATCAGGTAATCGATGGCACGGTAGATCTCGGGGGCAACGCTCAGGGCGGCGCTCAGGGCGGCGGCTGTGCCGCCGGCCTTGAGCGATTGCTTCACTATGTCGCTCGCAGCGATTAGTTGGGACGTGGTCATGCCGTCGTCTGCGGGGTCGAGCTTCTTCTTGTTCGAGACGTCAATCGCCTTTCGGCGCATCTCCTCATTCGTGGCGGGCCTGCCCTCGACGCCCTCAGGGGTCTTGATTCGGTCCGTCAGGTTGTCGCGCACCTTCGTCCAGCGCCGCACCTCTTCGTCCAAGCCGCGCCCTTTCGCGCGCTCGATGCGTATCAGCGTATACTGCTTGGCTGCTTCAAGCTTGTCCGACGGGATCAGGCCGCCCATGTCGCCGTAGAGCAAGTCGTCTGGGGTCTTGCCCGCGAAGCCCTTTTCGACAGCCCACTCGTCAAAAGAGAGATCCGCATATCTTTTCGGCCTGTCGTTGTACGAATCACGAAGCGTTGTCGCGAGTTTGCGCGCGATGTTCTTCGGGTCGGTCAGGAACTTGAGCTGGTACTGATCGGCGCCCCAGGCCACATCCGCAGACCCGAGGTCGTGCGAGTCGAGCCTGATACCCTTGGCGTCGACCCTCTTAACGGCCGCGTCGACGTTCGCCGTCCCAAAGGCCCATTCTTCTGCCAGGAACCCCTTGAGGGAGTCCTGCGCCGCCTTGCTGTTCTTGTAGTGGTCGTAGGAGTTCATCGCGGAGTACAACTCCTCGATGGCGGCCTCCACGCTGTTCACCCAGCTCGTGGCATCCATCCCGGCGGGCACGGCGGCGGCATGGCGCGCGGAGAACTCGAACCCCTTGTCGAAATCGTTCATTCCTACGCCTCGACGAAGCCCTTGAGCTTCTCGTGGTAGAAGCGTTTCACGGCGTACTGGTAGCGCTGCTCGCGGATCTCGGCCGCCTTCTGATGGAGGACGACGGCCTGGTTGATGCCGTTCGCGCCATCGGCGGCAACCCTCCCGATGGTCTTGCCTACCATCTTGGCAAAACCAAGCACGGGATTGGAATCATTGCTTTCTTCGGGTTCCACCGCCTCCTCTTCGGGGCGCAGGGCTGCGAGAAGATCATCGAACTCCATGCCGTGCTCTCTTGCCCTTTCGAGAAACTTCCAATAGTCCTCCTTGGAAGGCGGCTCGGTATTCACCGTGATGCAGGCGTGGTTCCCGCTCACGCCGATGTAGACGCCTTCCTCGTCGATGGCTTCGGGGTTGTCAAGCCGAATCGCATCGATGTAGTCCCCGGTGCCTTCCGGCCAACCGATGAAGACGACCTTCTGGCTTGACGAGATGGCGGTCTGAGCGAACTGGTCCTCGTTGAAGATGGAGGCATCGACGCTGCCGTCGACGGGGCCGGTCGGACCAGCCTCTGTGTCATCGTTCTTTCCGATCATGTTGTAGAGAAGCTTGGAGAACTTGCCGGTGTTTCCGGCCTCGACAATAAGAAGCGATTCGACGGTGTTGAACATCATGGGCAACCTATCTAGAGGAAATTAATGGTTGAGGCGATTATAACCCCGAGGTAAACAGCTATATTCAGCTGTCAACTTAATATCGGGAGGGTCTGCAAAGGCTACTCTCGCCCTACGCTGGGGGCGTGGGGCTTCCAATATCAGACCACTGTCGGGTCTTTTCACTCCTGAATAGCACGCAAGCTCCTAAATGAAAATAATCGCAGGTGAAAGGGAGTGAAACGACAAAGAAAAAGCCTCCGTCCCAACGCGGGAACGGAGGCTCAATTATCGTATTTATTCATCGCCGTCGCTGGCGGCTTTGCCATGACTCTCGTACGAAACGAAGCTCAGTGGCACAGTGCGGCACTCAAAAGAGCAGGTCAAAGCCCTATCGGCCTACTCCCACTCGATGGCGTCGATTCTGCCGTCCCGTCACTCCAGTTGCACCCAGTTTTCGGTGCCGTCTCGAGCCAAGTGCCGCCAGGTGACACCATGTCGTGCTTCGTCAGCTTCGGGGACAAAAGCTGGGGCAGCCTCAAATACTTTTTTCAAACTCAGGACTTTGATTTTTTGTTTTTGTCCCAAAGAGCGCAGCGGGGCGCCTTAGGAGGCTCGATAGCGCTGAAAACGCCTATTTCGAAACTCAACCGCCCTTTAGCCTGCAAGCCGCCAGCCGCAATCGTAAGTGAATTAACGCGGGTTGCTATTGCATCGTTTGCAAAAGCAACAGGTCACAGATCTTCGCCATCGGCGGAAAAGTGAGTAGTCTCAAGTGGCCTGCTTATGAGTTAGTGAAATCCTGAAACGCGACAAGACTTATTACACGAATGATGTCGCCAGCTTCGGGATTGGCTCGTCGCCATAATATCCTTTGAGCCAACAAGGGCGTCAACTACAGGGTTGTCGATTTTCTGATGCATTAACAACCAGGCAATGTCGGATGATCATATGAGCGAAGAGCACCAAAAAAAGCAGCTCATTAAAGCAAATATCCTTGGCAGAATGCAGTCCGGCGACTAGGATGACGACAAATGAACAAGGAGGACAGAACGATGCCATCACTCAGCGAGCGGTCGCTCGAATCTATTGCAAAGATGTTCGTGGGCGACGAAGGAGAGCTGTTCCGCTACTTGTCGGGCCCTCAAATAGTGACATTCTTCAATGACCATTTTGACTTCCGGGACATCTACCAAGGCGGCAACGCTCCTACCAGATGGAGATACGCTGCTGGAAAGATAGCCAGCGTTGCATCGAGCGGCCGTCTCGATCGTTTTTTCTCAATCGTTCTTGGATTCAAGTATATGATCAGTACTTTCGGCTGCGATGAAATCGAAGCCCGAGAAAGGGCGGACAAAGCGAAGAAACGATTCAACCAAGTACTAATCTCCGACGAGCTCGAGATAGTCGGAACAGACGGCGAGATGAAGCTTGTGGTGATCGATTCGGATCTAATCCCAATCGGGAAAGGCGGCTTTGCCGAGGCGTTCAGGCAAAAGTCAACAGGCAGAGTCCTGAAAAAGCTCATGCCCGAAGTAGCCCTTGATGTAAGAAACCGCCATCGCTTCAAGCGCGAGTACGAGATAATGAAGGACCTCGCAGAGGTGCCAGGGGTTCTCCGTGTCTTTGATTTCGACGAGAGCAATTGCTCCTACACGATGGAGGCTGGCGAGACAACGCTGCTAGAGTTCATGAACAACCCTTTATCCGAGCAAGTCAAGATGTCAATAATCGAGCAGATAGTCGGCACCATGGCCGCTATTCACTCGCGGGGATACATTCATCGAGATCTAAGCCCCACGAACATTTTTCTACTGGGTGGACAGCTGAAGATCGCCGATTTCGGGCTCGGAAAGAACCTGAACGCTCTCTCATCCTATCAAACCACCGACACAAACAATTACGGACAGTGGTTCTACTGTTCGCCTGAGCAACTTGTCTATCTTAAAGACGGAGACAAAAGGAGCGATGTCTTTTCCCTGGGCAGGATTATCAACTTCGTGCTCGCAGGACATCCGACAAAAACGAACCACCATCTTCGGCCGCTAGTAGAAAAAGCAACCGCAGAAGATCCGTCGAAAAGATACCAGGATGCTGCAGAGTTTTTAAGCGCGATTAAGCGAAGGTTGTCATCGATAGCAGATGCGGACCGGGAAACGAAACTTGCGGAAAAGGCAGCACGGGAAATCCTCGACGGAGAGGTTGCCGAATGGATTCTCGAGATGACCGATGAGCAGCTGTGCTCACGGATAGCGTCAAACCCTGCGTTCGCTAAAACGGTTGTCAAATTTACGGAAATCGACAACGGCAACGCGGCCTTTGTTATGAACGCCATCGACCAGGGCATGACGCAAGCCTGCAAGACATGGAAAGACCACGATGCATTTGCCGACATCGCAAAGTCGATTGTTTTAAGCAAGGCGCCATACGACATCAAGGAGCGTGCCTGTCAAACGCTTTCATATGTAGCATGGCGAATCAACCGTTTCCATGCTCAGCACCTGATCAAGGATATTATCACCAGCGGAATAGACCCGATGCTGGAAGATCTTCTCAACGACTCAGTGTAGATTCATTAATGTAGCGCAGACCGGCGTTCCTCTAGAGGAAACGATACGAGAGGCGCCATCTTGATTGCACCCTAGGCCGTTCACCCATCCGCTTGCTCCCATACAGTTCGATTTCGATATGCCATGTCCCAACGGATGGGTACCATTTATCCGGGTGCACCTGGGGCAACGGGTTGGCAGGCCCGCGCAAGGTCGCTCGCAGAACACGCAACAGCAAACACGACAGAAGAGGCGAACGGCAGATGCCGGACCCCGGACGACAGCACCGCGGAAGACGAGCATTCCGACCACAATCGAACGAATCTCGGTCCTAGGCAGGCGCCCGCACGGGCGCCTTTTACTTTTCAGGGACTTAGCCGCGAGCTAATCGGAGACCATAGAGCACTTCAAAACGGTTCAGAACGATAATCAACAAAACCACAGGTAGAATATGCTGTTTTGAAAATCGTCTCTTACACTCCGCAACGCTCGGAAGCGCTCCGTTCAGGATTGTTCGTAACCCCCCGACCGTCCAAACAAAGAGGCGCAGTCCAAACTTGACCTGCGCCTCTCATCAAAAAGTATTATTTGTTGTATATCAATCCAAGCATCCAAGCGATTGGCATGAGAACGGCCGCCGCCAGCAACACAGGGATGCAAGCCACGATTGCCAGCCCTCCGCCAGCTCCTCGCGAAACCGCCTCACGAGAGCATCTGGCTCACACAGCGCTGCACGGCGGCGTAGTTGGAGCCCAACCGTCGCTTGCGCTCCTCGCCGTTGCCGTAGTCGCCGTTGATGACGGTGCGTGCCAGCGCGTCGATGTCGACCTCGCCACTGCCGGACGAAGAAGAACCGCCGGAACCACCGCCGAAGAGAATCCGGTTCACCTCGGCCTGCACCTCGAAGTAGCGCGAGCCCAGGGCCCGTTTACGCGCCTCGCCGTTGCCGAACTCCTCGTTGATGACGCGCCACGCCAGGCTCGCCACGTCACCCGAGGGCGCAGAGCCGCCACTGCCGGAAGACCCCGCAGCTACGGTGTCCGAAGACCCGGCGCCTCGGCAGATGCGCGGGCGCAGGGCCGCCCTGCGCCCGGCGGCGATGTAGGGCGCGGGGCAGATCTTGCCGGTCACGTCGTAGCGGCGGATGACGCCGCCCTCGGAGATGCCGTAGCGCTTCATGAGGGTCTGCACGAGCCAGGCGAGCTTGCCCGCCTCGACCTCGCTGTAGTCCTCGCTAGCGCTCACGGCCTCGATGCCGACGCTGCGGCAGTTCATGAGCCAGTTGCCGGCGTGCCAGGCGGTGTCGCCCTCGGCCACGCTCTGGTAGATCTCGTCGGTGATGTCGCCCACGAAGTAGCGGGCGGACGACCCCTGCCGCTCGTTGTGCGAGAAGTAGATCGCGTTGTTGCGGGCCGACGCCGGAGTCGCCGTGTAGTGGATCACGATGCGGTCGATGGCGTGCGAGCGCCTGCGCGTCATGCGGTCGCTGCCGCACTGCTTGAACAGGATGCTATGCCCCATTGGCGCTGACCTCCTTGAATCCCGCGTCCTCGCCCTCCTCGGGCTTGAAGTCGCTGGGCGTGTCGGGCTCGTAGCCGGGCTCGCGCAACTCCTCCCAGCGCTCCTCCTCGCTTGCGTACTCATTCATCGGAATCGCCCGCCTTTCCCAGCTCGGCAATAACGGGCGAGAGCACGGCCATCACCATGGCCACGCACAGCGCGCGCCGCGTGGGGTCGAGCACGGCCACGCCCATGAGCAGGTCGACGTTGGCCACTACGACGCCCAGGACGCCCTGGACGACCGTGCGCATAAAGCGCCACTGTCGCTCGTTGCTCGTCAGAAAACGGTTCATCTGCCGCTCCTCTCCTCAAGCGCGTCAACGTCGCGCCTGACCACGGCCATGTCCTGCTCGAGCTTGTAGGTGCGCTCGATGAGGCAGTTGTGCTTCTCAACGCGCCGCGCGAGCTCGTCAATCTTGAGCTCCATCACCGCGCGGCTTCGCGAGTTCGACGCGATCACCCCGACCTGCGTCACGACGCCGATGAGCGCCACCGCAATAGACTCCACAAGGACCTCCCAGCAGAACATGGACCAACTTCAACGGCCCCATCATCCGCTGCGGTCACAAATCAGCTGGTAGCTGAATCGCTGCTATAAAAAGCGAGGTAAAATAAGAAAAAGCACAGTAACGATTGTTCGAAAGAGTCGCTAACGGGAGGTAGAAATGGAAAGCCGGCTTTACGAGGAGGGGTACAACGAAAGTCTCTTGAGAGCTGTAGCGGCTCTTAACGAGACTCCTGCATCCACGGAAGCAATCCTGGGCCTGTTGCAAAAACACTGGGATTTGCCTCGAGGAGAAGCGGAGCAGCTTTTGTCGCAGGAACGCTACGAAGGATTCTTCCAGCGTGATTTCGCAAGATACCTGACGATGTACGAAGGCTTTTCCGAAGAAAAGGCAAGGGCATATACGACTAGCCACATGAACCTTCTGGCTCTGCGAAAAATCGAAAGGCCGTGGGCTATCGAGTACAACAGGCTTTATCGCCAGATCGAAAAGCAGAAGCCTCAAATAAAGGGGAAGGTTCACCTATCTTCCGAAATCGAGGAGTAAAGCAGTTCTCGCTACACGCCGCCGCACCCCATCGCCTAACCCACACCACGGGGGCGGCGCGCTCACCCCTGGCAGCAGCGCAGGAAGGGCGCCTGCGCAGCCGCCAGGGGTGCCATTATGCTCAGTCCCAAGCCGCTACCCGGCAGTGAGGTAGCCCGCCTGCCCCTCGCGGTCGATGTGGCACATCGTGTACGTCGTCTGCTTAGAGTCGTAGGTCGTGCCGTTGCCACCCGCGATGGCCTTGCAGTTGTAGAACGTGGAAGAGCCCGTGCACCTGCTCGGCAGCCCCCAGTCGGCATCGACCAGGATGCGCTCAAGGGCGGTGCAGGCACCGAACGTGTAGAGCATGCTAGAAAGCGACGCCGGACTCATGCCCCGCAGATCGAGCTCGGTGAGCGCGGAGCACGAGTTGAACGTACGGTTCATGTAGGCCACGCCGCGCAGGTTCGCCATGCCAGAGACCGAGGTCAGGGCGTTGCAGCTGTAGAACCAGTAGTTAAGGTTCACGTTGGCGACCCTCGATGTGTCGGCGGCGATGGTCACGCGCTTCACGCTCTTGCCGAACGAAGCCCAGGGCGTCACCTGGATCGCGGTGTACTTGGCGTTGGCGCAAAGCGTGTCGGAGGCCAGCACCTCGCGACCTGTCGCATCGGCCTTGGCGAACCCGATCTTGAGCTCGCCGTCGGCGAACAGCGTGGCGTTGAGCCAGGTGCGGACTTCGTACTCGGGGTCGGTCAGAACGCCGCCCGCCCCCAGCTTGAGGACGGAGGCGCCGGAGGTCTGGAACGGCACGAAGCCGTCGGTGCCGCCCATTGAGTTCGATTTGAGTTTCACGGGCCCCGAAACGTCCCCGTTTCGGGGCCCGGGGACAAAAATCGCACGTCTACTCACTTGGGATAAATCCTTACTCCCATTCCTCCGAATACCGCCCAGTGCTTTGCCATCTTGAAACACTGGGAGTAAATAGCGAAATAGCAGGTGAAAGGGAGTAAAAGACCAAAGAAAAAGCCTCCGTCCCAACGCGGGAACGGAGGCTAGGAAATCGTTTTTACTCACCGCCGTCGCTGGTGGCTTTGCCATGACTGTCGTACGAAACGAAATTCAGCGGCACAGTGCGGCACTCAAAAGTGCAGGTCAGAACCCTATCAGCCTACTCCCACTCGATGGCGTCGGTTCTGCCGTCCCGTCACTCCAGTTACACCCAGTTTTCGGCATCGACACGGAACGCGTGCCGCCGAATGACGCGATGTCGCGTTTCGTCGGCTTCGGGGACAAAAGCTGGGACAACCTCAAAAACTTTTTTCAAACTCAGGGCTTTGAGTTTTTGTTTTTGTCCCAAAGTGCGCGGCGGGTCGCCTTTGGAGGCTCGATGGCGCCGAAAACGCCCGTTTTGAAACTCAACCGCCCTTTTGCCCGCAAGCCGCCAGCTGCAATCGCAAGTGAATTAACGCGGGTGGCTTGCGCGCCATTTGCAAAACCCCAGGTCGCAGGTCTTCGCCATTCGTGAACAAAGTGAGTAGTCTCAGGTGGCTTGCTTATGAGTTGGCGAACGGGCCTTCAGGATTCAGGGCAAACATGCTGGTAGAATAGGATTCTCAAATCAATGACAGGAGACCGAGCATGGCCGAACCCCACGATAGGAAGCCGATCCTCACGATCGAGCAGCAGATAGAGCACCTCAAGCAGAAGGGCGTAGCCTTCGAACTGTGTTCCGAGGAAGAGGCCGCGGACTACCTGCGCGACAAGTGCAACTTCTTCAAGCTCGCATCCTACCGCAAACTCTTCTCGAAATACGAGGGAGGCCCGCGCGACGGCCGCTACGTAGACCTCGACTTCGGCCAGCTGCGCCTGCTCGCGGCGCTCGACCAGGAGCTGCGCCACGCCCTGCTCGGCATGACGCTCGACATCGAGCATTTCCAGAAGGTGACACTGCTTCGCGAGATGGAGGACCGTGGAGAGGACGGCTACGCCATCGTGGCCGACTACATGGCATCGCTTACCACTGCAAACAGGGAGTACCGCCTGCGCGAGCTCAAGATGAGCGGCCGCAGCCCCTACAGCTCGAGCCTCTACGCGAAGTACTCCGGCGACATGCCTGCCTGGGCCTTCCTTGAGCTCACCTCGTTCGGCACCCTCATCGACTTCGTGCGCTTCTGCGCCAGGCGATGGGGCGACAGGCGCCTCGAGGCCTCCCACTACGACCTCAAGCGCGTGAAGTCCGTCCGCAACTGCGCCGCGCACGGCTCGTGCCTGATCAACTGCTTCGCCGAGAGGGGCGCCGCCCGGGGCTCGGCGTCCAGCGGCGTCTCCCGAAGGGTCGCCGCCGTGGGGATTCCCAAGGCGACCAGGAGGAAGTGGATGGGGAATACGGCCATGCAGGAGGTCGCGACCGTGCTCGTGGCGCACTCCGGCTTGGTACCCGAGGGCTCCTCGCGCTCGCGCGCCGCATCCGAGCTCGCCGAGATGTTCGCCAGGGCCGACGGCGAAACCGAGGCGCTGCCCGACAAGGGGCCCGACGCCGCAGCTCGCTCCGCGCTCGAGTTCCTTCGCAGGTTGACAGAATCGCTCGGGTTGGTAGAATAGCCTGCAGATAGCAAAACCTTCACGGTTTTAGGGGCGGACTTGCGCAAGCGACTCTGCCCTATTTTTATATTCACTCGCTATAGGAGACGGATGATACCTGGGTCAATGACAGAACTGAGAAGCCCGGAATAATGGAGCCAGTTAGAAACCCTCGGGTTTGCGGGGCGGGATCGTGAGAGCGATTCTGCCCTATTTTTTTCCTCCGTCTGCCCCAACCAAGTAGTTCGAAGATAGCCTGTAGGTGTCCTCGTGGGCGCCTTTTATTTTCAGGGAATCGGCCGCTTCATGAACGAGCGACCGGCTTGACCTAGATCGAACCGCCTTCATCTCCGTCTAGGCGCCGGCAATCAACATCGTGAATCCGCGCGTGCTACAATGCGGGCACCAGAGATGAAAACACAGTCCCCGTCGGGTAGTCGTGGGCGTGCGGGAGTCCGCATCAGTAACCTGCCTCCTTGGTTGTCCCTTCTCTGCATGGTCATCTACATAAAGGAGGAACCAGCCATGCAGATCAGCGTGTCGTCCACCCTGACCGTATATCACGACGGCCAATTCTGGGTCGGGCTGGCGGAGCACGTCGAGGACGGCAGATACGGCGCCGCCCGCATCGTCTTCGGCGCAGAACCGTCCAATGAGGAGATCCTGCGATTCGTTGTCAGCAAATGGGCGAAGCTCTCGTTCTTCTGCCACGGTCCGGCCGAGGCGAGCAAGCCCGCGAAGAACCCCAAGCGACGCGCCCGCGAGGCGGCGAAAGCCCTCAAGCAGCCGGCGATGAGCACCAAGGCGCAGCAGGCGCTCGCGAATCAGCGGGAGACGATGAAGCGGAAATCGGCTCAAGCAAGAAGCCAGCGTCGCGCGGATGAGGCGGAGGCGCGCTTCGAGCAGCGAAAACTGAAGCGCAAACAGAAGCATCGCGGTCATTGATACCACCATCAACCCATATATAGCAGCAGGCGTAGCTTCGATTGAAACTACGCCTGCCACCTGGTGCTATAACGTTATACAGAACGTATGTTCTATACCCACTCGATGACTAACCCAGTCCGAGCACTACCGATGCGTGTCGCGTCATACCGCCTAAGAGCTGATTCGTTCAGAAAAGGTTCAGGGGGATCGTCGAGTTTATTGCACCCTCGCGTTTTACAAAAGAGAGTACAAGGCCCTTTAGCTCGAATTATTGCATTTAGAACCCCGCCGCTCATCCATCCTAGCTTGCCCAAACAGCCCTCCCGCGATGTCCATGTTCCAACGGATGGGTACCATTTATCCGGGTGCACCTGGGGCAACGGGCCAGCAGGCCCGCGCAAGGTCGCTCGCATAACACGCAACATCAAACACGACAGAAGAGGCGAACGACAGATGCCGGACCCCGGACGACAGCACCGCGGAAGACGAGCATTCCGACCACAACCGAACAACTCCAGCTACTAGGCAGGCGCCCGCATGGGCGCCTTTTACTTTTCAGGGACATAGCTGCAGGCTAAGGCACGCGGCTCATGGCCGTTTCGTGAAGGCACGACCAGCTCGACCCATCTCGACCCGTCTCCGCTCCCGCCGTGCTCACCAATCGACATCAGGCGGTTCAATCGTCGCGCAGACGAAAAGGCACACGGTGTCGTGCGGTGTCCTCGCGCGGTGCCGCACGGGAAGATTGGAGGAACCATGGCACGCACAGCCGAATGCGCCGCGCCCGAGGGCAACCAAGATCGCGACGAATGGATGACGGTGATCGAGATGCAGGAGTACATGAGGGCGAGCCGAAACAAGGCGTACGACCTCATCTGGTCGGGGGAGATCGACTCGTACAGGCTCGGAAGGAAGCTCCTGGTTTCGAGGGCGTCAGTGGACGCCTACATCGAGTCGAGGAGCGGCAGGAAATGACGGCGGCGACCGCCCCGGAGCCGCCCGCGGCCGGGCACGCGAGGGAGCCTCGAGACGAAAGGAGCTCGAGGACGACCATGACCAAGAGCATTAGCAGGAGCCAGGTGAGGCTCATCGCATCGACCAACGCGATATTCGGCGCCGACGAGGCGTGCGCGATGCTGCGCATAAGCCGCGACGCAATGTACCGGCTCGCCAAGGACCCCGACGACCCGTTCCCGATCCGCTACATCGGCGGCAAGACTCGCGACGGCATCGTGCTGCACGACGAGCTCGTCGCATGGGTCGAGCGCAACAGCGTCGTCGGCTCGCCCAGAAGGGGCTAGCGCCGATGGCGGCCACAGGCCCGAAGGGGCGCGACGGCCCCTCCCCGCGCGAGTTCACGACGGTACGGCACTTCATGATGGCGGACCTGGGCCTCTCCGGCCTTCCCCTGCTCGTCTACGCGCGCATCTTCGGCTTCTGCGACGCCGGGTGCGGCTACTTCGAGAGCAAGGGCGGCCTGGCCCGCTTCCTCAACGTGCAGGAGCGCAGCGTCCACCGCGCCATCCGCGACCTGCTCGACCGGGGCCTCATCGAGGAGTGCGGCGTGCACGCCCCGGCACGCGGGCACGCCACCAAGCGGTACCGCATCGTGCGCGAGAGGCTGCCGCCCGGAGCGCTGGCAACCCCTGACGGTTCGTCAGGGTTCCCGGCGCGAAAGGGTGACGAAATGACAGGGTTCGCCGCGAACAAGGGTGACGAACCGTCAGGGTTCTCAGCCCGAACCCCTGACGAGATGACAGGGAAACCCCTGACGATTTGCCACCCAATAAGCAAAAGGGACAACAAGGACTTCAGAAGATAAGGAAGGGGCGCCCGATGGACCGAGCGGGACTCATCACCCTGGAGCAGGCCCGGGCGGCCGGGCTCTCCTTCGACGAGCCGGAGCCGAGGGCGTGCCCGCACTGCGGCGCCGCCCTCGATCCGCTCGGCGCGGCGCTGGCGGGCAGGGTCGCCTGGATCTCCGCCGCCCCCTGCCCGTGCGAGGGCGCGGCTCGCGAGCGGGAGGCCGAGGCGCGAAGGCGCGCGGCCCTCGCCGCCAAGGAGGAGGCCGCCCGCCGGGAGAAGGCGCTCTCGCGCGCGGGCATCCCCAGGCGCTACCGGGCCGCCGAGGCCGACCGCCCCGAGTTCGCCGAGTACATCGCCTCGTTCGCGGGCAACGGGGGCGCCGGGCTCTACATACACGGGGGCGTCGGCGCCGGCAAGACGCACGCCGCCTCCGCCATGGCCAGGCTGTTCGCCGAGGCCGGCTACGACGTCGCCTTCACGACGGCCAAGGGCATGCTCGAGCGCGTGAAGGCCACGTTCGACGAGGGCGGCACCGAGGCCGCCGTCGCGCGGTACGCCAAGTGCGACGTCCTCGTGCTCGACGACCTCGGCAAGGAGGACGCGACGGAATGGTCCGTCGGCACCGTGTTCAGCGTGCTCGACGCGCGCTACGAGGACATGCGCCCGACCATCGTCACGTCGAACTACGCGCCGGGCGCGCTGGCGGACAGGCTCGCGAGGCGCGGCGAGCGCGTAACGGCAGAGGCGATCGCGAGCAGGATCTCCCAGACCTGCAGGCCCGTCTACCTGGGCGGAAGGGACAGGCGCCGGCTCGGCTAGCTTGTGCGCTTCCCGTGGAGGCGCGGACGGCTCGACCCAGCTCGACCCATCGCGGGCGGCCCCGGTCGCCGCCGCAATCGAAATCGCTATACACGTCTTGGGCGGCGCCGACGCGCCAGCACGCACGCCTGCTCCGACTCGCACCGTGCCCCCATCGCGAGGACGCCGCCCGCCAAGCAACAAACGAAAGGCGGAGGGCCCATGGACGGCTTCGAGAGGATAACCGGCCGCGAGCACGACGGGCTCGTGGAGAAGTGCCAGGAGAACGGCTGGCTCAAGGTCGGCGGCTTCGACTGGCAGGACGACCCGTTCCTCGAGGAGTACCCCTACGAGTTCTCCCGCACGGACAGCGTCGACAGGCTCCGCGAGGCGCTCGGCTCGGGCAACTGGGCCATACGCCAGGGGTTCTGCTACCGCGACCTCGCGTTCATCCAGCAGGTGAACGGCGGCGACGAGTGGTGGACGCTCAAGCGCGACGGCGACGCGTGGACCGGCTTCGAGAGCTGGAGCTTCGGCGCCATCGCCCAGGAGCCCGAGCGGTTCGAGCGCGCCATGCGCGACATGTGCGAGGCGACGCCGGAGCAGTGCCGCAGCGGCGAGTGGGCCCATCTGCACGAGAAGGCTCCCGAGCCGCTGGCGCAGCGCGCCGCGTCCGCCCGCGAGGCGAGCCGCGCGCACGCCGGGCAGGAAGCCCGCGCCCCAATGGCGCGCGAGAGGGCCGTCGGGGCCGAATAGGGACGACCGGGGCGCGAAGGCGCCCCTTTTCATCTCGACTGGAAGGGAGGCGCGGGATGGCGAGCGACTACGGGCTGTCTCTTATACACATCTCCGAGCCCACGAGACACTCGCTAATCTCG
>OWIW01001076.1_pt1 | contig 16348 bp, 17 predicted proteins | sample 2433821 | NCBI WGS metagenome assembly OWIW01 (sample SAMN05065751, study PRJEB22554) | human gut metagenome | biome: ENVO:2100002; feature: ENVO:00000062; material: ENVO:00002003 | host: Homo sapiens | place: USA | reverse complement strand
CACTTCTAGCTTCGTCGGCAGCGTCAGATGTGTATAAGAGACAGGAGCAGGGCCGGTATCTGGTGGTGCTGGACCGCACCGCCTTCTATCCGGAGGGGGGCGGGCAGCCCGCCGACCACGGCGTCCTGGGCGGCGTGGCGGTCACGGACGTGCAGGAGCGGGACGGGGTCGTCTGCCACACCTGCGCCGGGCCGCTGGCGGTGGGCAGCACCGTCCACGGTGCCATTGACTGGCAGCGGCGTTTTGACCATATGCAGCAGCACTCCGGGGAGCATATTGTCAGTGGGATGCTGTGCTCCGCCTTCCACTGCGACAATGTGGGCTTCCACATGGGGACCGATGTCGTGACCATCGACTATAACGCCGACATCCGCTGGGAGCAGGTTCTGGAGGTGGAGCGGCAGGCCAACCGATACATCTGGGAGGATCATCCCTGCCGGGTGACGTTCCCCTCTCCGGCGGAGCGGGAGGCCCTCCCCTACCGCAGCAAAAAGGCCCTGACGGGGGCGGTGCGGCTGACGGAGTTTCCGGGGGCCGATCTGTGCGCCTGCTGCGGCACCCATGTCTCCGGCAGCGGACAGGTGGGGCTGGTGAAATTTCTCTCCTGTCAGAAGCTCCGGGAAGGGGTGCGGCTGGAACTGGTGTGCGGCGGCCGGGCCATGGCCCACCTGTGCCGCAGCTGGCAGCAGAACCGGTCCATCGGACAGCAGCTGTCGGTGAAGCCCGGCGACACCTCCGCAGCTGTGGAACGGCAGGGCCGGGAGGTCCTCTCCCTGAAGACCCGGTGCGCCGGACTGGAGGAGGAGCTGTTCCGGCTGCTGGCAGAGCAGTACCGGGACGCCGGAGAGGTGCTGCTGGTGCGGCACGATCTGGCGGGAGACGGCACCCGGCGGCTATGTGACGCCGTGAGCCATACCTGCGGCGGGCGATGCGCCGTGTTCTCCGGGGACGGGGAGCGGTATCAGTACGCCGTCATCCATCCGGGAGCAGACCTGCGGGAGTTCGTGAAGCATATGAACGACGCCCTCCACGGTCGGGGCGGCGGACGCAGCGGCTTCGCTCAGGGAAGCGTCGCCGCCGATGAGGCAGCCATCCGGGCCTTCTTCCGTGGCGTGTGACGTCCTGTCTGTCCGATCCGTCCAAAATTGTGCCGAGCCTGTCCCCATGGACAGGCTCGACTGCCCCTTGAAAGGGAAGATCCATCCCCACGATCAGGCGAAAAAATAATTCCGACAGGGAGACGAAAATTCTTCTCGGCAAGCAGAGCCAAACATTTTTTCATCAGGCAGCCGAAAAAATCACTTGGTCAGGCAGGCCAAAATATCACCCTGAAAAACAGACGCAAAAAACTCCCCGACAAGCAGGGAAAATCTTTCCTGAAACAGAAAAACCTCTCCTTAAACAGAAAAATAGTTTCTTGCAGGAGAGACACAAAAACGCCAGCCGCAAGGGCTGGCGTTTTTGCTGTGTGTTTGTTAGGAGAGAGAGAAAATCACATAAGGAATGGTTCCTTTGTACGAGTAAGATAGTACCCTGTAAAGATGGCGGAATCATGAAATCCACATGAACTTTCTGTGAATTTCTCAGAACCGCTTACTCTCCGCCACAGCCAGCTGGTCGCAGCGGTTGTTTTTTTCGTTGCTGGCGTGGCCCTTTACCCAGTGGTAGTGTACCTGATGGGTCTGGATCAGGGGCAGCAGCTGCTCCCACAGATCCACGTTCAAAGCGGGCTTTTTGTCGCTTTTCACCCAGCCCCGCTTCTTCCAGCCCCAGACCCAGCCCTTCTCCAGTGCGTCAATGACGTACTTGGAGTCGGAGTACAGCTCCACGATGCACGGCTCCTTCAGCAGAGCCAGCGACCGGATCACCGCCGTCAGCTCCATGCGGTTGTTGGTGGTCTCCGGCTCGCCGCCGGAGAGCTCCTTCTCGATACCGTTCCACTCCAGAATGGCTCCCCAGCCGCCGGGACCGGGGTTTCCGGAACAAGCCCCGTCGGTGTAGATGGTTACAGTTTTCATCATTGTTCTTGTGTTGCTCCCAATGGTTTTATCGGGCGGCCCTCGTCCGACGGGGCCTGTCCGCCATGTTCTGCGGTTGCCCCGCAAGGAGCCGGCAGAACGGCATCACCGGTAAAACCGCATAGCGATTTTTATCCCGTCGGTGTAAATGGTCACAGTTTTTATAGGCGTTCTTGTGTTGCTCCCAATGGTTCTATCGGTCATGCCCCCGTCCGACGGGGCCTGTCCGCCATGTTCTGCGGTTGCCCCGCAAGGGGCCGGCAGAACGGCATCACCGGTAAAACCGCATAGCGGTTTTTATCCCGTCGGTGTAGATGGTTACAGTTTTCATAGTTGTTCTTGTGCTTTTTATGTTGGCGTTACTTCTCCAGCGGGTCGATGGAACGCACCGTGAGGGTATCCCCCGCCACGGTAAATCGCACGTTCTGCCCCGCAAAGCCCATGCCGTACACCCGCTGGGGGTCCTCCTGATACCGGGGGCGGGGATCCCCCGCCAGCACACCCAGCAGGCCCTCCCGGCTGTCCGCCGGGATGCGCTCCAGCAGCTGCGGCGGACACTCCACCCGCAGGCAGCGGCTCTCCAGCCCATCGGTGAAGCCCCCCACGGCGTCGGGATGGCTGTCGGTATAGGGGAGATAGGGCTTGATGTCAAAAATGGGCGTGCCGTCCATCAGGTCTGCGCCGCAGACATGGAGCACCGGCCCCAGCGCCTCACTCTGCTCCACCCGCTCCAGCCGCACCGAGGACAGGCCCAGATGGTTGGGACGGAAGGGAGAACGGGTGGCAAAGACCCCCATGCGGCGATTGCCCCCCAGACGGGGCGGCCGCACCGTAGGGGACCAGTCCTGCCGGATGGCCCCGGAGAACTGCCAGATGAGCCAGAGATGGGAGAAATCCTCCAGCCCCCGGACGGCGTCCGGGTTCCGGTAGGCCGGTTCAAAGACGATGCGGCCCCGCAGCTGGGGCACCAATCCGCTCTGCCGCGGCACGCCGAACTTCTCCGGCAGCTCCGTATGGATGCGGGCGATGACCTGCAAAGCATCCATCACAGCTCCCTCCGTCCGGTGTCGGTGAGGTGGGAGAGGATATCCTTGGGCAGACGGCTCAGACGCAGAGCCTGCCCCGCCACGATCAGCAGGATGCCCGCCGCCAGCGGCATGGCGCTGCGGAAATAGGTGGCCAGCACAAAGGCCAGAAACATCAGGCCCACCAGCCCCATCTGGAGCCGGGAGTTGCGGCTCTCCACCGCTTGGAGGGCCTCACTCTTGCGGTACACCACGCCGTCATAGGTGAACTCCCCCGTGGCGGAGGGATCGTGGTACAGGGTCTTGGTGAAGTACCGCCACCGGGTCAGGGGGCAGTACTGCTCCTTTTTCTTCCCCATGGCTTATTCCTCTGCCGGGGCGGTTTCCTTCTCCGCCTCCCGGTCCGCCAGCGCCATGGAGATGACGTGGTCGCCCTCCTCCTTAAAGCGCATGACGATAACGCCCTGCGTGGCCCGGCCGGCGATGCGGATGCTGTCCACCGCCGTGCGGATCAGGATACCCGCCTGCGTCATCAGCAGCAGGTCCTCCTGTCCGTCCACCACCTTGATGCCCACAATGGGGCCGGTCTTTTCCGTGACCATGTAGTTGCGGATGCCGAGACCGCCACGGCTGGTGATGCGGTACTCCTCCACCGGGGTGCGCTTGCCGTAGCCACGCTCCGTGATGGAGAGTACCGTCTTTCCGGCCTCGGCTCGGGCGGCGCCCACCACATAGTCCCCCTCCCGCAGGCGGATGCCCCGGACGCCCACGGCGGTGCGGCCCATGGCACGCACGTCCGTCTCGTCGAAGCACACCGCCTGACCGTCGTGGGTGGCAATGAGGATGCGCTGGCTGCCGTCGGTCTCCTGCACGTTGATGAGCTCGTCGCCCTCGTCCAGCGTCAGCGCCCGGATGCCGTTGTTGCGGAGATTCTTCAGCGTCTCCACCGGCAGGCGCTTCACCGTACCGTTGCGGGTGGTCATGAAGAGGTACAGCTGGCCCTCCCCGGCCTCCCGGTAGTGGAGCATGGTCTGGATCCTCTCCCCCTGCTCCACCTGCAGGATATTGACGATGTTGGTGCCTCTGGCGGTCTTGCCGCTCTCCGGGATCTGGTAGCCCTTCTTGCGGTAGACCTTGCCGGTATCGGTGAAGAACAGGAGATAGTCATGGGTGGAGGCGGTGAACACATCCACCACGGTATCCTCGTCACGGGTGGTGATGCCCTTCTTGCCCATGCCGCCCTTGCTCTGGGCGGCGTACTCGCTGACGGCGGTGCGCTTGATATAGCCGTTCTCCGTCAGGGTAAAGACGCACTCCTCCTCCTCGATGAGGTCCTCGATGTCGATCTCGTCCTCCACGTCCTGAATTTCCGTCTTGCGGTCATCGCCGTACTTCTCGGCAATGGCGGACAGTTCCTCCTTCAGGATGGAGCGCACCAGAGCATCGTCGGACAGCACCTTCAGGAAGTAGGCGATCTTCTCCTCCAGCTCCTTGTACTCCGCCTGCAGCTTCTCACGATCCAGCCCCTGCAGCGCCTTCAGGCGCATATCCAGAATGGCCTGTGCCTGCACATCGTCCAGCCCGAAGCGGGACATGAGGTTCTCCTTGGCGTTGTCATAGCTGGTGCGGATGATGTGGATGACCTCGTCGATGTTGTCCTGTGCGATAAGCAGACCCTCCAGCAGATGGGCACGGGCCTGTGCGTCCTTCAGGTCATAGCGGGTGCGGCGGACGATGATCTCCTCCTGAAAGGCCAGATATTCGTCGATGATGTGGCGCAGGGAGAGGATCTTCGGCTGGGACTGGTTATTCACCAGCGCCAGCATATTGATGGCGAAGGTGGTTTGCAGCTGGGTCTGTGCAAACAGGCGGTTGAGTACCACCTGCGGATTGGCGTCCCGCTTCAGCTCGATGACGATCCGCATACCGTTGCGGTCCGTCTCGTCCCGGATGTCGGAGATGCCCTCCAGACGCTTGTCCTCCACCTGATCGGCCATGCTCTTGATGAGCATCCGCTTATTCACCTGATACGGCAGCTCCGTGATGATGATGCGGGTGCGGTCGTGGCCGAACTCCTCGAACTCGTGGCGGGCCCGCATCACCACCCGGCCACGGCCGGTGGCGTAGGCGGCCCGGATGCCGCTGCGTCCCATGATAAGGCCACGGGTGGGGAAGTCGGGACCCTTGATATAGGTCATCAGGTCCGCCAGCGTGGCATCGGGATCATCCAGCACGTGGATGCAGGCTCCGATGACCTCCCGCAGGTTGTGGGGCGGGATATTGGTGGCCATGCCCACGGCGATGCCGGAGGAGCCGTTGACCAGCAGGTTGGGGAAGCGGGAGGGGAGCACCCGGGGCTCTCTGCGGGACTCATCGAAGTTGGGGTCCCAGTCCACGGTCTCCTTGTCGATGTCCCGGAGCATCTCCTGGGAGATCCTGTCCAGGCGGGCCTCGGTGTAACGGTAGGCGGCGGGGGGATCGCCATCCACGGAGCCAAAGTTGCCGTGGCCGTCCACCAGGGGGTAGCGCATGGAGAAGTCCTGGGCCAGACGGACCAGGGCGTCGTAGACGGACTGGTCGCCGTGGGGGTGGTAGCGGCCCAGCACGTCGCCCACGCAGGTGGCGGACTTTTTGAAGGGCCGGTCGTGGGTCAGGTTGTCCTCGTACATGGCGTAGAGGATGCGGCGGTGGACGGGCTTGAGGCCGTCGCGGACGTCGGGCAGGGCCCGGCCCACGATGACGCTCATGGCGTATTCGATGTAGGATTTCTCCATCTCGGGCACCAGGGGAGAGGTGACGATGACCTGGTCCGGGTAACGGATTTCCTCGGGATCGTACTGTGGTTTCTTACTCATTCAAAAACAGCCTTTCTTCTTCCAAAAAGCATTTCGCTTGTCACGGTCTGTCAGCCCGCCGTCTGGATCATCCGGATGTTCTCCGCCGTCAGCGGGCAATAGGGAAGGACCAGCTCTTCGCCCTCTCCCAAATAGGGGTCCAGCCAGGCGTGGTACTCGGCGGCGTCCACCGGCTCGGCCTTGTCCCATTCCGCCGCCAGATCTCCGTAGATATAGTAGACAAAGCCTGTTCCGCTCCGGTCCACCTGGTCGGGGTAGCCCTCCAGGCCAAGGGCCTTATCCCAGGCGTCCACCGCGCCCACCTGCCGGTAGCCGTCGGTCTCGGGCAGATACTGGTAGAGGAAATAGGGCCAGAAATCTCCGCCCTTGCCCTGGTTGTGCGACCAGCCCGCCATAACGGCGCCGTTTTCATAAAAGGTGAGCAGGGGAAATTCCTCCAACTGCGTCCGCAGCTCTCCCGACGCCTCGTCCCAATCGAACACGAAGCCTCGCTCCCCGGCCGTGATGTTGGTGGTGTAGAGGAGGATCAGTTCTTCTCTTCCATCTCCGTCCACATCCCAGACGGCAAACTGGTTTTGCGCCATTCTCTCTCTATCCTCAATACTGCCAATATAGCCGTTGGAATAGTCGGTCCCGTCGGGCAAAATATTGTGATCCAGCAGTTCCATCAGAGCGGCGCCATAGGCCGCCCGTGCGGGGGCGTTCTCCTCGGTCAGCAGGGAGGTCTGCGGCGGTTCCGAGGTCGGTTCCGGCGCGGGCGACGGCTCCAGCGCGCCGGAAGGGCTGGATGCGGGAGTCTGTACGGCGGCGGCAGGGGACTGATCCGGCGTCTCTGCGGCCGGGTTGCTCCCGCATGCGGCCAGAAGGGCGCACAGCAGTGTGCCGATCATCCAAATGCTTGCTTTTTTCATGTGCGTTCTTTTCCCTCAGTAGTCCAGATTGACGGCATACTGGGCGTTTTTCTCAATAAACTCCTTGCGGGGCTCCACCTTCTCGCCCATGAGGATGGTAAAGGTCTCATCGGCCTTGACGGCGTCGTCCAGCTCGATGCGCTTGAGGGTGCGCTTTTCCGGGTCCATGGTGGTCTCCCACAGCTCGTGGGGGTCCATCTCGCCCAGGCCCTTATAGCGGTTGATGTCCACCTTGGCGTTGGGGTTGTCGCCCCGCAGCTCGGCGGAGATCCGATCCCGCTCCTCGTCGGAGAAGGCCACCCGGGTGACCTTGCCCCGGGTCAGCTTGTAGAGGGGGGGCACGGCGGCGTAGACGTAGCCCTGCTCGATGAGGGGCCGCATGAAGCGGAAGAAGAAGGTGAGCAGCAGGGTACGGATGTGGGCGCCGTCCACATCGGCATCGGCCATGATGATGACCTTGTGGTAGCGCAGCTTGTTGGGGTCGAACTCGTCCCCGATGCCGGCGCCCAGGGCGGTGATGACGGGCTGGAGCTTGTCGTTGCCGTAGACTTTGTCGGCCCGGGCCTTCTCCACGTTGAGCATCTTGCCCCACAGGGGGAGGATGGCCTGGAAGCGGGAGTCCCGGCCCTGGGTGGCGGAGCCGCCGGCGGAATCGCCCTCGACGATGTAGAGTTCGGTGAGCTCCGGGTTGACCTCATTGCAGTCCCGCAGCTTGTCGGGCATGGCGGCGCCGCCCAGGGCAGTCTTGCGCCGGATGGACTCCCGGGCCTTGCGGGCGGCCTCCCGGGCCCGGGAGGCGGTGAGGGCCTTGTCCAGGATGGCCTTGCCCACGGCGGGGTTCTCCTCCAAAAACTCCTCCAGCTTCTCCGAAACGATGCTGCTGACCAGGGTGCGGATCTCGGAGTTGCCCAGCTTGGCCTTGGTCTGGCCTTCAAACTGGGCGTCGGTGAGCTTGACGGAGAGGACGCACGTCAGGCCCTCCCGGTAGTCCTCGCCCTTGATCTCGTCCCCGTCCTTGAGGAGATTCATCTTTTTTCCGTAGGCGTTGAGGGTGGAGGTGAGGGCCTGCTTGAAGCCGGTCTCGTGCATGCCGCCCTCGGGGGTGTGGACGTTGTTGGCGAAGGATAGGATGGTCTCGCTGTAGCTGTCGGTGTATTGGAAGGCCAGCTCGGCCATGGAGTCCCCCCGCTGTCCGGACATATAGATGACGCCGGGGTGGATGGGGGTCTTGGCCCGGTTGAGCCAGGTGACGAATTCCCGGATGCCGCCGGCATAGCACATGTCGTCGTGCTGCTCCCGGCCGGGCCGCTGGTCGATGGTGTGGATGCGCAGCCCGGCGTTGAGGAAGGCCTCCTCCCGCATGCGGGTGTGGAGGATGTCGTAGTCGTAGACGGTGGTATCGGTGAACATCTCGGGGTCGGGCTTGAAGGTGACCATGGTGCCCCGCTTTTCGGTATCGCCGGTCACGGTCATCTCCTGGGTGACCTTGCCCCGGGCGAATTTCATCTCATAGATCTTGCCGTCCTTGTGGACCTGGACCTCCAGCCACTCACTGAGGGCGTTGACCACGCTGGCGCCCACGCCGTGGAGGCCGCCGGACACCTTGTAGCCGCCGCCGCCGAACTTACCGCCGGCGTGGAGGATGGTGTAGACCACCTCCAGGGCGGGCCGCCCGGTCTGGGGCTGGATGTCCACGGGGATGCCGCGGCCGTTGTCGGTGACGGTGATGATGTCGCCCTCCCGGATGATGACGTTGATCTCGTCGCAGTAGCCGGCCAGGGCCTCGTCGATGGCGTTGTCCACGATCTCATAGACCAGATGGTGCAGGCCGGAGGAGGAAGTGGAGCCGATATACATACCGGGCCGCTTGCGGACGGCCTCCAGGCCCTCGAGGACCTGGATCTCCGAGCCGCCGTATTCGTGCTCAACCTGTTCCATGTGTTCCACCTGGCCGATCTCGTTGGTTTCCAGTTCTTCAGACATTCTAAAACCTCCTGGGTTTGATTGCGGAGCGCATCCACCCGTTCCCTTTTTGGAGGAAGAGAGCGGATGGATGTGCTCCGCATGGGCATTCATTCAAAGGTGTTGTTCTCCACCCGCTTGAGCAGGGTGGCGGAGGAGAGCTGGGACAGATAGACGGTAGGGGGACCCTTGCCGGTCCTGCACACGGTAAAGGACTTGGGCAGGTCCCCGGACACATCCACCACGCGGCCCTCCTTTTCCGCCCGCTCCAGGAATTTCCTGGTATGAATGGAGGAGGTGGTGTTGTCCAAGTCAAATATGCCGACCACATCTCGAAAAGGGACCACCACCGACTGGCCTAAGTGCAGATACATAAAACGCTCCTAACGCTCTTTTACTCGGATTGTTTGTTCCGGACCACCCGGGGCAGCCACATGCGCCGCCATGCCAGCCACCCGGCCAGTAGGCCGAGAAAGCCCAGCAGGGCGGGCAGACCGGGCACGAAAAGGAGGGTGGGCAGGGGGGATTCCGCCGAGGCCCAGACCCGGTAGCGGCCCAGGGCCACCGCCCCGGTCAGCGCGGCGGCCAGGACGGGGGGCAGCAGCTTCCACAGTCTGCCGTGTCCCATGGACAGGCGGCAGACCAGATATTCCAGTACAAAACCGGCCCCCAGGGGGGCCAGTACAAAGGCGATGAGAATGACCAAAGGCAGTTCCTTTCCTGTTGGCGGCTAAATCAGCGCGCCGGCCCGGATGTGAAAGGTCTTTCCCTCCCGCAATCCCTCCAGCTTGTCGTCCTCGCAGCAGGTGATGAAGACCTGGCCGCCCTGGATGCGGTTGAGGACGAACTCCTGCCGGCGGGCGTCGAGCTCGGAGAGCACGTCGTCCAGCAGCAGCACCGGCCACTCCCCGGTGTCGTGAAAAAAGATCTCCCGGGCGGCCAGCTTGAGGGAGAGGGCGGCGGTGCGGGTCTGCCCCTGAGAGGCGAAGCTCTTGGCGCTCCGTCCGTCCAGCTCCACGTTCAGGTCGTCCTTGTGGGGCCCGGTGAGGCAGGAGCGGGCCTCCAGCTCGGCCTGCCGGTGGGCCTCCTGGTGCTCCAGGAGCCGGGGCAGAATGTCCCGGGGGCTGGCCTCCGGGTCGGTCACCGTCTTGACGGTCTCATAGGTCAGCCCCAGCCGCTCCCGCCCGCCGGAGAAATCGGCGTGGATGGCGGGAGCCGTCTCCCGCAGCCGCTTGACGAAATGGGCCCGGTAGTGGATGAGGATGGCGCCGGTCTGGGCCATGCGCAGGGAGAACTCGTCCAGGGTATCCAGAAGGGAGGGCTTCTCCGGCCAGTCCCGGAGGATGCGGGTCTTGTGCTCGTGGAGCCGGTTGTACTCGGCCAGGGCGGCGGCGTAGCGGGGCCGGAGCTGGCAGATGCACTCGTTGAGGAAGCGCCGCCTTGCGGCGGCCCCCTCTCGGATGAGGGAGAGGTCCTCGGGGCAGAACAGCACAGTATTCAGAATGCCGGACAGCTCCCCGGCGTTTTTCAGCCGCACTCCGTTGGAAAGCAGTTGCTTCCGGCCCGTCCGGGACAGCCGGGCCTCCAGAGTGAAGTCCCTTTCCCGGGAAAAGAGCTCCCCCTTGATGAAGGCCGAGTCCACGCCGAACTGGATGAGCTCCCGGTCGTACCGGGCCCGGTGGGAGGAGGCGGTGGAGAGATAGGCCAGCGCCTCCAGCAGATTGGTCTTGCCCTGGGCGTTCTCTCCGTAGATGACGTTGGTGACGGGGGAGAAGTCTGCCTCCAGATGGGGGTAGTTGCGGTAGAAGTCCAGCTCCAGCCGTCGGACGATCATTGCACGCTGATCTGCACGCCGGACAGGGTGACCACGTCGCCGGGGCGAATTTTTTTCCCCCGCATGGTGCACACCTCCCCGTTGACCGATACCGCGCCGGCCTGGACGGCCTCCTTGGCCTCTCCGCCGGTGCCGGCCACCCCGGCGAATTTGAGCAGGGCGTCCAGCTTGATGAACTCGGTGGTGATTTTCACGTCTTGTTTCTGCATACTCGCTCCTTACTGTTATAGCCGGTATTGCCGCGGTTCCATTCGTTATTCGGATGCCTTCAGCCGCACCGGCAGCACCATATAGAGAAAATTTTCCTCCCCCTCGGCGGGCAGTATGACGCAGGGGGCCACGCCGGAGGTGAGCTCCAGGCGCACCTTTTCGGCGGGTGCGGCCTTGAGTGCGTCCATCAGATAGCGGTTATTGAAGCCGATCTCCAGTCCGCCGCCGTCCCCCTCGATGGGGCACTGGTCGGCGGCGTCTCCGATTCCGGTCTTGGTGGTGATGCTCAGCACGTTGTCGCCGAAGATGCAGCGCAGGGGGGATTTGAGCTTGTCGCTGATGATGAGGGAGACCCGGTCGATGGAGGCGAGCAGCTTGCGGGTCTCGCCCACCACCTGGATGGTGTTGTTGCGGGGAATGGCGTTGCGGTAGGCCAAAAATTCGCCCTCCAGCCGGCGGGACACCAGCATGGTGTCTCCGATGCGGAACAGCACGTGCCGCTCACCCTGGGTGACGGTGGCGGGGTCGTCCACGTCGGAGCAGATCTTCTCCACCTCGTTGAGGGCAGCGCCGGGCACCACAAAGGAGTAGGAGGGCAGTCCGCCGCTCTCCTCAATGGACTCATGGCGCAGGGCCAGCCGGTAGCCATCCACCGACACCACGGTGACGCCGGTGGAGTCCACTTCGAAGAGGGAGCCAGTGTGGATGGGCCGGGACTCGTTGTCGCTGACGGCGAAGAGGGTCTGGCGGATCATGGAGCCCAGGGCGCTTTGTTTGATGGTGAAGCCGTTTTTATCCTCCACACTGGGCAACTCGGGGAAGTCCTCCGGGTCGGTGGCCAGGATGTTGAAGTGGCTCATGCCGCAGGAGATGTGGACCATATAGCCGTCGGCGGAAAAGACCACCACGTCGTCGGGCAGTTTTCGGATGATTTCGCCGAATAGCCGGGCGGAGAGGACCAAGCTGCCGCCCTGTTCGATCTGGGCAGGGACGGTGGTGCGGATGCCGGTCTCCAGGTTGTAGCCGGTCAGGCGCAGATCGTTTCCGGCCTCCAGGAGAATGCCCTCCAGAGCGGGAATGGAGCTTTTGGGGGAGACAGCCCGGGCGGCGGTACCGATGGCGGACTGCAGAAGTGCTTTTTCGCAGGAAAACTTCATGGACAGGTTCCTTCCTTTCTCTCTGCCGTCTCCGCTTTTGGAGGAGAGGACAGGATATTTGTAGAAACAGTATGCCGTAGGGCAAATTTTTGTGGATAACCGTCTCCACCCGTTGGGGCCCTAACCCTTTTCCGCCCACAGGGGGTGTGGAAGTTTTTTTACGCTCTTCCACAGCGGGGAAAGACCGGCCAGGCTTATCCACAGACCCCTTTCCACATTTCCACAAAATCGGTGGAAAGGAGTCGAAACGGGCTATAATATTATGTCAACCAAAAGAAGACGGCGTTCATTCATACCTGGCGTTGATGTTGGCCCGGATGTCCTTGATGACCTCGGCAATGTCGGGGTTGGATTTTTTCAGCTTTTCGATGCGGTCGGTGGAGTGGAGGACGGTGGTGTGGTCCCGGTTGTCGAACTCGCGGCCGATCTCCTTCAGGGACATGTTGGTCATCTCCCGGATGAGGAACATGGCGATCTGACGGGCCAGGGCGGTGTCTTTGGTCCGGCCCTGTCCCCGGAGCACGTCGTTTTCGATGCTGTAATATTTGCATACCTCGTCGATGATGACGTCGGAGGTGGGCAGGATGTCCGTGGGGTCCTTGAACATGTCCCGGACGGCCCGGGTGACGGTGGCGGCGTCGATGTCGCTGCCCTCCAGGTCCCGCAGGGCCATGATTTTATTCACGGTGCCCTCGATCTGCCGCACGTTTGCGGTGATGTTCTCCGCGATATACTGGAGCACCGGCTCGGGCAGCTCCACCCCCATGCGGATGGCCTTGTTTTTGATAATGGCCATCCGGGTCTCATAGTCGGGCGGCTGGATGTCGGCGATGAGTCCCCACTCGAACCGGGTCTTGAGCCGGTCCTCCAGCTTGAGCATCTCCTTTGGGGGGCGGTCGGCGGTAAAGACGATCTGCTTTTTGGTCTCATAGAGGGTGTTGAAGGTATGGAACATCTCCTCCATGGTGGAATCCTTTCCGGCGATGAACTGTACGTCGTCCATGAGGAACACGTCGGCGGCCCGGAACTTTTCCCGAAATTCCTGGTTGCGTCCCTCCCGGATGGCCTGGATGAGCTCGTTGGTGAAGGCGTCGCCCTTGATGTAGACGATGCGGTAATCGGGGTGATTGTTGTGGATGGTGTGGGCGATGGCGTAGAGCAGGTGGGTCTTGCCCAACCCGGATTCCCCGTAGATGAACAGGGGGTTGTAGTTCTGGGCGGGGTGGTCGGCCACGGCCCGGGCGGCGGCGTGGGCAAACTTGTTGGAGGAGCCCACCACAAAGCGCTCGAAGGTATATTCCTCAGTGCCGGGCAGGAAATTGTCGTCTTTTTTCTGACGGGTCCTGCGCTGTTCCATTTCGCCGGGGCCCAGCACCAGCACGTCGAAGTCGGCGGAGAACAGCTCGTGCAGGGCCTTTTTCACCGCGCCCAGATAGCGGGCGGCGATGATGTCCTTTTTGAAGTCGGAGGGGGTATAGAGCACAAAGCGGTCCTCCTCCAGAGCGACCGCTTCGGTGTCGTCAAACCAGGTGTGGATGGTGGTGGCGGTCATATCCGCCTCCATCAGGGAGAGCACACGTGCCCAGATGTCTGCGGGGGAATTCATCGCAGGACCTCCCATTCTAGCGTATTTTGTATCAACTTAGTATATCAAAAAAAGGACGTAAACGCAATAAAAACGGGCGGATACATTATAAAAATAAATAGAATTTTTGTGTCCGCCATGCGAAAGACCACAAGATATGGTGTAGGGGTAAGAAGGCAGAAAACTTCCCGGCGAAAAGGGACAAAAATGTGGTTGACAGTGGATAAAAACATGAAGTATAATAACAATCGCGTCCTGTAAGATGGGGGCGTATCTTTTGACGACCGCGGCCGGAAACCGGCCGTTGTGGTGGACGGGCACGACCCGTCGATACCTTGCATGGGAGGTGTACAGCATGAAGCGTACCTATCAGCCCAAGAAGCTCCAGCGCAGCAAGGAGCACGGCTTCCGCAAGCGGATGGCGACTGCCAACGGCAGAAAGGTTCTGGCCCGCCGCCGCGCCAAGGGCCGCGCCCGTCTGACCTACTGATCGTGCGGCTGGAATCGAAATAAGGCTCATGAAGGGGCGGGGGAGCATTCCCACCGCCCCTGCAGTGCATACGCAGCTTTTGCTTTATGGGCGCAACGGGGGAGAAGCCGGGTTGAAATTCACAAGCAGCCTGAAAGAAAACTATGCCTTTCGGCGGCTTTACGCCAAGGGGAAGAGCGCGGCCTCGCCCTGCCTGGCGGTCTACTGCCGGAAAAACCGGACCGGCGGAAACCGTCTGGGCCTTACCGTGGGCAAAAAGGTGGGGAAGGCGGTGGTGCGCAACAAGGTGCGCCGCCGTATCCGGGAGATCTACCGCACCAACGAGGGCCGGATCAAATCCGGCTATGACATCGTGGTGGTGGCGCGGGTCCGTGCGGTCTTTACCCCCTATGCCAAGCTGGAGGACTCCTTTCTCAAGCTGATGGACAAGCTGGGCTTGCTCCGCAGGGAGGAGGAGGCCTCGTGAAGCGCGTGCTTCTGAGCCTGATCCGATTTTACCGTAGGTATGTGTCACCCGGGCGGCCGCCCTGCTGCCGCTTTATCCCCACCTGCTCGGCCTACGCTTTGGAGGCGGTGGAAAAATACGGCGCGTGCAAGGGCGGCTGGCTGGCTCTCCGGCGTATCCTGAAGTGTCAGCCCTTTCACCGGCAGAAGTCCATCGAATACGACCCTGTACCCTAAGCGCTACTACAAAAAATGGAGGCCAGTCAATGGATATCTGGTACTACGTACTCACGCCCTTTACCTGGCTGCTGACGCTGTTTTACAACATCTTCGGCAACTACGGCGCGGCCCTGATCGTCTTCGCCCTGATCGTCAAGCTGATCCTCTTCCCCTTCTCTCTGAAGGGCAAGCGGGGCATGATTCAGATGAACATGCTCAACGGCAAGATCCAGGCCATCCAGAAGAAGTATGCCAACGACAGGGAGCGGCAGAATCTGGAGGTGCAGAAGCTCTACGAACGGGAAAAAGTCAACCCTATGAGCGGCTGCCTGTGGACGATGGTCCCGCTGTTCGTTCTGTTTCCCCTGTATGCCATCATCCGTCAGCCCATGAAATATGCCATGGGCCTGAACCCCACCCAGATCGGGACCCTGATGGAGGTGCTGGGCTCCTACATGACCTCGGCGGGCAACGCCGCCTACCAGCAGCTTCAGGGGGCCGACGTGCTGGCTAAGAATTTCCAGGAGATCGTCTCCAACCCCGCCGTGGCGGAATTTGCCGATCAGCTCCAGGCCCTGAACTTCCAGTTCCTGGGTCTAAACCTGGCCGACATCCCCACCTTGAAGTTCTGGGCCAACGGCATCAACTGGAACAGCATCGGCCTGTTCCTCATCCCCATCATCTCGGCTGTCACCGGCTTTGTGTTCTCCCTGATCTCCATGAAGACCAACTCGGTGAACAACCAGTCGGCGCAGCAGAATTCCACCAGTAAGAGCATGCTGATCATGTCCCCCGTGATGTCCCTGTGGATCGGCTTTATGATGCCGGGCTGCCTGGGTGTGTACTGGGTGGCCAACAACCTGCTGTCCATGCTCCAGGAGTTTGTGGCGGGCAAGATGCTGAAGAAGGACTACGAGGCCGCCGCCGCCGCCCGGGAGGAGCAGGAGAGGCTGGAGAAGGAAGAGGAAAAGCGCCGCCGCCGGGAGGCGGCCGAGCGCAAGGCCCAGGCTCTGGCCGACGCCAAAGCCAACAAGGGTAAGAAGAAGCTCCCCGTGGAGAAAAAGAAGTCCGACGCGTCCGTGATCTCGGTCAGCGGCGTGGGCGTGCGCGCCTATGCCCGGGGCCGGGCCTACGATCCCTACCGCTACCGTCCCGAGGGCCCCACGGCCTACCGCGACCCCGGCGAGCCAGTGGACGAGGCCGCCGTGGAGGAGGCTTTGGAGAAGAAGCGCCGCTTTTTCGGCAAAAAGAAGCAGGAGGAGCCCGAGGCGTCCCAAAAGCTGGCTGAGGAGGCCCTGGAGTGCCAGGCCGACGAGGCCGTTGTAGAGGAGCTCCTGGAGGAGCGGGCCGCCGAACAGCCGGAGCAGACCCCTGCCGTGCCGGAGGAGACCACCCTGGATGTGGACAACCCCTGGAAGGCGCTGGACCAGGAAGTCAAGGACATGACCGCCGATCCGGAGCAGGACGGCGAGACCAAACAGTAAGTCTGTCCCAGTAAGGAGAAGATACCAAATGATGAAATGGATCGAAACCACCGGGAAGAATGAAGAGGAGGCCATACAGAAGGCCCTGCGGGAGCTGGGCCTGGACCTGTCTCTTATACACATCTGACGCTGCCGACGAAGCTAGAAGTGTAGA
>OWIW01001051.1_pt1 | contig 16631 bp, 31 predicted proteins | sample 2433821 | NCBI WGS metagenome assembly OWIW01 (sample SAMN05065751, study PRJEB22554) | human gut metagenome | biome: ENVO:2100002; feature: ENVO:00000062; material: ENVO:00002003 | host: Homo sapiens | place: USA | reverse complement strand
TACACTTCTAGCTTCGTCGGCAGCGTCAGATGTGTATAAGAGACAGGTATTGCTATATCTCCATAGTATGCTTAGGAAATCTTCCAAAATAAAGCAATAAGTTTATGGGATATTTAGGGAGTTAATGATCCTAGACCTATTGCTATTCATATATATACTTCTTACCATATTAATAAAGATTTTGACTATGAAGTATAGTGTATTCCTCACTAGGTATTAGAAGTTAATGAAAATGAAATATCTTTCTATGAAATGATTGATTACGATACTAGTGACCCTTGGAGGCTTGATCCAGATGCAATAGATTAATATAAAAGAATATTTTCAACAATAGGTAAACAAATTGCGGGAGATTAGTGGTAATGTTCCATCACTCATGATTATCGACGCAACAGCCTAGGATCTCGCGAATCAAATTTATATTCGTAATAAAATAAAAGACTTTAATGCTCTTGGTTGGGAAGCAGAAGTGTTTAGAGCGAATAGTTCAGTAGAGTTAAGATTACTCTTAGGCCATGCAAAAGACTGGGATGCGGTAATAGTTCAAATGCCAGTAGCAAATGGAATTGATTTCAATTATAGTCAAATACCTATCTCTAAAGATGCGGATGGTTTAAATCCTATGAGCAATATTACTCCAGCAACAGTAAGAGGAATTATAGACTATTTGGATGAATGTGGTTTTAACTACGAAGGTAAATCTGCTGTTGTTTTGGGAAGAAGCGATATTGTAGGAAAGCCAATGGCTAAAGCTCTACTGGATAGAAATATGACCGTATCAGTATGTCATAGCAAAACAGATATAAATACAAAACTCTATTTAACAAGGCAAGCAGATTTAATTTTCTCTGCGGTAGGAAAATTTAGCTTAACAAGAGAAGCCTGTCCTAACGCTATTGTTATAGATGTTGGTATTCGCAGAAATGAAGCAGGAATTATTCTTGGTGATTTTGTAGAAATTGATGAAATCGCAAAAAGAAATAATGTATGGTCAACTCCTGTCCTCGGAGGAGTAGGTCTATTAACAAGATTGGGGTTGATGAAAAATTGTTTATAGTTAGCGAAACAGGCGCAAAAATAATGAAATTTTCGGGAGATTTTGACAAATATGCTGAAGAAGTTCTTCATATTAACAATCCCTTTCGAAAATTTTATCATACACAAAGTCCTTCAGTATTTAAAACTAACACCGATGGTATCATAACAATAGATATGGAAGAATCTCGAAAAATATATGAAGAAACAAAAGTAAATAGAGAAGAATGGATTAAATTAAGAGATAGATATGTCGCAGAAAGAATACTGCGGGAACTTGGATATGAAGTTCTATTAACCTCGTCTTATTTTGAATACTATCCTGATGCTATTCCTTGTGAAGGAGCGTCAGGGCAATGCACAATAGACTGTAGAATGAATGGGTGTAAATATGAGTAAAATGTGTCCTTGTATTGATTATTGTTATAATAGATTCGGTCGGTAGTACACACCAGACTGCGACAATACTTGCGATTATGCAATTAAAGTTAAAGAAAATAAAATTCTTAAAGAATATTTAAAGAGATTGGCGGCGGAAACAAATAGTTTACACACTTTATTTGAAGATTGGGATAATTAAATTATCCACTTCTGCCCAACCGCACGGAAGAAAGGAAACTGCAAATGAGACGAGAAGAGCTCAAACAATACGCGCAATCGCATTACGCAGACATTAAAGTGAGACTCAAGGAAGATACAGATCGCGCAATTATAAACTCTGAAATTTTTGGCCCCAATCTTCCTTTTCCGCAAAAACCGCGAGAAACCTACCATAATACCTTTTATCTTAAAGATCAAGATAGCGTATCCTGTCTATTCAGTTTAACCGATCGGAGCAAGACTGCGATCTTAAATTATGCAAGCTATAAACATCCAGGTGGTTACTTCCTTGGAGGCAGCTCTGCACAAGAAGAGGCATTGTGTCACGAAAGCAACCTTTATCCTATTCTTCTTGCTTTTGATGATACTTATTACGCATGGAATAGACAGAGACTAAATCGAGCCCTATATCTTGATAGAGCTATCTATACTCCTGATGTAGTCTTTGAAAAAGACAATGGTAGAAAATTAGCTGATGTAATTACTTGTGCTTCTCCTAATTATAGAACAGCACATACTTATCAGCAAGTTCCTCTTTCTCTAAACAATAGGATAATGGAAGAGAGAATTAATTTTATGTATCGGATTGCCGAGGCTAAGGGAGTGGAAAATTTAATCGCGGGAGCCTGGGGCTGTGGTGTTTTTATGCAAGATCCATCAACGGTCGCCACCTTGCTCGTAAACGCAGCCCGCAATTATAATATTCCAAATATCTATTTTGCGATTCCAAACCGCAATTCCCGCAATTTTAGAATTTTCTTGGAGGTTTTGGAAAAATGTTCAAGCAATTAATTATTGCGAGACGAGACTTAAATATGTCTCCAGGGAAACTTGCCGCACAAGTTTCCCATGCTTCTATTGCTTTTCTTTTGGAAAAGTTATATTGGGGAAGTAAAGAAGTTGTTAAAGAAAGAGACGGTCTTATGTATCATATAGGAATAAGCCTCGATAGAGACTTATTCCATAATTGGATAGCGGAAGCGGAGACCAAAGTAGTTTGTAGAGCGAAGAATAAGAATGATTTGTTAAAGGCTGTTAAGATAGCAGAAGAATTAGGATGGGAAGAGAATAAGGATTATTGGCTTATCTATGATGCTTGTAGAACAGAGTTAGAACGCGAAGGCCCGGAAGGGACTTTGACGTGTATTGGATTTAGGCCAATGGAGGCGGAAGAAATTGACAAAATTGGGAAGAAGTATCAGCTTTATAATTAATATAGTTTTGATTTTACTATTGTTGACTGCTTGCGTGGAGGAGAACAATCGTTATCCAAGGCTAGAGTATATTCCTACAATGTGGAGATCTGATGCGATTAATATTAAATTAGAAGATGGATATATCTTAAAAGGATATGAAACGATAGAAACTGAGGATGGATATAATTTGATTTTTAGTTTTGAGGCAACCGACGATGGATAAAGTATTAGTATGGTTTGACGGTAAGCATTATTATAATATATGCGCAGTCTGTGGAGAATTATATCCAATTTACAAAGTAGAAGATCATATTATATATAATTTAAAGAAGAAGTGTAAATGCGGAGAGAAGAAGTGAGTTCTTCTCTCTTTTTCGTTATTGAGATTGAAAAGTTGATTTAGATTTTGAAATGGCGTGGCAGAACGATTTCACCAAAAAATTTCCAGTTTTTCCCAAAATACACCCTCCCCTTTCACATGGTAAAGTGCTGAAGTGTAGTCAGCCTCTTTCACTCATTAAAGTATGAAAGTAAAAAGCCACGCCCTAAAGGAATACGCGCGCGTAAAGGATTTATGCAAATTGCACAGTTGAACAATGTTTATTTTGTGCAAAAGAGAGAGAAAGAAATTTCAAAAAACTATTGACAAACAGGGCAAACGGGTGTAAACTGGACTTGTCCAGTAGAGGACAGGGCAAAACTCAATGTACCTTGAAAATTAAAAATTTTCAAAAAAAGTATTGACAAGTCTTAAAAGACTTGATACAATACAGGCAGAACACAAGAGAACCACACCACAAAAAGAAAGGGAGTAAAAAGATGAAAAAGATTGATTTTACTAATGATGATAGGAAGGTCATCATGGAGTACCTAGCCGCTAAGCAAGCAGTAGCGGCGGCAGAGGTTGCAGAGAAAGCGGCCAAGGCCAAAGCGAAAGAGCTTTTCACCCGTTTGGGGAAAGAGTTCAAGACCACGGATAAGACCTCTTATCTGTACGGCACAGTCCAGATAAAGGGCGCCGCTCATGCGGTGGTCTATAAAGAGACTACCGCTAAAGGAGCGATAGACTGGAAAGCCTACGCTTTAGCTAAAGGCGGCACAGAGGCAGAGGCGGAGCAATACCGCAAGCGTCCGACGGTCAGAACCTCTCTTGATTGGGCAACGAAAGACCAGCAAAAAGAACTCAATCAGCAGTAGTTTATAAACCCTGCCTTGCAAAACCCAAGGCAAGGCAGGGTTATAATAATCAAAAGAAAGAAGGCTGTATTATGAGGTATCAGTTGCAGGTTTTAGTGGGTGACAAAATGCGATACTATGAGCCGTCTACTTTTGCACACGCAAGATGGAGAGTAGACCATGAGCTTGTCAATCCTGACTATTGGATTGTAGACCTGTCTACCGGCGAAGCTATCAAGTAACCATATACCACAAGAAGCTGACCTAACGGCTATACGGGGAGAAAGGATAAAAGACTATGAACAATTATATTAAGTGGTTCGTTGGGCCTACTTTTAGAAAGCATGAATTTATTAAACTTTTGCGGTATAAGATGAATGTGCGTTCCGCAGAGGTAGAGGACGGCATCATCTTAGACCTGGATGCTTTTAATGCCATGCGAGTGGCCTATATGCCACACTGGGCTTATATCAATAGAAAGTTTATCAATAGCAATCTGCATACCAGAATTGCAAGCGAAGATGAATATAAGATTGCTATGGTTGGAGATACAATCGGTACTGAATGGGTTAAAGAACAGGAGGCAAAGAAATGGAAATGAGAATTATTAAGCGGATAGGAGGCGGCATTTGTGCCACTCTCCTACTCTGGACAGTTCTTAGTTGGGCTGATATAGTGGCGGATAACTGTGAGCCAAACCCACAGCACAGCGAATATAATATGTTCGTTCTCATGACTAAATAATAGGAGGAAAAAATGTATAGAGGGACTTATATCGACGCCATGGGCCGCAAGCGCAGAGAGATGGGATATTTCAGTCTTAATAAGCCCACTCTGAATAAACTCCATATACCAGTAATTGTCCAAGCGAGAGATAAGACAAGTGCGGCGAATAAAATCAATAGGAAATATAAATTGCGTATAAGTCCCAGCAATCTGCGGGAGGTGCCGATGGGCACGGGCTATCTCATGGAAACCATGGAGCTGTAAAGGAATAATACTTGACTGGCAATCTACACAAAGATTGCCAGTCATTTTTATGCACTTTTCCATATTGACTTTTCGCCGGGCCGCCAGCGTGCGCCGCGGCCCGAATTTTTATTTATTCGGCAATTTCAACAATTATATGACCGAAAGTTTGTGCAATTCGACGAAAGTTTTTCTCCCGAAATTACTTGACATTCCTTTTCCCATGTGTTATTATATACTTGTCCAAAGGGACAGGTCACAAAAAGAATTTGAAAGGAAGTAAAAAAAATGACTTTAGATATGGTTGCTTGGTTACTTTCTCCGCTTGCAGAAGATACTATGTTCTTTGACGGGGAGGGATTCGAAATTATCAATAAGAATACCCAAGCTCATTACCATGAATTACCTGATGGTAGAATAACTCTGGGAGGAGACGTAATCGAGGTATCTAAGGAATGGGTTCTGGGACTTCAGGTAACCGGCATTGAGGCAAGAGATAACAATTTAATCATTTATGTAGATGGTTAAGAAAACTTGCGGGAGTGGAGGCCACAAACCTCTACTCCCCACGATAAAAAGGAGGAATAAATATGATTGCTGTTATTAAATTTGAAAGTGCAGAAAAGTCTGTGGAGTTTGGAAACACAATTTGTAATATGGCTGGCTGGTGTTTGGGTCATCCTCTCAATTCCAATGTTACCGGCTGTGTTTGTACACTTGATTTTAATACCGGCGACAAGCAAGATAGAGCCTTATATAATTATCTGCTAAAAATTGGAGCTTTCGAGGAGGTGGAACTAAAGTGAGTATTGAGCGTTTACCGCATACATATCCTATCGGTTCCACTGTTTGGACAAATAAGGGATATGGCACAGTTCTACTTCACATTGGTAAATACCATCTGGTTTGGCTACAGAGATTAGGGCTGGCGTAATGCCGGCCCTATTGATTTTTTCAAAAAAATATATTATAATAATTATAGAAAAATAAAGAAAGGAGTTTTTCTAATGACCTTAGAAGTGCTGAAAGCACTCGCGGTTATTTTGGAGTTCTGTTTGAACTAGGATTCTTGCAAGAATTGTCCTATGTCTCAGTTCTGCCAGAAAATGCCTTGCGAGTGGTAAATGTTCCTTCCGATTGTTCTAAATCGGCGATTCCCGTGATGGAGTCGTTTTTCGCACGAGCCTAGGTCACTAGAATTTATTTATCAAAATGCAAGAAACTACTTTCTCTCGCAAATTGGATTCAAGTGGTAGAATTATGATTCCGATTCGTTTGCGTGAACAAATGGGACTTACTTCCGGTTAGGAATACTATTTCACTACTATGGTAAAAGATGGCAGAAAATACATCTGCATTGACTGCGGATCGGTTGATTCCTCACTTGAAGAAGCTATGAAAATTATCCAAGCAAACGGATTAAAGATTGTTGAAAATGCCGATTGACTTCTCAAAAGAAAGGGAGTTGTTGGTATGCAGAAATTAATGACCTCCTGAAATTCAGGAGGTTCTTTTTTTATTCGTTCGCCCGGCCGTGCACCACAGGCGCGGCCGGAATTTTTTATCAAGAGGCAATTTGCACAATTTTAGGCTCGAATTGTTGTGCAATCTGATGGAAGATTTTTTCCCAAAATCGCTTGACTTTCTATCTGTTATCTGTTATACTTGTATCATCAAGAGGGGAGAACAAAAGCCCTCGAACCAAACGATGGATGAAGAGCTGTCCACTGTGACAAAGTGGGTAGAGGAAAATGCAAGTCTGATCTGCGTCAAGCTGGAAATGGGCGGCGACATGAAAACTCTGTCTACTCTGCTGGACGAACTGCGGAAATCGCTTTAAGGAAAGGAGGCGCGGGAGTATAGGACTTGTATTCTATGCTCCCGCGATAAAAAAATGAGAGCTGTTGGTATTGTTCGACATATTGATGACCTAGGGCGTATTGTTATTCCTAGAGAAATTCGTAGGAGTATGCGAATTAGAGAAGGCGACCCTATGGAAATTTTTCTTGATGGCGACTGTATAGCCTTCAAGAAATATTCTCCACTATCTTTTTTCGTTGACCATGCCCACGAAATGCGAAATGCCCTTTCTGTTAATCACATTTCCGCGGCGATCTTCGATTCAGATAAACTTTTAAGCGGGCCTAGTTCTTTCAAAATTTCTATACCACCAGATGAATGGAGTAATATCAGCCAACCTGCGACAGCGTGGAAATCTATGTTTATTACTCCCATTTTTTCTGATGGGGGACAAATTGGATTCATTTGTTACAAAAATCTGCACAATGATGAATCTATTCACGAAATGGTTAAATTAGTCGCAAGGTATTTTTCAAATATGGCTGAAAGATAAAAGAAGGGCTTCGGCCCTTCTTTTTTATACACTAAAAATTCGACGGCGCGCTGACGCACGCGGCGCGCCGAGTTTTCTTATTTGTAAGTTCTACACAATTTTTGTCTTGAAATCTTGTGCAATTCGCCATCTTGCAATTATCCTTAAATTATGGTATTATTAGTACAGAAAAAAGGAGGGGTACTAAATGAAACCTTCAAAGTTTATTCAGCCCAATGAATACTTAACCGTGGCTGAAATTTATCGTAGACAATTCGGGCATACTACTACCCCGGTTAATTATGAGGTTTATATACAAACTGTGCTTTTACAAGACCCTCTGATCTATATAGATTATATGTCAATGCCTTATAAGGTATATCGGCGTAAAACTTTTTTTGAAAAACTTGTTGACAAGGTGTGCAATAAATGGTATAATAAAACAAAAGGAGATTGATATACAATGACTAAAAAAATGCTCTGCTTTGACATGGATGGAACTATCGCGGACTTGTATACAGTCCCTAATTGGCTCGAAAAACTCCGCAATGGAGACCCTACCCCATTCCGAGACGCGGCCCCTATGTGGGACATGGAAGCCCTCCGAAATGCGCTTCTAAAGGCAATCAATAACGGATGGGAAATTAGAGTAATTACATGGCTACCACCTGAAAGCACTCCCGAATATAAGAAAGCAGTCACAGCCGCAAAAAAGGAATGGCTTGCAAGGTATAAATTTCCGGCCCATAAATGTCATTGTGTGGCATACGGAACGACCAAAGCCAAATGTGTATTCCGTAGTTTCTATGAACCGCCGTTTATCCTTTTTGATGATAATGATAAAATTAGGTACGGTTGGCATTTAGGAGATACAATAAATCCAGGAGAGACAGACATAATCGAATATATCAACAATTTGGACTGAATGGGGGGGGCGGGGTGAAAATCCCCGCCCCACAAAGAAAGGGAGTTTTGTCAATGCAAATTAAGAAAGTTAATAGGCTCATTTTTGATTCAACGGAAAAACAAACATTGAGAAATGCTTCAATTCTCATAAGCCAGATTAGCCGGAGCATGGAAGAGAATGAAATTGATGATGATTTTCCTGTCTCTCTTGATGATCTGGTATATGGGATAGATGAACTAATCAATAGGGAATATATTGGATATTAAAAATACCCCTCTCATTATTGAGAGGGGTATTTTTTTATTGTCGTTTGGGCGGCCCGCGCTTGGGCGGTGCGGGCCGAATTTTTTTCTTTGTAGATGTTGCACAATTTTGGCGGCGAAAAGTTGTGCAATTTGCCATCTTGCAATTCTCCCAAAAGTATGGTATTATTATCATGTCAGGAGGGAGAGGCCAAGAAATCAAGAGGTCGCGAACTCTTAGAAAGTAAAGGAAGCAAAGTATACGGCTAAATTTCAATTAGCTACTGAAAGGATTAAGCCAAAAAAACTTTCCTTTTCCTCTTGACACCAAGCCTTAAATGTGCTATAATAATACCATCAAGAGAAGAAAGGACTTGATAGATTATGATTGATAAGCGCAGACATTATGTGCTGGTGGTTGACACTGAAACCGCCAACACACTAACCGAAACCGTTCCCGCTGAAATCGGAGAGGATGGGGAGATTATTACTCCTGAGCGTGTCCGCATGGATATGTCAAATGTACTGGTATATGACTGCGGTTGGGCTGTAGTAGATACCAAGGGCAATATTTACGAAACTGCAAGTTTTGTAAATCGGGACATTTTCAATGACGAGCGAGACTTAATGCGGACGGCCTATTATAATTGGAAAATCCCCCGCTATGTTGAGGAATTGCGGGCCGGCACTCGCAAGATGGCTACTACTTATGAAATCCGTCAGGCTATGCTTGATACTATCGAGCGATACGGAATTAAGGAAGTGGCTGCTTATAATGCCCGGTTTGACGATAACGCTCTGCGGGTCACTCAACGATGGGTCACTTGCTCTAAGTTTCGCTACTGGTTCCCGTTTGACAGTGTGGAAATTTGGGATATTATGAAGATGACACAAGATGTTATCTGCAATATGCCCACTTATAAGAAATTCTGTCAGGAAAATGGATATATCCAAGCCAATGGCGTTCCCCGTAAGACTGCGGAAATCATGTGGCGGTTTATCTCTGGAAATACCGATTTTGAGGAAAGTCATACGGGGCTTGAAGATGTTCTCATTGAGGCGGAAATCATGTGGTACTGTATGCGCCAACATAAGCCCATGAGAAAGGCCCTGTATGAGAATAGGAAGGAATTTCCTCCTATGACAGACTTTCAGCGTCAGCTTTCCGCAAGTATGCGGAATGTACCTACTATTCGAGTCGGGGCTTAACGCCCCGCTCCATAAAAAATATCTGAAAAGTATGTAAAAAACCTTGACAGCTTCACCGAATTGTGGTATAATTTAATCATCAAGAGGGAATAACCCTCATAAAAGAAAGGGAGTTTTGTTATGATGAATTTCTATTTTAAGACTGCGGCAGGCCATGTGTTTGCGGGTGTCGGCAAGGATGTTGACCGTGCCCGTTCTGATGCTAAGCGCAAGGCCGGTTCTCTTTGGTCGCCTTCGGCCAAGTGCTTCAAAATCGGGAACGCTATTTAAGACGTTTCCGACTAAAAGAGGGGTTTTACCCCTCTTTTTTTTATACAAAATTGAGCGGGTCGCGCAGGAGCGGCGCGACCCGAGTTTTTCTTTGTAAATGTTGCACAAAAATTTCAACCCCGTTTTGTGTAAAATTCTGCACAAAAACTTTCTCCCAAAATTCCGATTTTTGTGCAATTTGACGCTTGCAATCTGCTTTTGCTTGTGGTAAAATACATTCAGAAAGTGAGAGAGACGAACGGCAGACAGCGACAGCGAATTTCTCAAAAATCTTTCAAGAATCTCTTGACAAGCCTTTGAAGATGTGCTATAATAAGTACAGAAAACAAGGCAATGCACCTTGAAAATTAAATAAAAAGGGCTTGACAAACTTTCCAAAGTGTGTTACACTATAAGGGAGGTTGAGAGGGCAAACAAGTAAAGAGCAAAAGTTCTTGAAAAAAGTTTGAAAAACCTCTTGACAAGTACCAAATAGTGTGGTACAATATAATCAAAGGACAAGGACAGTCCTAAAAACCAGAAAGGATGTATATTATGGACGAGAAGAAAATCCGCATTACTAAGGCCCAGCGTTTTGAGGACATTAAGGCCCTCTTGACTGACGGCGAGGTAAAGTATGGCACTACCATCGAGGTGGCTATTACTGTCATTGACCATGAGCTGGAGCTTCTGCGTAAGAAGAATAGCTCTAGCGGTGACAAGAAGCTGACTCCCACCCAGCAGGAGAACGAGAATTTTAAGGAGCAGATTATGGAGTATCTGGCTGGTCTGGATGCCGATACCGATGGCGTAACCTGCACGGAAATTTTCAAGGCTATTCCTGATCTGACGGCCTATTCTAACCAGAAGGTCGCCGCCCTTGTGCGGCAGTTGAAACTCGATGGTCGAGTGGTCTGCACGGAGAAGAAGGGCAAGTCCCTCTTTAAGATGGCGTAACCCCGTATAGGGCGGGGTGAAAATCCCCGCCCTAACTTATAATATGGGGGTGATATTATATCCAGTCGCATTAGTAACGCTGAACGGATTGCAAGGTATAAAGCCCTACAATTAACGCCGGAACAGGAGGCGGAGTTATTGGCCTATGATAAAGCGGTAGAGGCTGATAAAAAGACTGAATACGATTTACCGCCAGATAAGGCAAAAATTGCCCAAAAGTTTGCCCATGCGGGGACGAGAAAGGCTCCAACGGCATATAAGTTTACGCCCCGGCAACGCAAGCCAAACGCCACGAAAGGCGGTATAATCGCGGAATTGGCAGAGTTTTTGGAAAAAAACAGTCAATTCTCTATCGCTGACTTGTCTATTACTAACAAAGAAAGGCAGATTGCGTTTTCTATTGGTGGGGATAGTTTCGAGTTGACGCTTGTGCAAAAGCGTAAGCCGAAGAAATAACGGGGTAGGGTCGGCCTACCCCGGCCCTACCAGAAAAGAGGCAAGTTATAGTTAGTTTGCAGACAAGGAGAAAAGAGTTCCTATATGTCGGACATTATATCGACAAAAAGGGGCGCTATATTCTCAAGATTGGTACGACAAATGACCTTGAACGCAGAGCCGCAGAGCATACGAGAAATTATAAGCGGGCGCCAGATTACACCATGCCGGAAGATGGTTCCTTTATCTATGATTGGCATATCAAACTTTCCAAGTATAATACCCTACGATACGAGGATGTAAACCGGACTTTGTGGCAGAATATGGGAATTGGTCGTTTTATCAGAAATGACCGTTTCTTGTGCGACACTCCCCCGGCCATGGTTACGGTGGTTATTCGCAAGGCATATCCAATAATTCTCAACTAAAGAAAAATCTCCCCTTATGGGGAGATTTTTTTTATGCAAAATTTTGAGCGGACCGCTTGCGTGCGCCGCGGTCCGAATTTTTCTTCTATTGTCATTTTCAACAATTTTGAATTGAAAATTTGTGCAACTTGACAGCTTGACTTTCTCCCGAAAATGTGGTATCATTTAACCATGGAAGGGAGGTAAAAGAAATGATGAATAAACTTAAAAACTCTATCATTCGTTTCTTAATTAAAAGAACTTGCCTTGACATTTCCACTATTTATTCGGTATTAGGACAAAGTACAGAAAAAGAAATGAAATTTTATATTAAAGATTATTACAGGAGATAAAAGAAATGGAAAGCTTAAAACAATTTCGTGTTAATTTTCAAGTTACCTTTTGGTGTGAAGGTCGCAAGGGTATCTTCTCTAAGAAGCCTTATAAATTTACGGTATCATTTCGTGATGATATTATGCTTTCTACCTTTTTAATCAATGCTCGAACCGAAAAAGAAGCGGTTAAAACTGGAAAAAACTATGTTGAAAATATAGTTCAATGTTGGGTTGAACAGTCAGAAGAAAATCAAGCCACCGGCGAATATATGATTTTAACTGGAAATATGGCTGATACAAAAAGATTTGAGTGGTCGCCTAAAATCTACGCCATTACTGGGTATGAAATTAAATTTATTTCCTGCGAAATGGTTTGCGACTGGGCAAAAGAAAGGGTTGAGAGAGCGGCAAGAGAACTGACTATGGAGCAATTTAAGCAAGTTTTTAGTGAAATTCCGGCTGAGATTTTTCATTAAAGAAAGGAGATTTTTAGATGGTTGATATTGATTTCGACAAACTGAATGATGAGGAGTTGCAATGGTTGAGTGCTACCGCCTATAAAGAAGTGGCACTTAGAAAACAAAAAGCGCAAGAGAAAGATTGGAATAGTCTAATCGAAAAGATAGACGAGTATTGTAAAAAGTATGGAGAAATAACTATCGTTGGATATGGAGATGAATTTGTTTTTGAATCTCCGATACGGTGTAACTGTATAGGAGAAATCAATTTAGAAAACGAGGATTAAGAAAAGAGAGGCTTTGGCCTCTCTTTTTATTTTATATTTCCTAAACTCGACGGGCCGGTCGCGGGCGACTCGGCCCGAGTTTTCCCGATCGGACCATAGCGCAAAATTTTCATAGCAACTTGGCCATAACGCAACTTCATAGCGATTTTCCCAAAATTCATAACGCCCTCTTCCAAACACCGATCGGCCCTACTTTACTTCTTTCTTTATCTAGCTCCGATCGGTCCAGCAATATTGGCTCTCTCGTCCAATTTTTTATAATAAAAATCTTAAAATTGTCAAGTATTCACAGTACCAAAACTTTCTAAAATACAACTAACAATAGCAAAGATATAGCTATGAAAAACAAATACGACCAGAGATTTCTTTCGCGGAACCGATCGGTTTAACACAATTTTATGATAAAAATAGCTCAAAAATAGAGATTTTAGCTAGATAAACCGATCGGCCCGCGATCTTTTACCTCTTGTTATCGCAAAATATAACAAAAAACCTCTAAAATCTTGCAAAAATGCGCGTTTTTCTAACAAATTTACTTAAAAATAAGCAAAAAATGCCTCGTTTTTCTCAAAATTTCTTGATATTCACAGAATTAAAACTATTAAAGATACAGCAAACAATAGCAAAGATGTTGCTAACTATTTGAAAAGAAAAAATCTTTTCCGCGGGATTCCGTTAAAGCGATCTTTTTATCTAGACCCGATCGGTTCGACAATATATAAAAAATATAATATAATATATACATAAGATAAAGAAAAGGAGGATTTTAGTTTAAGAAGCATCATAACGCTTTTTCTAACTAAAAGAACTTATTATGAATAGTTATGAGATTATGATTCGTGATGCAATGCAGAATGGTTCCACTCAGGAGGAGATTGCAAAGGCATTTACCGATGCTATGAATAGAATCTCCGAGGCTAATGCCGCAGACCGTGAGCGAGATAATCTTCTGGATGAGATTGAATCTACTTTTTATGGCAATGTTGATGATTTGTCTCTCACTGAGGATGACGTTGGCCGCGTGGCTGCGCTGGTTTATAGCAAGAGCAATCCTAAGTGGACAGCAAATGATATTAAGCAGTTTATGCAAGCTATGACTGTAACTGCTAAGACTTCCGCTCGAGTAGTCAATGCAAAGAGTCTTGATGAAGTAATTGACATTGCTGTTGACTCTATTTCTGATGCTCTCGCAGGTAGTATGAATAAGGCTAAGACTGATGAGGACAATATCATGGAGTTTTTGAGACATTTGAAGTAAGATAAACAAGAGGAAAAAGATTAAAGGAGAGAAGTATTGTAGCTTCTCTCCTTTTTTATATATATTATAATCGCGGAAGGCTAGGTTTACGATCGTTGTGACGAGTGTTGTGATGGTTCGTACCTAGACCCGATCGGCACCCAACTCTACTATTTTATCAATTTCTATTATTTTTTTCTATTATTCTTACTAAAACTCTATTATTATTTCTTTCTCTATCCATCTTTATTAGATCTCTCTATCTCTCTCTTCTTATATCCTTACTCTCTCTCTTATCTCCTATTTTTTTAATTTGAAATTCTAAATCCCTTCTTCTCAAGATTTTTTAAATCGAAATTTCTAAAACCTTCCTTAATATGGCTACGAAGTAGCCATATTAATCTCCGCTATTCTCTCCATAAGATTATAAATTCTAGATTCTTTCTTGCTTTCTAACCGACTTTTTAATTCTTCTACTTCCGCGGTTAGCTTAGCTATGGAGTCCTCTAAATCTTGAGTAAAAATATCTATATTTATCCTATTGCGATATTTATCTACTATAATTCTACTTCTTCCTTCTACCTTTAAATTCTCTTCCATCCATTCTTCTAACTTATCATCAAATTTATTCTTTACAAAATATACCTTGCCTTCTTCTTCATCATCTTTAAAGTAAACCAATACTGGTTCATACTAATTTAATCCATTTTTCATGAATTGATAATTTTCTACCTTAATCGGTTTAAATACTTCCATGCTTTAATCCTCCTATTCATCGCTTTTTCACAAATACATGAAAAAGTCGCGACTGTTATCTTAACTCTGTTATCTAATATATGTTATATTTGTTGTATTGTCAGAATACCATGAAATGGATTTTTATTTACTTTCATGGTATTGTCAGAATACTATGTCATAGTATTGTTGGAAAGCTATGAAAATCCTTTTTATTTAATTTCATAGTATTATCAGAATACCATGAAAACAATTTCATAGCTTTCCAACAAATACATGAAAATTTCATAGCTTTTTCACAATATGATGAAATCATAGTATTCTCAGAAATACATGAAATTTTTCATAGTATTGCAGAAATACGATTAAAAAGAAAATTTCTCTCCGTCTGGAGCTATATAATTATACTTGTCGTCGTCACTATCAATAGGAATCTCGTAAAAATCGTAATATCCTTTTCTCTCAACTGGAACTAAATATCCCTTTTTTACCAATCCATCTATTGCACTTGTATATTTCGCTCTCTTTATACCAAGCTCTTTTTCTATAATAGTAGGCCCAAAATCATAATCAATTAACTTCTCAGATTGACTAGCAAAAAATATCCACAAAGAAAACTCTCCATCTGTCAACTCTCTACGGGCCGCAAATAACGCTTCCTTATTAATCCTAGCATATATATTATTAGTATCACATGGTTCCTTATGAATATGATTAATAGTTCGCTAATTAGGACTTCTTCTTTTGTCTGCCATGGCAATCATCCTCCAATAGCGAACTTATCCCTTTATACTTCTAAACTGCATCCCTTAAATCCTAACTATCTTCAAAAAGATAAACATTTAACCAAGGTTTCTAAACATTAGGAACAGTTCCAACAATAATAAAACCAAGATCACAGAGTTTGCGTGCTAACTTTACTGTAAAAACTTTATAAGTATCATTAGTCATTTAGTTTAATCTCCTTTAGTCTACTTTATTTTTCTCAATATATTCTTTTATAGCCCATCTAATAAGCTATGACAATTTAATATCGTGCTCTCTACAATACTTTTCTAACTCTTGTTTTTCTTCCTCAGAAATACGAGCTGCTATCTAAGCCATATAAATCACCTCTCTACTATATCTTTACTTTTATTATAACATAATTAATTGCGGTTGTCCAACTTTTTTAATATTTTTTTATTACAATTATACTATGTCCACAATATCAGATTTTAGACCAACCATTAGAAATTTTTGGACACTCGTTAGAAAAATTCGGACAAAAATGCCTATATGACCATTTTATTAAAATTCCTGCGGAATTGCCAATTTTTCTGCCTAAAAAATTCCCGCATCCGTGAGAAATTATGACGGTTCGTTATAATCCATAAGATTTACTTGCGTATCTTAATAAAATATGGTAATATATTTATATAAATAAGAAAAGAGGTTTTACTCATGCCATTAGCTATTGGATTCTTTATATTACTCATGATTACATCTCTTATAGTATTATATAAAGACTGTGACTTTTTTGCAGAATATCTATTCTCTACCGTTTTAGGGGTTATGCTTTCAGCATTAATCACTTTCTTATTTGCGATTATAATTTGTGGTATTGTTATTTTTGTTGAACCTGCAACTTATTCTGCGAAAACCACTCAAACATATTCTATTACTGCTTTGAGTGATAATTTTAGTTCTTACGTAGGCCGTTATTATACAGAAGATGGGCTCTATTACTCATTCCTGTATCAAACAGATAAAGGTATAACCGCCAAATCTATTGAGGCAGATCAGTCCTATATTAAGAATACAGATGATGCCCCATACCTGTCTCTTATACACATCTCCGAGCCCACGAGACACTCGCTAATCTC
>OWIW01001030.1_pt1 | contig 16795 bp, 19 predicted proteins | sample 2433821 | NCBI WGS metagenome assembly OWIW01 (sample SAMN05065751, study PRJEB22554) | human gut metagenome | biome: ENVO:2100002; feature: ENVO:00000062; material: ENVO:00002003 | host: Homo sapiens | place: USA | reverse complement strand
CCGGAAATGTGCGGAAGGCGGTTTGAAACCATGCAGGAACTGCATGGGGTGATTTAAGGAGTGAGGAAAATGCAAAATGTATTAGAGCGGATGGAAGCCATCGGCGCGGAGCGGAAGATGGCGGACTTCAACGTAAAAATGAAAATGGACTACGAGTTTAAAAAGAACTACGCCTACATCAGGGCGTGGGAATTTTACAACGAGTGCTGCGCCAGAGGGCTGAACTGCCATGTATCGGTAGGCGGATTGGACAGCATTACACTGTTCCTGTTCCTGCGGAGCATCGGGATTTATGTGCCCGGCATCAGTGTGTCCCATCTGGAGGACAGGAGCATACAGGAAGTACATAAGCAGCTCGGAATTGAGCGGGTTCAGCCGTTGAAGCGGGCAGACGGCGCAGTCTGGAATAAGGCGAAAATCATTCAGGAGTTTGGATTTCCTGTGTTATCGAAGGAGATTGCATCGAAGATTGAGCTTTTGCAGAATCCATCCGAGAAAAACAAAACCGTGCGTCATGCGATTATCACCGGAGAGACGGGTGCATACGGCGGATATCAGAAAAATTCACGCATGAAGCTGTCGCGGAAATGGCTGGAGAAATTCGGTGGCTATGAGAACGAGACAGAGGGCGTGAATTATGGTGTGCCGGATTTCAAGGTATCGGCAAAGTGCTGTTATTATCTCAAGGAAAAGCCCTGTGACGATTGGGCGAAGAAACACAACAGTGTGCCCTATCTGGGTCTGATGGCATCCGAAGGCGGAAGAAGGGCAAAGAGCCTGAAAATCAACGGATGCAATTATTTTGGCAAGAGCACAATCCGCTCAGCACCGTTTGCGATTTTCAACAGACAGGATATTTTGCAGCTGGCGTTGGAGCTGAATGTGCCTGTGCCTGCGATTTACGGCACGATTGAACGAAAAGAGGATGGGACGCTCTACACCACCAAGGCGCAGCGGACGGGGTGCAGCATGTGCGGATTTGGGATACACATGGAAAAGCGTCCACACAGATTCGACCTCCTGCGGGAGCGGAACGAGAAGGAATGGAAATTCTGGATGTACGATATCGGCTGGGGACATGTGCTGGACTATATCGGTGTGGAATGGGAAACGCCTGTGGCGGAACAGATGAAGATAGGAGAGGTATAAATGAATATCGAGATTTCAAAAGAACGAATGCTGGAAATGGCGAAGAAGCTGGCAAGCATGGACTTCTGTCCGGAACAGAGGGTGTTTTATAAAAACATTCTGCGAATGGTGAAAGCGGATACTGAGGGGCGGCTGTTGGTGCTGCCTTGCAAGGTCGGGGATGTGGTGTATGAAATCCTCGAAGAAACCGTACCAAACCACTATTTTTATATCAGCGAGCACAAGGTGCAGGATGTATCGGTAAAGGCTGTCAAGTATGCCGATGAATGGGCATCGTATGACTATGAGAACCTGTATTTCACAAGAGAGGAAGCGGAAGCGGCACTGGAGAAAAGGAGGGGAGAGGCATGAGAGGAACAAAGCCGACGAAACGGCAGAAGATATTCCTAAAGGAGCACAGGCTGAACAGTGACAACTGGCTAATCTGCAAGGACACGCCTACGGAAATGGTGATTAAGCACAGAATGAGCGAGAAGGAAAGAATCTTGAAGAAGGGCTGACCGACGAAAGGAGGGAGAGGCAATGCCGAATGATTCGACGGTTGCGCGGTGTCCGTTTTACATAAAGAGCAACCAGACGACAATTTATTGTGAAAGCAATGTGAGCCTGGAGCGGCAGGAGGACGAGCCGGAGCGGAGCTATGCACACATTTTTCAAAATGCAGCGAAGAAAAAGAATTTCGTAAAGGAGCACTGCGGGAGATACCCCGACATGAATTGCCCTTACGCAGAATACATGGAGAGAGAATACGCAGGAGGAAGCGGAAATGAAGGTAAGAGAAAAGCTGAAAAGAGCAAAGCGGCAGTTAGAAAATCAGGAAAAAATGATTGCAGGACTGGAAAGAGGAAACAGGTATCTGCACGGCGTATGCGAGCGGGCGCAGCGGGAAATGGTGGCGCAGCAGGAGGCGGAAAAGCAGAAGGATGAGCTGATGCTTTTTCTGATGGCGGGGTGTGCGCTGGCGGCAGGCGGAGCGGTTACGATCCAGACGGAAAATATGGGGCGTGTATTGGAAGAAAAGCGTGTGTTATTTCATGCGGACTTTGAGAAGCACCTGGCAACGGTCAGCGTGGTAGACGAGGAGCAGGCATAAAAGCCTGTTCTTTTTTTGTGTGCGGCGGAGGAGAGGGGGCGGGGGCAAATGGTGCAGAAATGTGATAGATTTTTAAAAAACGGTACGCAGGGCAGAGAGGACAGAAAAAAAGCCCTGCAAAAGGAGAAGAAAAAAGGGGTGAGAAAGGGATGGAGCGGCGAGACTGGGGCGAAGTGAAAAACGCCTATATTACAGGCAAGGACAGCCTGACGAAGCTGGCGGAGAAATACGAAATCCCCTTGCGGACGATAAAGGACAGGAGCCGAAAAGAGAACTGGGTGGAGGGACGGAAAAAATTTCGCACCGAGGTTGCGCAGAAAGCGTCCCAGAAAACGGCGAAAAAAGAAGTGAAGCGTCTGGTGAAGCTGCGGGATGTTGCGGAGGATGTGGCAGACCTGATCGGGCAGGACGTGGAGCGGATGAAAAAGCTGCGGGAGAAGCGGAAAAGCGTAACACCGGAGGACGTGAAAATGATTAAGGATTTGACGGTAGCACTGAAGAACATAGCGGATGTGATGCGGGATGTTTACGACATTCCGACGATTCGGGAAAAGCTGCTGCAGGCAAAATACAACGACTACAAGCGGATTCTGGCGGAAATGGAAAAAGCACCTGAGGACAGCCTGATTGTGCTGGCGGAGACATTGGAAAGAGTGGAAGAAGATGACATGGAAGAAATGGACAAAGACGGTGGAGGAGCTGCGGAGGGAGAAGAAGGTAATCTGGAGCCCACAGCCGAAGCAGATTGAATTTATGCAAAGACCGGAGTATGAGGCATTTTACGGGGGAGCGGCAGGCGGCGGCAAGAGCGACAGCCTACTGATGGAGGCACTGAGGCAGGTAAACATACCGCACTACAAGGGGCTTATCATCCGAAAGACATACCCCGAATTATCGGAGCTGATAGACAAGAGCCTGCGGTTTTACGGGGCGGCGTTTCCGAAGGCGAAATACAACGGGAGCGAACACGTTTGGAAATTTCCGAGCGGTGCAAAGATTTACTTCGGGAGTTTGCATCATGCGAAGGACAAAATCAAATACCAAGGGAAGGAATTTGACTTCATTGGTTTTGACGAGCTGACGCATTTCACATGGGACGAATACAGCTATCTTTTTTCCCGAAACAGACCGAGCGGCAAGGGGACGAGGGTATACATGCGGGCAACAGGGAACCCCGGCGGCATCGGGCACGGATGGGTGAAAAGCCGCTTTATCACAGCGGCACCGCCTAAGACAACGATATGGGAAAGCTACAGCGTGGAGGCACCGGACGGCGGAGAAATCAAGATGAAGCGGGACAGGATATTTATTCCCTCTACGGTATTCGACAACCCTGCGCTTTTACAGAACAACCCCGAATACCTTGCCAGCCTTGCCATGATGAGCGAGGCGGAGAAGAAGGCACTGCTTTACGGGGACTGGGACTGCTTCAGCGGTCAGGTGTTCAGCGAATGGCGCGACGACCCTGCGGGCTACGAAACAAGGCGGTGGAGCCATGTAATCAAGCCGTTTCTGATTCCGGAGCATTGGAAGATTGTGCGGGGGTTTGACTTTGGGTTCAGCAGACCATTCAGCGTGGGATGGTATGCGGTGGATGAAAAGGGCGTGCTTTACCGCATTGCAGAATACTACGGCTGCACGGGCGTACCAAACGAGGGTATCCGCATCAACCCGAAGGAGATTGCGGCGGGGATACGGGAGATAGAAACGACGCATCCGCTTTTGAAGGGAAAGCGCATTACAGGTGTAGCCGACCCAAGCATTTTTGAGAAAAGCCGCGGGGAAAGCATAGCGGAGCAGATGGAGGATTTCCCGCACTTCATTTCATGGGAGAAGGGGGACAACACGCGCCTTGCGGGGAAGATGCAGTTTCACTACAGGCTTGCCTTTGACGAGGAGGGGCGGAGCATGTTCTACTGCTTTGACACCTGCAAGCACTTCCTGCGGACGATACCGAACCTGGTATATGACGAGGCGAAGGTGGAGGATATCGACACAGAGGGAGAGGATCACATCTACGATGAGTGCAGATACATCTTCATGTCGCGCCCGATTTCGCCGAGAAAGACAACGCCGAAGCTGATGCCGCTGGAAGACCCTCTGAACCTATTCGGCGGAGAGAGAGCAGACGGAAAATATCAATTCTACAGAGTATAGGAGAAGGAGGAAGGAACATGTTTGACGAGATAGAAAGCAGCGTAATTGTGAAAAAGGGAGAGGAGCTTCTGCGAAAATACATGGACGGTAAGAAGAACCTTGACAAAAGGATTGTAGAGAATGAGCAGTGGTACAAGATGCTGCACTGGGAACAAATCAGAGACAAGGACAACGGTCCGCGGACGGCTTCTGCGTGGTTATTCAACAGCTTGGCGAACAAGCACGCGGACGCAATGGACAACTACCCACAGCCGAATTTTTTGCCGAGAGAGGAGGGGGACAAGGCGGATGCGGAGGTGCTTTCCAAGATTGTGCCTGTGATTTTGAAGCAGAACAATTTTGAGCAGGCATACAACGACGCATGGCACGACAAGCTGAAAAGCGGCACAGGGGTTTACAAGGTTTTCTGGGACAAGGATAAGGACAACGGCGTGGGGGACATCGGCATTGTGGACGTGGATATTCTCAACCTATTCTGGGAGCCGGGGGTGAAGGATATTCAGAAAAGCCCGCACCTGTTTCACATTGAGCTGGTGAACAGGGAGGAGCTGGAGGGGGAATACCCTGATTTCAAATTCAGAGGCAGCGGGGATATACGGAGTGCAAAATACATGCACGATGACACGATTGACACGACGGACAAGTGCATGGTAGTGGACTGGTATTACAAAAAGCACGAGGACGGAAGAATGACGCTGCATTTTATTAAATTCTGCGAAGGGAATCTGCTTTATGCGACGGAGCAGGAGGAAGGAATGGAGAACGGGCTTTATGCACACGGGCGATACCCTTACGAATTTGACGTACTCTTTCCCGAAAAGGACAGCCCGGCGGGGTTTGGCTATGTGGACATCATGAAGGACGCGCAGATTTCGATTGACAACATGTGGATCAGCTTTGAGAAGAATGTGAAATGGTGCAGCGAGCCGAGATATTTTGCAAAGGACGGCAGCGGCATAAACGCGGAACAATTTGCAGACCTGCGGAACACGATTGTAAATTACACCGGGGACATTGACAACATTAAGCCGATACAGACGGCACCTGTGGGCGGGATTGCGACGAACCTTTACCAGCTGAAAATTGACGAGCTGAAGGAGACGAGCAGCAACAGAGACTTTTCGCAGGGGGGCACGGCAAGCGGCGTAACGGCGGCAAGCGCGATTGCAGCCTTACAGGAGGCAGGAAGCAAGACGAGCCGAGACATGATTAAATCGGCATACCGTGCGTTTGAGAGAATCAATATTCTGGTGGTGGAGTTAATCAGAGAATTTTACGACGAGGAGCGGGAGTTCAGAATCACCGGACAGCAGGGGGAGGAATTCATCCGCTACAGCAATGAGAACCTGAAACCGACAGAGGAAACCATTATGGGACAGGTTTCCGTGAGCAGCAGAAAGCCCATCTTTGACATCAACATTACGAGCCAGAAAAGCAGCCCCTTTTCCCGCATTGCGCAGAACGAGCTTGCAAAGGAGCTTTACGGAGCGGGGCTATTCAACCCGCAGCTGACAGACCAAGCCCTGATTTGCTTAGAGATGATGGACTTTGAGGGGCGGGAGGAAATCATACGGAAGGTGAGCCAGAACGGGGCAATGCTACAGCAGATACAGCAGATGCAGACGCAGATACAGCAGATGGCGGAGGTTATCACAGAGCTGACGGGCAGAGACATGATAGGAGCCGTAAGCGGCGAAGCGGCAGGAGAGGAAATGCCGCCGACCACGGGCGGAGGCAGTACGGATGCGTTAGGCAATGCCTACCAGAGCGCAAAGGGCAACACGATTGCGGAACGGGCAAAGACAACGACAAGAGAGCGGACAGCGGTAAATTAAAGGGGGAAGGCACATGACAAAGATTTTATGGGCGGAGACGGCGGACATTTGCTGCATACGGGCGGAGGGACACGCCGGATACAACCCCGGAAACGACATTGTGTGTGCAGCTATTTCAGCCCTGATGCAGACACTTTATGCGGCAATGGAAAGCGTATGCCATGCAATGGTTGCGGAGCGGCACAGCGACGGAAGGATGTTTGTTGTAGCCTACAAGGAAGGAGCCGGAAAAAGGGAGATAGAAACGCTTTTTCGGGGGATTTTATGCGGCTTGACGCTGATTGCGGAGGAATACGCCGACTGCGTGCAGATGGAGCGGCTGATGCACGACTGCGGGAGGGGGCAGTAAATTGTTTTTTATATTACAATGGCAATAGGCACCTCGGAGAGACGAGAGGAAAGACACCACGGAGAGACGTGGAAGCGAACCGACCTCTCGATTATGACGAGCGAACGACTGACCGACAGGTTGGGTGAGGCGAGGAATGAGAGGGAGGTGTTAGCGGTTTCTGACCGAAGGGAAGAAATCCTACGCAAAAGGATGACACACTGGAAAGACAGTAGAAACAAGACACGCTGGAAAGACAGTAGAGGAGGAAAAACCATGAAACAGCACTACGAAATGAATTTGCGCTTATTTGACGGCGAAGGAGAAGCGGCGGGCACTGCAGCGGCAGGCGCGACCACGACCGGAGCAGAAGCAGGCGCAGCGGGCGGCGAAGGCAGAGACTTCAATGCAGAATTTGACACCATGGTGAAGGGCGAATACAAGGATGCCTTTGACGCAAGGGTGCAGAAGATTGTGCAGGGGAGGCTGAAAAACAGCAAGCAGACGGAAAGCAAGCTGAAGGATGCAGAGGGACTGCTGGCAATGGTGGGCGAAAGATACAACCTTGACGGCAATGACTTTACGGCACTGAAAGCGGCACTGGAGGGCGACAGGCAGTACCTTGAGGCGGAGGCTCTGGAAAAGGGCATGACCGTGGAGCAGCTGGCGCAGTTCAAAAAAATGGAACGGGAGAACAAAGCATTTCAGGAGCAGATTGCACAGGACAGACAGCGGCAGGAATTTGAACAGAAATTTGCCGCATGGACGCAGGAGGCGGAGCAGCTGAAAGGGAAATTCCCTGCGCTTGACCTTGCGGCAGAATTTGACAATCCCGAATTTGTACGGATGCTGGATCATGGTATTAGTGTGGGTACGGCTTATCAGGCAGTTCACTTTGACGACCTGATGGGCGGTGCGCTGCAGCACACGGCAGCAACAACAGAGAGAAAGGTTCTGGACAGCATCCGCGCACGCGGCGCAAGACCGGCAGAGAACGGCGCGAGCGGCAGCAGCGGGGCAAGAGAGAAACCGATTGACGTAACAAAATTAACAAAACAGCAGAGAAATGAACTGATTGAGAGGGCGAGAAGAAACCCTGACGAGAGAATCACATTCTCCTGATTGGTTCTGAAAAAGGAGGACAGAAGAAATGAAAAAACAGAGAATGAATCTGCGTCTGTTTGACGTAATGACAACAACGACAGAGACACTGTCGGCGGAAATGAAAATTTTTTATGACGGCGTGCTTCTGGACAACGCAAAGCCGAATCTGGTACACGACCAATTCGGGCAGAAAAGACCTATCCCCAAAAACGGCGGTAAGGAGATTGAATTCAGACGCTACAAGACACTGCCGAAGGCACTGACTGCGCTGACAGAGGGCGTGACACCCGACCCGAATAAGATGAGCGTTACAACGGTAACGGCGAAGGTGAAGCAGTACGGTGACTGGATTTCGCTTTCCGACGTATTACTGCTGACGGCGATTGATAACAACCTGACAGAGGCAGTAGTGCTTTTGGGCGACCAGAGCGGCAGAACACTGGACACCATTACGAGAGAGGTTATCAACGGCGGGACAAACGTGCTTTATGCCCCCGCAGGCACAACGCCTGTAACCACAAGGGCAGGCATCAAGGCAAACAGCCTGATGTCGCTACAGCTGATTATGAAGGCGGCGGCAATTTTGAAGGGCGCAAACACAGTGCCTTTTGACAAGAGCTATGTGGCTATTGTGCATCCTTATGTTGCTTATGACCTGATGCAGGATGAAAAATGGGAGGAATGGAACAAATACACCAATGCAGAGGCAATGTACGAGGGCGAACTGGGGCGCATCGGCAATGTGCGTTTTGTGGAATCGACCGAGGCAAAAATCTGGGACAAGGATACCGCAGGCGGTGACGTTTCCGTATTCTCTACACTGGTAATCGGGAAAAATGCTTACGGCGTGACAGAGGTAGAAGGCGGCGGCTTGCAGACGATTGTAAAACAGCTGGGCAGCGGCGGCACGGCAGACCCTCTGAACCAGAGAGCATCCGCAGGCTGGAAGGCAATCAAGACGGCGGAAATCCTTTCTGACGAATTCATGGTAAGAATCGAAAGCAGCTCCAGCTTCAGCGCGGCGGCGGCGAACTAAGAAAAGGAGGACAACCCTATGGCTACAAAAAAAGAAACCACGGCGGAACAGACAGCGGAAAGCACAATGCCTACACAGGAGGAAATGCAGAAGCTGCTGGAGGAAAATGCAAGGCTGAAAGCCGAAAGAGACGCGGCGGAGGCGGCAAGGATTGATGCGGAGCTGCTGGCGGCGGAAAGAAAAGAAGAAGGCAAGACCGAAGAAAAAGAGGCGGAACTGACAGCCGGACAGAAGCAGGTACAGATGGAAAAGCGGATGCAGGAGGTAATGGAAGCGGCAAAGGCGGAAAAGGAGACAATCCGCCTGCCAATTACCGGAAACGGTGATGACGATGTATTCGTAAGCGTGAACGGTTACAAATACCTGATTCAGCGCGGGAAAGAGGTTGAAGTGCCCCGCTTTGTGGCAGAGGTGCTGAAAAACAGCGAAAACCAGAAGGCGGCAACCTACAGAATGATGGAGGAAATGCAGAAGAAAGCGGAAGATGGCACAGGTCAGTTTCTGTAAAAGAGGATGGTAGGGGCAGGAATGTCCCTACCATTTTTGGAAGGAGGGAGAAGAAATGATTTCGATTATCGGGAAGGAAATGCTTTTTCCGAACGAGGAACAGACCTTTATTGCAGGGGACACGCGAACAGTGAGCCGCACCTTCATGATGAAACGATACGAGGCGGACAGGATAGACCTTTCGCCGCTGACCTTTCGGCTGGATGTGGAATACAAGAGCGGGAAGAAGGACACCCTGCTTTTAATCAAGACGGTGCAGGAGGAAAGCATTGCATTATTTCTTGAGGTGGATGCGGGGATTTTCAGAGAGAACGGGACAGTTTTCATTGCCGTGCGAGGAAATGACGCGGACGGCGTGCTGAACTGGACAACGGCGAAAGCACCTGTTTTTGTGGAAGGCGCGATTGACACCGACGGAGACTGGAAGGGCGATTTGAGCGAGCTGAAGCAGATGGAGGCTTCTGTTTCCAAGGTGCTGGAAAGCGAAGCGGCAAGAGAAAAAGCAGAGGAAAAGCGGCAGACAGACACAGTGGCAGCCATACAGGAGGCGCAGGAGGCGGCGGAGATTGCCCGAAATGCCAAAGGCGATAAGGGGGATGCGTTTACATACGAGGATTTCACAGAGGAGCAGCTGGCAGGGCTGAAAGGCGAAAAAGGGGATGCGTTTACCTACAGCGACTTTACCGAGGAGCAGTTAGCGGCACTGAAAGGGGAAAAAGGAGAAAGAGGACAGGATGGTTACACGCCGCAGAAGAATATAGATTATTTTGACGGGGCGAAGGGAGATCCATTTACCTACAAGGACTTTACAGAGGAGCAGCTGGCGGCACTCAAGGGAGCAAAAGGGGATGCGTTTACCTATAAGGACTTCACAGCGGAGCAGCTGGCAAAGCTGAAAGGAGAAAAAGGAGAAAGAGGACAGGATGGCTACACACCGCAGAAGAATATAGATTATTTTGACGGGGCGAAGGGGGATGCCTTTACCTACGAGGACTTTACGCCGGCACAGCTGGCGGCACTCAGAGGGGAGAAAGGCGAGACAGGCAAGGGCTTGACGATTCTGGGGAACTTTGCGACAGAGGCAGAGCTGCGGCAGGCGATAACAAGCCCCGATGCCGGAGACGCATACGGCGTGGGAGCGGCACAGCCTTATGACATTTACATCTACGACGGGAAGGCGCAGAGCTGGAACAACCACGGGCCTTTGCAGGGGGCAAAAGGGGAAAAAGGAGATCCATTCACCTATGCGGACTTTACAAAGGAGCAGCTGGCGGCACTCAAAGGAGAAAGAGGACAGGATGGCTACACACCGCAGAAGAATGTAGATTATTTTGACGGAGCAAAAGGGGAAAAAGGAGATCCATTCACCTATGACGATTTCACAGAGGCACAGCTTGCGGCACTCAAGGGAGAAAGAGGGCAGGATGGCTACACGCCACAGAAGGGCATAGACTACTTCGACGGGGCGAAAGGAGATCCATTTACCTACGAGGACTTCACGGCAGAGCAGCTGGCAGCACTCAAGGGAGCAAAAGGAGACACAGGCACAGCAGGCCCCAAGGGAGCGGACGGCAAAAGCGCATACGAAACGGCGAAGGAAGGCGGCTACAGCGGGACGGAGAGCGACTTTTCTACGGCACTGGCGGCGGCTGTGAAGGCAGGCGCGCTTGTGGACGATGTGACCGGGGAGAAATATCGGCTTGGGGTGGCAAACGGCGGTTTATATTATGTAAAGGAGGCTGAGGCATGAGCAATCCGATTTTTATTGCGCGGCAGGACACGCTGGAGCAGGAGATTCTGCCGGCACACTGGCTTTCGCAATACAAGCTTTTCGGGGAGGAAAGCTACACCTTTCAGGACAAGGAGATTTGGAAGAAGCTCTGCATGAGCAGTGCTGCGGCAAATGACAGGGACATGCACGCAGAAGCATTAGAGGAAATGCTGACGACATTTTCCGCAGAGCACACAGGGAAATGGATGCTGACGGTTTACGGGATGGACGCGGCGGTGCTGGAGGGACTGGCAAGCATGGCGGCGGTGGCAGGAAACGGCACAGCCATGGCGGCGGTGGCGGCAAATGCGCTTTTGATGCACGCCATCACAAACAGCGAGACAGCGATGCGCGCCATTGCGAACAGCCAGACAGCCATGCACGCCATTGCGAACAGCGAGACAGCCATGCAGAGGATTGCAAACAGCACTACGGCGATGGATGCCATCGGCGGAAGCAAAATTGCGAGAGACGCAGTGCAGGCTTCGCCCTACTACGATGCAAAAATCAAGGAGAACGATATGGCGATTGCCAAGCTGGTGGTTGGCTTTGCGAACCTCGAATCTGCACGCTATTCCGGCTGCGCCGGAATGGCGGCAGATTCGACAGCCATGACCGCCGTTGCTGCGAGCAGCACAGCCATGACCGCCGTTGCTGCGAGCAGCACAGCCATGACCGCCGTTGCTGCCAGTGCAACTGCCATGGGAAAAATTGCGGCGGTGGATGCGGCATTGAGCAAGCTGGCGGCAAGCACTACGGCGATGGATGCGCTTTATGCAAGAAAGAAGCAGATGAAGGGCGGCAGTGCAAGCAAATCGGGGAAATTTATTATTCTTGAAATTTCTCAAAGCAATGCTTTCAACACATCCAAATACGGCTATGCGACATTATCGGACGGCAGTAAGCCTGACTGGAGCAGCTATTTAGCAAAATATGCGTTTTTCCAGAAATATCCGAAATATGCAACATACATGCTGAACGATACGGATTCTGACGATTACATCTATTACTTTGACATTGCAAGTCCTTGATAGGGGGTGAAGGAGCATGAAAGGATTTTTGAAGGAATTGCAGGAGGGCAATGCCGCAGGCGGCTTTGAGACAGTGCGCACGGGGGAGGTTGCCCTCACGCCGAACAAATGGCATACCATGGCGGTAATCAGCGGAATGGGAAAGCTGCTGCAGGCGGATTTGTTTGGGTGTATTCCATACAATTCTTCAGGTGCGAATATTGGCGAAGGTGCTTGGGATATGCGTATTCTGATAGACGGAGAGATATTTGCCGATGTGCGGATGGCTGTAGCCAGTACTAATTATGGCATGGTTGGACATCTGCTTGCAACGGACTTTACCTACCTTTTGCCGAGCTTGGAAGGGAGAAATACGATCTACCAGCGGGATCTTTTCGGAAATTTGCAGGTAGGAAACAGTTGGGTCAATATTCTGGCGGAAAAGATTACGGAAGGAAAGGGTTTCAGCAGTTCCGCAACCGACCGGAAGGATGGTTACATGAACGTGATTCCGTTTATCGGATACCTTCCTTTTCAACGCTCTTTGGAGATACAGATGGCTTTTCTTTTTGCGAATCCATCGGAGACATTGCCGGAGGGGCGGCAGTGCCTTGGGAGCGTGGACATTGCCTATCAATTAGACGAGAAATGAGGTGGAGCGGATGCAGAAGGAAGAAGCGCACGCAGGCAGCGTGGAGCGGCACTATAAAAACGGTGCTACGGTACGATTTTTAAAGGGCGAGCCGCCGAAGGAACAGGAGAAAGAGGAAGAGGCGCTGACGGAGCAGGAGCAGGCGATTTTGGAGACAGCAATCAATGTGGACTATCTGGTCTGCATGAAGGAATTAGAGATTTGAAAGGAGAGACTGCATTATGACATACGCAAGACTGAAAAAGCTGATTGAAAGAGGGGCTTACAAGAAGGAGGACATGCTAAACAAGCTGGATGTATTCCTGATGGCGAACCGCATTACAGAGGAGCAGTATCAGGAACTGATCGGCATGATGGGATGAAGGGAGACAGGCGCATGACGATACGGGAGGTGCTGGCGCGGGTGGACACGATTCGCCCGAACGCCTACACAGACGGAGAAAAGATTGCCATGCTGAACACCATCGAGGGACGGATTTACACGGACATTCTGGAGCAGGCGGAGGGATTTGACAAAGAATTTCTTCCCTTCCGGGAAGGAGAGGAGGAGCGGGAGCTTATGGTTCCCGTTCCTTTTACAGATGTATACCTCTATTATCTGGCGGCTATGATTGATTTTTACAACGGAGACAGCGGCAGATACAATGATACGATGGTGCTTTACAATCAGGCATGGGAAGACTATGCAGCACACTACAGGGAGCGGCACAAGCCGAAGCAAACAAACCTTACGGGGATGATTCCAAGGAGGTGGCGGTGATGAAATTACCGAGACTGAGCGGAACAAGACCTACGGAGGATATCATGATATCATTCAAGGGATACAACTGCACAGAGCAGGCAGGCAAGGGCGAATTTGCCGACATGGAGAACATGACGGGGGAGAGATTCCCCCTCTTAGCCCCCAGAAGGGCGAGAGGAACGGTGCAGGAGATTGGGAAGGCAAACGGACTAATGGCAAGAGAAAAGCTGCTCTGGGTGGACGGGACGGCGGTATTTTACGGCGGGGAGAAGATTGGAGAGGTTGCGGACAGCGAAAAGCAGCTGATTTCGATGGGGGCGTATGTGCTGATTTTCCCTGACAAGAAATATTACAACACGGCGGACGGCAGTTTTGGAGAGATAGAGAACCGAGTGACCGTGCAGGCGGCAAGCTGGAAGCAAACCTACCTGACGGAGACGGAGCAGGACGGTGAAGGACAGGTATACATACAAATCAGCAGTGCAGGAATCAACGAGGGCTTTGCAAAGGGCGACGGCGTGGAAATCAGCGGATGCAGGGAGGATGCGCTAAACGGCACTCATGTGGTACAGGACATCGGGGACGGCTGGATAAAGATTATTGCGGCAATCGAGAAGGACGGCAGCCAAGAGGCGGCACTGACGATAGAGCGAAAGCTGCCGGATATGGATTTTCTGACGGTGGCAGAGAACAGGCTTTGGGGGTGTTCCTCGAAGAACCATGAGATTTACGCATCGAAGATGGGGGATTTTAAAAACTTCTACTGCTTTGAAAGCCTTGCAAGTGACAGCTATGCGGCAACGATTGCGAATGACGGGGATTTCACGGGAGCGATTACCTATCTGGGGTATGTGCTATTTTTCAAGGAGAACAGCGTACACAAGGTTTACGGGAGCAAGCCGAGCAATTTTCAAATCGTGGAGGGACAGCTGAGAGGTGTGGAGAAGGGCAGCAGCCACAGCTTACAGATTGTGAACGAGGTGCTTTTCTACAAGGCGAACAGTGGCATTATGAGCTTTCAGGGAAGTATGCCCTACGAGGTTGGGGCGGCACTGGGGAGCGGCTACGAGGCGGCATGGGCAGGAACGGCGGAAAACAAATATTACATTTCCATGAAGAAGGACGGGATTTCTCACCTTTTCGTATACGACACGGCGAAGGGGCTCTGGCACAGAGAGGACAGCACCGAGGCGCGATATTTTGCGAAAGGGGGGAATACTCTCTACTATCTGGACGGGAACGTCATCAAGACCATCAGCGGGAAGGATACGGACGTGATTGACTGGTATGCGGAGACAACGGACTTCACCTACCAGACAGCGGACAGCAAATTTATCAGCAGGGTTTCGCTCAGATGCGAGGTGGAGAGCGGAGCGGCACTCACGGTCTGGATTGACTATGACAGCAGGGGCGCATGGCGGCGGCTGAAAAGCATAGGGAGCGGAAGAAAGGGCATGATCAATGTGCCGCTGATTCCTGCCAGATGCGACCATTTTCGGCTGCGGTTCAGCGGTTACGGGAAATGCGCGATTCACGACATGACGCTTTATCTTGCGACGGGGAGCAATGAGCGGAGATAAGCCGCACCTACATAGAGTGCGCCATTGTACAGAGTGCGTCCTTGCATAGAAAAAACTTTTCCTTGCAGAGACGCAGGCGAAACAGCGCGGAAAAGTATTTTCTATCGGGCGCGTATCGGGCACAAGTGAATGAAGCCGCCCTTGCAAAGAATGTTCCCTTGTATAGAGTGCGCCCTTGCAAAGAAAAAACTTTTTTTCACTGAGACGCAGGCTAAACAGTTCAAAAAAGTATTTTCTATCGGGCGCGGCAAAAAACAGGCGAAACAGCGCGGGAAAGTATTTTCTGACGGGCGGTATTAGCATTTACAAACGGAGGTGACAGGATGGGGAATTACGGAGGAATACAGCTTCCCACAATTACGGAGGGGAAGCTGGACAGCGAGAAGGAGCGGCGGCAGATTTTAAACTACTTAGCCCTTCTGGATGAAAAGCTGCGGTATATGTTCCAAAACATTGACATTGAGGAGAACCTTTCGGAGGATGCGAAGGCACTTTTCTTCCAATACGGGAAGGACATCCAAAATGTAATCAAGGACAGCGAGGGGAATTTTTCCATGCTGCGGCAGACCATAGGCGAAATTTCGGCAACGGTGCAGGACAACAAGGGGAACATATCCTTAGTGCAGCAGACGGCGGACAGGCTGGCGACAAGAATCAGCAACGCCGAGGGCGATATTTCCGATGTGGAGCAGACAGCGGACAAGATTAACTGGATTGTGCGAAGCGGGACAAGTTCTTCTAACTTTGAGCTGACAAGCCGGATGGCAAAGCTGGTAGCGGCGGAGGTAGACATTACGGGCTTTGTTACCTTCAACGATCTGGAACGAAAAGGGCGGACGGCAATCAACGGCGGAAACATCACCACAGGGACGATTGACGCAGACAGCGTTACCCTTGGGAGCAGCTACGGCGGCTTTGAATGTGCCAGCGGCAACGACGGGAAAACCACGACCACGGGCGCGAAGATGTACGGCAGCAACAGCGACAACTACTTCATTGCGACGGGCAAGGGGGTTCGCATGACCTACGGAGAGGAATATGCGGTATACTGCACAAGCAATGGCGTGACACTTGCGGGGGACTACGATTTCCGCGCGGCAACGAACCTTTACTGCATGACGAGCGGCGGGGCCAGCCTTGGGACAAGCAGATATCACTGGGATACGGTTTTTGCGGACACGGGGGAGATCAACACCTCTGACAAGAGGCAGAAAAACAGCATTGACTACGATATGGAGGGATACGAGAGATTCTTTTCCCTTTTGAGACCGACGAGATACCGGATGAACAACGGGCGGAGCGGGAGATTCCATGTTGGATTTATTGCGCAGGATGTGGAGGAGGCTCTGGAAGCGGCAGGGCTTACGAGCATGGATTTTGCGGGGTTCATCAAGAGCCCGATTCATGAGAGGGAGCTGCCGAACGGAGAGGAGGACGAAAGCTCTCCTATTACAGACTACGGCTATGCGCTGCGGTATCAGGAATTTGCTGCGCTGAACACGCACATGATACAGAAGCTGATGCAGAGGATAGACGAGTTGGAGAAGCGGGTGGCGGAGCTGGAAGAGGAACCACTATGATTTAAAAAGCACTTGCGATTGCAAGTGCTTTTTTGTAGAATGAAGGAGAATTTTGAGTTAAGCAGGAGGTATGATACTTTGAAAATTCCAGAAAACGTAATTATAATTATAATGATTTTAGTAGTTATTCTTTTTGTTGTAGCGATTGAACTCTTTCTTGTTAGTATAATCAATATAGTGGCGAGGAAAAAAATACTTAAAGGCTGTCTCTTATACACATCTGACGCTGCCGACGAAGCTAGAAGTGTAGA
>OWIW01001022.1_pt1 | contig 16930 bp, 11 predicted proteins | sample 2433821 | NCBI WGS metagenome assembly OWIW01 (sample SAMN05065751, study PRJEB22554) | human gut metagenome | biome: ENVO:2100002; feature: ENVO:00000062; material: ENVO:00002003 | host: Homo sapiens | place: USA | reverse complement strand
CGGCCTTGTCCATGATGTTCTCCTCCTCGCTCTTGGTCACCATGATGACGGGCGTGGTGGGGCGCACCTCCTTGATCTTGGGGAGCGTTTCGAGTCCCGTCATACCGGGCATCATTTCGTCGAGGATTATCAGGTCGTAGGCCCCTTCGGAAGCCATGTCGATCGCGTCGTAGCCGTTGTTGCAGGTGTCTACTTCGTAGCCCTTCTGTTTGAGGAACAGGACGTGGGGCTTCAGCAGTTCGACCTCGTCGTCCACCCAGAGTATTTTGACCATACCGTTAGCGGAATTTAGTTTGCAAAATTAGTTATTTTATTATCAAACGCAAAAACCGGGCGTTTATTGAGTCCCCGTATTTTCCGGCGCGGAATATAACCGCTTCGGCGCCGGCGTGCAGGGCGGGATTTCCGCCCCTGCACGCCGGAATTCCGGATGGTGTTTTGGGTATATTTTTGTTCCCAAAAGGTCGGGGCGCTTTTGGGCGCTTAGAGACTATGTTGCTGATCCATAATTGATTGCCGTGTCGTCCGTCCGACGGAGTCCGACGGGGAATAATTGCCTGACACATAATATTTTAATTTTCGGGCGAGTTTTGCCCGATATTTGTTATCGTACTGTTTCAGTGGCAGGTAGAGGACTGCGGGAAAAATAATGAAAAAAAACTGCGGTTTGTTGGCTAAAATGTAAATAAAGCGTATATTTGCAGTCCGAATGTCTTCACACGAACTTAATAATTTAATACTATATAAACTATGACAAAGGCAGATATCGTAAGCGAAATCGCTAAGAGCACCGGCGTTGAGAAGGTGCAGGTTCAGGCAATCGTCGAAGCTTTCATGGATAGCATCAAGACCTCTCTGACCAACAAGAACAACGTGTATCTCCGCGGCTTCGGCAGTTTCATCGTGAAGAAACGTGCAAAGAAAGTCGCACGCAATATCTCGAAGAACACGACCATCACCATTCCGGAACATAACATCCCCGCTTTCAAGCCCGCCAAGAGCTTCGCTGCGAAGGTGAAATAATTCAATAAATAAAGAACCTCTAAAATTTAAGGACTATGCCAAACGGAAAGAAGCATAAGCGTCACAAGATGGCTACCCACAAGCGTAAAAAACGTCTGCGCAAGAACCGCCACAAGAAAAAGTAGGGTAGCACCTTAGTGCTAACGATAGATAAAGCTAAAGGAACCCCGGGTTCTTTTAGCTTTACCTATTTTCTGCGGTTTTTTGCGGCCGGGGCCCGTATCCCCGGGGGGAATGCAGATCCCCGGATAGCCGTTTGCGGACGTCAGGCCCTCTTGCAACGCAGGTTATGAGGCTGCCGCAGAGGCATTGCGACGCAGTGCCGCCGAAAAAACAGGGTATTGTCTTACCCGCCATGTTGCCGGCCGATGTGTCCGGACAATATTTTCCTTTGGAGTTCGCCGCCACTTCAGACCAAAATGCGGCCTAACCGGTTTCAGTATTCCGCAACCCCGTTTCCGGGGTGCGACACACGATATAGATGAACAGAGAATTAATCGTTAACGTCAACCCGACAGAAATCTCCATTGCGCTGTGTGAGGACAAGGTGCTTGTCGAACTCAACAAGGAGCAGTGCCAGACGGGTTTTTCCGTAGGGGATATCTACCTCGGGAAAGTACGCAAGATAATGCCCGGGCTCAATGCAGCCTTCGTAAACATCGGGCACGAAAAGGACGCTTTTATCCACTACCTCGACCTGGGAAGCCAGTTTCCCTCGTTGCAGAAGCTGGTCGCTTCGCAGCAGCCCGGCAAGCGGGGAATGCGCGTCGAGGGCATGAAGCTCGAACCGCCCGTCGAAAAGACGGGCAAGATCGGCGACTATCTTCAGGTCGGGCAAAACATCATGGTGCAGATCGCCAAGGAGGCCATTTCGACCAAGGGGCCCCGCCTGACCTCCGACATTTCGCTGGCCGGCCGCAACGTCGTGCTGGTGCCCTTTTCGTCCAAGGTGTTCCTTTCGCAGAAGATCCGCTCGGCGGACGAGAAGAAACGCCTGAAGCGCATCGCGGCTGCGGTGCTCCCCAAGAATTTCGGGGTCATCATCCGCACGGCGGCCATGGAGGCCAAGGACGAGGACATCGAGCACGACATCCAGTCGCAGATCGACCGCTGGCGCAAGACCTGCGCCGCGATCAAGAAGAGTACGCCGCCCGCGCAGCTGATGAGCGAGATGAACCGCGCCAATACGATCATCCGCGATTCGCTCAACGGCTCGTTTTCGCAGATCGCCGTCGACGACGAGGCGATGTACAACGACATCCGCAATTACATCCGCCTGATCGAGCCCGAGAAGGAGAAGATCGTCAAGCTTTACCGGGGCAACGTCCCTATCTTCGACAACTTCGACATCTCGAAGCAGATCAAGTCGCTCTTCGCCAAGTACGTCTCGCTGCGCCGCGGCGCCTACTTGATCATCGAACACACCGAGGCGATGAACGTCATCGACGTCAATTCGGGCAACCGCACCAAGGCCGAGGACAACCAGGAGCAGACCGCCATGGACGTCAACCTGGCGGCCGCGAAGGAGATCGCCCGCCAGCTGCGCCTGCGCGATTTGGGGGGCATTGTCATCATCGATTTCATCGACCTGCACAAGGCGCAGAACAAACAGGCGCTCTTCGACGAGATGGTCAAGCTGATGTCCACCGACAAGGCCAAGCATACGGTGCTGCCGCTCACCAAGTTCGGGCTGATGCAGATCACCCGCCAGCGGGTGCGTCCCGTGGCCGTGGAGGAGGTTTCGGACGTCTGCCCGACCTGCAACGGCACGGGCAAGATCGAGCCTACGGTACTGCTGGACAAGAAGATCGAGAACCAGATATCGTTCCTCACGCAAGATCGGGGACACAAGTATATCAAGCTGGTGGTCAGCCCCTATGTGGCTGCTTTCCTGCGGAAGGGCATCTGGTCGCTGCGCCGCCGCTGGGAGTGGAAATACAAACTCCGCCTGCGTGTCGTCGAAGACCAGAGCCTCGGCATCGTCGAGGTGCATTACCACGACGACAAGGATAACGACCTGATTAACAAGTAACACTATGACTGCCAGCGAGCAGCTGGCGCAGTTCGCCGCCGGGTCGAAGGCCCTGCCGAAGTTGTGCCGCGAATATAAGAAGGAGCGCGCAACCGTCCACCTGAAAGAGCTGGTCGGCGGTGCTCTTTCGTTTTATGCGGCGGCGGCAGTGGCGAAAACGGGAGGCGTGCATATCTTCGTGGCCGAAGACCGGGATGCCGCGGCCTACCTGCTGAACGATTTTTACAATCTGCTGGACGAGAAGCAGGTCTATTTCTTCCCGTCGTCCTACAAGCGTTCGGCGGCCTACGGCGCCGAGGATGCCCAGGGCGTGGTGCAGCGCACCACGGCGATGAACGCCGTGCGGGGCTTTACGAAGGGATACCTGGTGGTCTGCACCTATCCCGAAGCGCTGGCCGAACGGGTCGTCGACGCCGCGACGTTGCAGCGCGACACGATTGCCGTGAAGCTCGGCGACAAGATTTCGATCGCCGTGCTGGAAGATGCCCTTGCGGATGCGAACTTCACGCGTGTCGATTTCGTCTACGAACCGGGGCAGTACTCCGTGCGCGGAGGTATCGTCGATGTCTTTTCCTATTCGGAAAGCAAGCCTTACCGGATCGACTTTTTCGGCGACGAGGTCGACTCGATCCGCCGTTTCAATATTTCGAGCCAGCTTTCGGCCGACAAGCTCGACCGGGTGGAAATCGTCCCCAACCTCAATGCCGGCGAGGCACCCCGGGTGTCGTTCGTGCAGTTCGCGGGTTCTTCGGCAACCTGCTGGTTCTACGATGCCGACTACGTGCTGCGCCGTGTCAACGACCTGCGCCGCAAGGTGCTCGCGGACATGGAGGAGCCCGGGCAGATCGACCGCCTGCTGACCAGCCGCAACGTGCTGTTGCGCGACATGGCCGGCAACAGCGTGGTGGCGCTGCGCGACAACCTGCCGGAACGCCCCGCCACGGCGGCCGTGGTGTTCGACACGGCCCCGCAGCCCAAGTTCAATAAGAATTTCGAGATGCTGGCCGACGACATGATCCGCAATTCGCTGCGGGGCTATGCGACCTACATCCTCTCGGAGAACAAGGTGCAGGTCGAACGCCTCGAAAACATCTTCCACCAGATAGGGCGCGGGCAGGCCGCCGTGCGGTCGCTCTCCGTTACGTTGCACGAGGGGTTCGTGGACAACGACCTGAAACTGTGCCTCTATACCGACCACCAGATTTTCGACCGTTACCAGCGCTACCGCATCAACGGCGAGATCCGGCGCGACGAGCAGATGACCGTCGCCGAACTGAACCAGCTCCGCCCGGGTGACTATGTGGTGCATATCGACCACGGCGTGGGGCGTTTCGACGGGCTGGTGAAGATCAACGAGAACGGCAAGGTGCACGAGGCTATCAAGCTGGTATACAAGGACGGCGACGTGTTGTTCGTAAACGTCCATTCGCTCCACCGCATTTCGCGTTACAAGTCCGGCGACGGCGAGCCTCCGAAGGTCTATAAACTCGGCAACGGGGCATGGCAGAAACTCAAGAACGCCGCCAAGAAGGCCGTCAAGGATATCTCGCGCGAGCTGATCGCCCTCTATGCCAAGCGCAAGGCCAGCAAAGGGTTCGCATTCACACCCGACAGTTACCTGCAGCACGAGCTGGAGGCGTCGTTCCAGTGGGAGGACACCCCCGACCAGCAGACGACTGTCGCGGCCGTCAAGAAGGACATGGAGTCCGACCAGCCGATGGACAGGCTGGTCTGCGGCGACGTGGGCTTCGGCAAGACCGAGGTGGCGATCCGCGCGGCGTTCAAGGCTGCCGTGGACGGCAAGCAGGTAGCGGTGCTGGTGCCGACGACGATCCTCGCCCTGCAACACTACCGCTCCTTTTCGGAGCGCCTGCGCGATTTCCCCGTGCGGGTCGAGTATCTCAACCGCACCAAGACCGCCAAGGAGGCGGGGCAGATACGTGCCGACCTCGAATCGGGGCGTATCGACATCCTGATCGGCACCCATAAAATACTGGGCAAGCAGATCAAATTCCGTGACCTGGGGCTGCTGATCATCGACGAGGAACAGAAGTTCGGCGTCGCGGCCAAGGAGAAACTCACGCAGATGGCCGTCAACGTCGATACGCTGACCCTGACGGCGACGCCGATCCCGCGCACGCTGCAATTTTCGCTCATGGGCTCGCGCGACCTGTCGGTCATCTCGACCCCGCCGCCTAACCGCCAGCCGATCGTCACCGAGTCGCATGTCTTCTCCGAGGAGATCATCCGCGATGCCGTCGAGGCCGAGCTCGCACGCGGCGGCCAGGTTTATTTCGTCCATAACCGCGTCGAAGACCTGATGTCCATCCAAGGGCTTATCACGCGCGTATGCCCCAAGGCCCGCGTGGCCGTCGGACACGGCAAGATGCCGGCCGAGAAGCTCGAGAAGCTGATCATGGATTTTATATACGGGGAGTTCGACGTGCTCGTTTCGACCACGATCATCGAGAACGGCATCGACATCCCCAATGCCAATACGATCATTGTCGACAATGCCCAGAATTTCGGCCTGAGCGACCTGCACCAGTTGCGCGGGCGCGTGGGGCGCAGCAACCAGAAAGCCTACTGCTACCTGCTCTCGCCGCCCGAGGAGATGCTGTCGTCCGATGCGCGGCGCCGCCTGCGGGCGATCGAGGAGTTCTCCGACCTGGGGTCGGGGTTCAACATTGCGATGCAGGATCTCGACATCCGCGGCGCGGGCAACCTGCTGGGTGCCGAGCAGAGCGGGTTTATCGCCGACATCGGTTTCGAGACCTACCAGAAGATCATGAACGAGGCGATCGCCGAGCTGCGGGCCGAAGGCTTGCAGGTGGCGGGTCTGGGTGCCGCCGAGCAGGATGTCGTGGAGCAGATGCATTATGTGGATGACGCGCACATCGAAATAGAGGTCGAGGCCGGGCTGCCCGATGCCTACGTGGCACAGCAGGCCGAACGCCTGAAGCTCTACCGCGAGCTCGACTCGACCAAGGACGAAGCCGCGTTGCAGGCCTTCGAGAGCCGCCTGGCAGACCGTTTCGGCCCCCTGCCGCGCGAAGCGCAGGAACTGCTCAACGTCGTGCGCCTGCGCTGGGAGGCGATCCGCCTCGGCATCGAGCGGGTGAAGGTCAAGAACGGGCTGATGATCCTCCACTTCGTCGGCGAGCAGAACTCGCCCTATTACAAAAGCGATACCTTTATGGAGTTGCTCCGCAAGGTCACGCAAAATCCCGCCAGATTTGTGCTCAAACAGCACAATAATCGTCTGGCGATGACCGTTAGGAATGTCAAAGACATTGAGGACGGGTATAAAACACTGCAACAGCTTTGAATTTAGTCGTAGATTTCGGGAACACCCTGGTAAAACTCGCGGTTTTCGACAAGGGGGAGCTTGTCGCGCAGCGCTGCATGGAGCGGTTGCACCCGTCGGTGCTCGAAGAACTGCTCTCCGAATGGCCCGTGCGCCGCGCCGTGGTGGCGTCGACGCGCGGCGAGGTCGATGACGTGGCGGCGATGCTCCGCCGGCGGGTGGATTATCTGCTGGAGTTCACCTCCCAGACCTCCGTGCCCATCGGCAACGCGTACCTTACGCCCGAGACGCTGGGGCGCGACAGGCTGGCCGCAGCCGTCGGTGCGACGGTGCTCTATCCGGGTGAGAACGTGCTGATCGTCGATTTCGGTACGGCGGTGACCATAGACCTGGTGACGGCCGACAATACGTTCCGGGGCGGCTGCATCTCCCCGGGCGTGACGATGCGTTTCAGGGCGCTGCATGACTATACGGCCAAGCTGCCGCTGTGTGCCGCGACCGGGGGCGAAGGGCTCTCGGGGCTTACGACCGAAGAGGCCATCGAACTGGGCGTGATGAACGGGATCGCCTTCGAAATAGAAGGTTACGTCACCCGCATGCGGGAGAAAATCGACGGCTTGCGCGTAATTTTTACCGGTGGGGATGCAAAATTCTTTGTTAAACGAATTAAAAATACGATATTTGCAAATTGTAATCTGGTCTTTTGCGGATTGAATAGAATTTTAGAGCACAATGCAAGTGAAGAACACCTTGATTAAGCTGGTTGTCGCGGCAGCCGTGATGCTTCCTTATGCCGTATCGGCCCAGACAAGCAGTATTAACGCATTCTCTCCCTATACGATGTACGGCATCGGCGAGATCAATACGCCCGGTACGACGCAGATGCGCTCGATGGGCGGCGTCGGGGTGGCCATGGGCACTCCGGGCAAAATCAATCTGCTCAACCCTGCAGCGTACAGCACCATCCCGCAAAAGAGTTTCCTCTTCAGTTTCGGCCTCGAGGGACAGAATTACTACAATTCGCAGAAGGTGGACAATGTGTCCAAAAACACGGCCTATAATACGTTCAATTTCCACGATATCGCGTTCCAGATGCCGGTCGCCAAGAAACTCGGCCTCGGGTTCAGCCTCACGCCGTACAGTTCGGTGGGCTACCGTACCAAGTATACGCAGGATTTCGACCCGAACGATCCGGTTTGGGGCAATGTGGGACGCGTGCAGTACGTCTATCAGGGCGAAGGCGACGTGACGGAGGTCAAGGTCGGCCTGGGCTGGGAGATTTTCAAGAATTTCTCGTTGGGTGTCGCGGCGCAGTATTACTGGGGCGACATCGACCGCAGCTTCGTGATGACCCCGACGCCGATCACGGGCGACGGAACCTTCTCGTCGACGGTCGGCAGCGACAATTACAGCATTTCGAGCATCAAAGGACAGGTCGGTGTCCTCTGGAAGGCTATCATGAACCAGAAACGCATGCTGACGTTCGGTGCTACGTACGATTTCGGCGGCAACCTGAATCCCGATGTGACCTCGCGCATTTATATCGGCGACCTGTACAACTCCACCGTGAAGGGCGATACGACCCACCTGGCGCTTGCTTTGCCGCGTCAGCTTTCGGTGGGGGCTTATTATATGACCTCGAAATGGACGCTTGGGCTTGACTACGTCTATCAGAACTGGACCGGCGGCAATAAGGCGACCGAAATGACCGGGGTCAGCGGCCCGGACAAATCTGCATACGAAGTGGCCTATACCAATACGAGCATGGTGAAAGTGGGCGTGGAGTATACGCCGAACTATTACGACGTGCGCAGGTTCATGAAACGCTGGGCCTACCGGGCGGGTTTCCGTTACGGAACCTACAACCAGACCTACGACGGCAATAAAATCGGAGAATACGCCGTTACGTTGGGTGTAGGGGTGCCTGTGAAGTTCCTCGGCAGTTCGACCATCGACGTGGGCGTGGAATACGGACGTCGCGGCTATAACCTTTCCGAGCGTCTGGGACTGGTGCGGCAGCAGTATTTCAAATTCTCGGTCGGATTCTCGCTCTTTGCGGGTGCCGAGAACGGGGAATACTGGTTCCGCAGGCCGAAATACGATTAGTTTTTGAGCCGGAAAATTGCACGTCCGAGGAATTAGTAGTAACTTGCGACCCCGACACGGAGGTAGTTTAACTGACGAAAACAATTATAAGTATAAGAAATACAAAAATTAATCTCTGACCGATGAAAAACGTAAAATTTCTGCTTTCTGCCGCTTTGGTGTTTTTGGCTTCGGCGGCTTTGGCTCAGGATTTCAGTGCCCCGCAATATGCGAAATGGGGCGCTACTCCCGAAGAGCGTGAACAGAACATTCTGAACAGTAATTTCCTGAAAGAATCGTGCGACAACCGTGACTACGATGCCGCTGCACACTACCTCAAGGGGCTTATCGACAAGATACCCGATGCTGCGGAGTCGATCTACCAGCGCGGTGCCGTCGTGTATAAGAACAAGATCAACCGTGCCAAGAGCGTGGCGGAGAAGAACATGTTCATCGACTCGCTGATGCTGATGTACGATATGCGTGCCCAGTATTTCGGCGATAACGTCAAGCCCGGCAAGACGGCCTTTATCCTCGACCAGAAGGCGCGCGAGTTCCTGCGCTACAAACCCAACGACCGCAAGGGCATCCGCGAGGCATTCCGCGCGGCAATCGCGCAGGGCGGTGACAGCACCGACCCCGAGACCGTGGTGGCTTATTTCTCGAACCTCTGCGAGGATTACAAGAATACTGACGAGGTGATGCCCGATGAGATCATCGCCGAGTACGACCGCCTGACCCCGTTCTTCGAGAAGAACCCCGAGGCCGGCGATTACAAGTCGCAGTTCGACGCGGCTTTCGGCCTGAGCGGCGCGGCCAGCTGCGATAACCTCGAAAAACTGTTCCGCGGCAAGCTGGAGGCTGCTCCCGACGATGAGGCGTTGCTGGCGCAGGCCGTAGCCCTGATGTCGCGTGCCAAGTGCGACGGCGATTTCTATTTCTCGATTGCCGAGAAATACTATACGGTGAAACCTTCGTCGGAAACCGCGATGTTCCTTGCGCAGGCGTTCCAGAGCAAGGGCGACTATACCAAGGCCATGAAATACCTCAACGAGGCGCTTGCCGTCGAGACGGATCCCGCTGAGCGTCAGCTGCTGCTGGTGCGCATGGCGCTGGTAGGTTTGGTTTCCAACGACATCCAGGGCGCCGCATCGGCTGCCCGTCAGGCCCGCGATCTGAACCCCGAGGACGGTGTGCCGTATTTCGTACTGGCTCAGTGCTACGGCATTTCGGCAGCTCATTGTGAAGGTTTCGCCGGGCCGGCTACCTTCTGGGCAGCTTACGACACGATGGCCAAGGCCGTCGAGCTGCTGCCGAGCGATTCGGAATACCGCGAACCTGCCAAAACCTCGATGAACGCATTCCGCAGCCGTTTCCCGACTTCGGAGGAGTGCTTCTTCAACGAGTTGCAGGAAGGCGCACGCTATACCGTCAACTGCGGTACGGCTGCCGGTGTGTCGACTACTGTGCGTCCCCGCTAATTGATGGACAGATTTATCGCAAGATACGTGATGGTAGCACTCTCCGTTGTGGGGAGTGCTATCTTGCTATTCTCTTGCGAGCGTGAAGAAGAACCCGAATCGGAGTCCCGGATAGAGATGATGATGACCGAATACAGCGAAAACCTGTCGGTTGTCATGTCGCAGAACGGCCGCCGTTCGTATCATTTCAAAACCCCGCTGCTCGAAGGTTATTCGCTGGCGCGCGAGCCTTACCGCGAGTTCCCCAAGGGTGTGGAGATGACGACCTATAAGAACGATTCGCTCTCGTCGGTCGATGCCGTGCTGACGGCCAACTATGTGATCCATTACGAGACCCGCGACCTGTGGGAGGCGCGGGGAAATGTCGTGGTAGAGAAATCGGACGGCAAGAAACTCTATACGCAACAGTTGTTCTGGAACGCGCGAACCAAGAAAATCTATTCGAACGTCGATTCGAAAATCGTGCAGAACGACGGCCGCGACGTGTTCATCGGCGAAGGTTTCGAGTCGGACGAGGAGTTTAAGGACTGGCGCTTCCGCCGTATGAAGGGGCGCATGGAGGTCGAGGTCAAACCTAACGAATCGGACTCTACGGCGGTGGCCGAACCTGCCGGCCGGACTTCGGATTCGCCCCGCCCTGCGACAGACCACCCTGCGACAGACCGGCCTGCCGCTCCGGTTGCGGCGCGGCCCGCGGCACCGCTTTCCGAGGAGCCGCCTTTGGCTGCACCAGCTGTCCGCCCCGACGGGGAGGAGGAGCTCCGCCCGGCCGAACCGATCGGTGAGATACAGCCGCTGCGGCGTGCCGTACATGCGGACGAAGCGGGGGAGTAACCCAAAATAAACAGGACGATGCTTACTTCGGTCATACTGATTGTCTTAATGCTGTTATTGTCGGCATTCTTTTCGGGCATGGAGATCGCTTTCACGAGCAAGAACCGCCTGAAACTGGAGATCGACCGCAAACAGAGCCGCATGTTCGACCATATCGCGGAGATTTTTTCCCGCCACCCCGGGCAGTATATCACCACGATACTGGTGGGCAACAACATTGCCCTGGTCATCTATTCGCTTTACATGTCGTTGCTGCTGCGCGGCATCTTCTATGCGCTGGGGTGGGAAAGCATCGCCCGTAACGGTTCGGTCGCCATCGAAACGGCCGTGTCGACCGTCATCATCATCTTTGCTGCGGAGTTCCTTCCCAAGTCGATCTTCCGCAACAACCCCAACTTCTATTACCGCGCCCTGGCGCCGGTGATCTATTTCTTTTACCTGCTGCTCTATCCGATCGCCCGCCTCACGACGCTCATATCGCATGGTATCCTGCGCCTGGCGGGGCGCCGTGTCGAGGAGCGGGCCGTGTCGCACAGCTTCGGCCGCGACGATCTCGCGGCACTGCTCGATACCAATACGTCGGAACCGCGTCCCGAGCCGGACAACGAGTTCAAACTTTTCCAGAATGCGCTGGATTTCGCCGACCTGCGGGTTCGCGACTGCATGGTGCCGCGTGTGGATGTCGAGGCGGTGGATATCGACGACACGTCGATCGGGCAGCTCACGGCGCGGTTCGTCGATTCGAAATATTCGCGTATTTTCGTCTGGCGCAAGAGCATCGACAACATCGTCGGTTATGTCAATTCGAAGAGCCTGTTCACGCGTCCGGCCAATATCGCCGACGTGATGATGCAGGTCAATTTCGTGCCCGAGACCATGCCGCTGCAGCTGATGTTGCAGAATTTCATCAAGCACCGCAGCAACATCGCCGTGGTGATCGACGAGTTCGGCGGGACGGCGGGCGTCATTTCGCTCGAGGACGTGCTCGAACAGATTTTCGGCGAGATCGAGGACGAACACGACATACCCGATCTTACCGAAAAGCAGGTCGGCCAGGACGAGTATGTCCTCTCCTGCCGGCTGGAGGTGAAATACCTCAATGAAAAATACGGGCTGGGGATCGAAGAAAGCAAGGAATACGATACGCTGGCGGGCTTCATCATCTTCAATTACGACGGGATCCCGACCGCTGGGGAAACGGTTTTCATCGGCGGCCTGCAGTTGCGCATACTGCGTACGACGCGTTCGCGTATCGAGCTGGCGAGGGTCAAGAAATTGTAGGAATTTTTATATTATAATAAAGGCCTTTTCCGAATAAATTTTACTACCTTTGACTGCTAATTCGAAACAAACGAATAATTAACGATTTATATGGCAAGTTTAAACACTCTTCGCACCAAGTTCGGCATCGTGCTGTCGATTGTCATCGCAGGCGCCCTCTTGGCTTTCATTCTCTCCCTGAAGACCGAAATGGGCTTCTCGGGTAACGACCCCCGGGTCGGTGTCATCAACGGTAAAAAAATCAACTATTCGGAGTACTACAACCAGTACGAGCAGATCAAGGCGCAGAGCGGCGCCCAGGAAAGCGACGAACAGCAGTCCGCCATGCTCGCCAATGCTGCATGGCAGGCCCTGATCGGCAAGTATGTGCTGGAACCCGGTTTCGACAAGATGGGGCTGCGCGTTACGGAGCCCGAGCGTCTGTCGATGGTCAGCGGCCAGCATCCGTCGCAGGCGTTCTACAACGCCTTCGCCGATCCCCGCACGGGTGAGTACAACGTGGCTGCCGTCGGACAGTTCCTCGCGCAGGCCGAAACGAATGCGCAGGCACAGCAGGCGTGGGCGCAGCTCAACGAGCAGGCCCGCATGGAGCGTGAGATCGCCAAGTACCTCGGCCTGATCAAGGGCGGTGTATATGTCAATGCACTCGAAGTCGCGAACGGTGTGAATGCGGCCAACAATACCTATTCCGGGAAATGGGCCGGCAAGAAATATTCGGCTGTCCCCGATTCGCTGATCCAGGTGAAGTCCGGCGACATCAAGGCATACTACAACAGCCATAAGGATATGTTCAAGCAGACTCCCTCGCGTACGCTGTCGTATGTCGTGTTCGAGGTTACCCCCACGGACGACGATATGCTCGCTCTCGAAAAGAGCGTTGCCGAGGTGGGCGCACAGTTCGCCGCTACGGAGGAGCTGAAGTCGTTCGTACGTGCCAACCGCAACGGCAAGATCGCCGATTCCTATGTTTCGGCGGCTCAGCTTTCGGAGGACGAGGCCAAGGCACTGCTGGCGGGTGAGACTTACGGCCCCGTGCTGAAGAACAACCAGTGGACGATGGCCCGTGTGCTGGATTCGAAAATGGTGCCCGATACGCTGGGAATCCGCCATATCGTGCTGCCCTATACGCAGGAGGCGCTGGCCGACAGCCTGCTGACGGTAATCAAGGGCGGTGCCGATTTCGCACAGCTCGCCTCGCAGTATTCGGTATACGAAGCTACGGCAGCCAACGGCGGCGAAGTGGGTGTGGTGCCCTTCTCGGCTTTCACGGGCGAATTCGTTGCCGCGCTGGCCAATGCCAAGCGGGGGGACGTGGTGAAGGTCGCTTCGGGCGATGCCATCCAGCTGATGCAGGTGTACCGTGCCGACAAACCTTCGAAGCACATGCAGGTGGCGACGATCACCTATCCCGTCGAGGCTTCGGCTGCGACGCGCCGCAATGCCCACAACCTGGCCGGCACTTTCTCGGTGAATGCCAAGGGCTCGGTCGAGGCGTTCAACAACGCCGCTTCGGAAGCGGCCGTTACTCCTCGTGTCGCCTCGCTGGCGCAGGGCGAGCGTACGATCCGCGGCCTGGAGGATTCGCGTGAGGTTGCCCGCTGGGCTTACGGTGCCGAGACGGGCGATCTTTCGGAAATCTTCACCGTCGGAAACGACTATGTGGTCGCTACGCTGACCGAGATCGATGACAACGAGTATACCCCGATCGACAAGGTGGCTGCGCAGGTTCGCGCCCAGGTTCTCCGGGACAAGAAATACGATTACATCACCAAGCAGATCGCCGGTACGACGCTCGACGAGCAGGCTGCCAGCCTCGGTTCCGAGGTCGCCGATTTCGACGGCGTGACTTTCGGTGCCTTCTACGTGAACGGCCCGGGCGTCGAGCCCCGTCTGGTAGGCGCCATCGCTTCGACGACCGAGAAAGGCGTCCTTTCGGCTCCGGTGAAGGGCATGTCGGGGGTTTATGTCTTCCAGGTGGATGACATCCAGACTTCGGACAAGCAGACTGCCGAGGGCGAGAAGGTGCGTGCGCAGGCCATGGCCGAGAGCATGGCACAGCAATTCTCGGTGCAGGCCATCCAGCAGATGGCCAAGATCCAGGATCTGCGCGGCGAATATTTCTAAGCCTCGGATAAAAATCCGATACAGTTTTCGAACGCCGGAATATTCCGGCGTTCTTTTTGTTATTTTTGCGTATATTTAAAAGTTGTATCAAAACATATCGCATACTATTATGAATAATTTTGTTTATCACAATCCGACGAAACTTGTTTTCGGTAAGGGGCAGATCGCCCGGCTCGCAAAGCTGATTCCTGCCGGCAAGAAGATTATGATTACCTTCGGCGGCGGCAGCGTGCGCCGTAACGGCATTTACGACCAGGTCGTCAAGGCCCTCGAAGGCCGTGACTGGGTCGAATTCTGGGGCATCGAGCCCAACCCGTCGGTCGAGACCGTCCGCGAGGCCATCGCATTGGGGCGTGAGCACGGCTCGGAGTTCCTGCTTGCCGTGGGCGGCGGGTCGGTCATCGACGGTACGAAGCTGATCGCTGCGGGGCTGCTTTATGACGGCGACCCGTGGGAGATCGTCCTGAAAGGGCAGGCGGATAAAACCGTTCCCCTCGGGACGGTGCTCACGATGTCGGCGACGGGATCGGAAATGAACAACGGCTCGGTGATCTCGTGCCAGGAAACGAAGGAGAAATTCCCGTTCAACGGCGACTATCCGCTCTTTTCGATCCTCGATCCCGAGGCATTGTTCTCTTTGCCGCAGAAGCAGATCGCCTACGGCCTGGCCGACACCTACGTGCATGTGCTGGAGCAGTATATGACCACGCCCGGGCAGTCGCGCCTGATGGATCGTTGGGCCGAAGGCATTCTGCATACCGTGATCGAGATCGCACCCCGGATTCGTGAGAACCAGCACGATTATGCCGTGATGTCGGAGTATATGCTTGCGGCGACCCTGGCGCTGAACGACATGATCCGCATGGGAGTGGCGCAGGACTGGGCGACGCATATGATCGGGCATGAGCTGACCGCACTGCACGGGCTGACGCACGGTGCGACGCTCGCCATTGTCATCAACGGTACGTTGCGCGTGCTGCGCGAGCAGAAGCGCGGCAAACTCCTGCAATACGGCGAGCGTATCTGGGGTATCACCGGCGGTTCCGACGAGGAGCGTATCGAGCGGACGATTGCGGCCAACGAGGAGTTCTTCCGTTCCCTGGGGCTTTCGACGCATCTTTCGCAGGAGGGTATCGGCGAGGCTACGATCGCCGAAATCGAACGCCGCTTCAACGCTGCGGGCAGCAGGTTCGGCGAGGCGCACAATGTCGACGGGGCGATGGCGCGCAGGATTCTGGAAGCCTGCCTGTAACTTGTCCCCGAGACCATCTGTATCCATGAAAAAATCCCCGCCGAGATGTCTCGGCGGGGATTACCGTATTCTGTCGAACCGTTATTCGGCGAGCAGGATTTCGAGAATCTTGATGGCGGCCGTGGCGATCGGGGTGCCGGGGCCGAAGATGGCGGCGGCGCCGTCGCGGTACAATTCGTCGTAATCCTGATGGGGGATTACGCCGCCAACGATCACGATGATGTCCTCGCGGCCGAGCTTCTTGAGCTCTGCGATGATCTGCGGCACAAGGGTCAGGTGGCCTGCGGCGAGCGACGAAACGCCCACTACATGCACGTCGTTCTCGACAGCCTGTTTAGCGGCCTCCTCCGGGGTCTGGAACAGCGGCCCCATGTCGACGTCGAAACCGATGTCGGCATAACCCGTGGCTACTACCTTGGCACCGCGGTCGTGGCCGTCCTGGCCGAGTTTCGCGATCATGACACGCGGCTGGCGGCCTTCCTTCTTGGCGAATTCGGCGCACAGCTCCTTGGCACGCTCGAACTGTTTGTCGTTTTTCACTTCTGAACTATATACTCCTGATATTGAACGAATGACGGCTTTGTAGCGGCCTACGACAACCTCGCAGGCGTCGGAAATCTCACCCAGCGAAGCGCGTACCTTGGCGGCCTCGACAGCCAGCTCCAGCAGGTTGCCCTGCTTGGTCTTCACGCACTCGGTGATCGCTGCGAGGGCCTTCTTCACGGCAGCCTCGTCGCGCGAAGCGCGCAGCTCCTTCAGACGCTTGATCTGGCTCTCGCGCACGGCGGTGTTGTCTACGGCCAGGATGTCGATCGGGGCCTCTTTCTCCAGGCGGTATTCGTTGATGCCGATGATCTTCTCCTCGCCGGAGTCGATGCGTGCCTGCTTGCGGGCCGCAGCCTCCTCGATGCGCATCTTCGGAATACCGGTCTCGATAGCCTTGGCCATACCGCCCAGTTTCTCGACTTCCTGGATACGCTCCCATGCCTTGTGGGCGATCTCGTTGGTGAGCGACTCCACGTAGTAGGAGCCTGCCCACGGGTCGACCTCGCGGCAGATATTGGTTTCCTCCTGGATGTAGATCTGCGTATTACGGGCGATACGTGCCGAGAAGTCGGTCGGCAGGGCGATGGCCTCGTCCAAAGCGTTGGTGTGCAGCGACTGGGTGTGTCCCAGGGCGGCGCCCATGGCCTCGATGGCGGTACGTGCCACGTTGTTGAACGGATCCTGCTCCGTAAGCGACCAGCCCGAGGTCTGCGAGTGGGTGCGCAGCGCCAGCGACTTGGGGTTCTTGGGCTCGAACTGCTTGACGATCTTGGCCCACAGCATACGTGCCGCGCGCATCTTGGCGATCTCCATGAAGTGGTTCATGCCGATTGCCCAGAAGAACGACAGGCGGGGGGCGAAGGCGTCCACCGACATGCCTGCGTTGATACCTGCGCGCAGGTACTCCAGTCCGTCGGCCAGCGTGTAGGCCAGCTCGATGTCGGCCGTGGCGCCTGCCTCCTGCA